>Ga0326728_10021005_pt1 | contig 12351 bp, 11 predicted proteins | sample MB3enrmetagenome_FD_207602 | JGI IMG/M metagenome (GOLD analysis project Ga0326728, IMG submission 207602) | Lab enriched peat soil microbial communities from McLean, Ithaca, NY, United States - MB31MN | ecosystem: Environmental > Terrestrial > Soil > Wetlands > Peat | place: USA: New York...
AGCTCGCCTTTGAACTTTGGACAAGCTGAAGCATGTCCCACAAAAGCTAGCGCTTCAGCATTCTGCGTACCGCCGCGAAAATCCGTTCCAGCGCCGGACGACGATAGGCCCACCGTTCATCGGCCTCCGGCGGATTCACTACCATAGTGGCGTTCGCCTCGAACAACAATACATCGCCCGAGCCACTCAGTCCGAAATCGATGCCCGCGTAATCCAGGGCGAGCGTCGACTGAATTCGCGCCAACGCCTCCATGGCGCGCTCGCCGGCCACGCCCGGCATATTCTCCAGAAATTCCGCGTCCTCCGCCCGATGGTCCGCCCGCTCCGCCATCTCGGCGGTGAAATAGTGAATCTTCCACTGGCTCGAGATCGCCACATGCAGCGGATAGATCTCCCCGTCAATCATCATGGCGCGATACTTGCGCACTTTCCCGTCGGCGCCGCGCGCATCCAGGAATTCGATGACCGTGATTTCCTGCCCCGGCAGTTGTTCCACCGCTCCCGTCAGCGCCGGCGCGCTATCCACCTTCAGGAAATGCCGGCCGGTGTGAAATCCCGGAGCCCGCACCAGCAGCGGGAAGCGGAATCCATGGCGCGCCACTGCGGCCGGGCCTTCGGAAGAAACCAGCAAATCGCGCGGCAGGTTGGCGGTGAGCGGCGTCACCACGCCCGGCAGATGCGCCAGACGCGCGTGGTCGGCGCGCCCCGTGGCCATCACCGCCGATGGCAGATTGATCACCCGAGCCTGGCTGAATGCTAACAGCGATTGCGCAGCGGTGAGCGCCGGCGCGGCCAGATCGGCATCGCCAATGGCATTGAAAACGATCTGATGGGGCGGCAGCGGAATCTTGGGATCGTAAAACTCGGGCAATACCACGTGCGTCTGGAACACGCGGTCGTCCAGCAGATGGCGCGTGGGGATATTTCCTCCCACCGAAGAAACCAGCAGCAGCAGAGACACCGGCGGACCCTGCCCGCGATAGGGCATCGTGCGCAGCGCGCGATCCTGAAATCCCCGGCGCCGGTGCTCTTCGGCGCCCGCCCGATCTCCCAACTCTGCCAACACGTACGACAGCCCCTGATGCGCCTCCGCATGGGCCGCATCGAGACGCAAGGCCGCCTCGAAATGTTCCCGCGCGACGGCATGTTCGCCGATCTCGTGCAGGATATTGCCGAGATTCACGTGACCCATGGGGTCGTCCGGATGGCGCGCCACCGCCTCGGCGTACGCCGTGCGCGCCGCCGTGCGATGTCCCGTGGCATACAGCAGCGTACCCAGATTATTCAGCGCCAGCCGATGTCCCGGATCGCGCGCCAGCACGTCGATGTAGGCATTGCGCGCCTCCAGCGGCCGGCCCAACTCGGCCAGCAGTCCGGCGCGCTCGAACCGCAAACTCACGCTGCCGGGGTCTGCCGCCAGGCGCCCGTCCAGCTCGTGCAAGGCCTCTTCCCGCGCCTGCTGCGGCGGCCATAGCGCGCCGGCGGTTTGCGAAGGAGCACGGCTCGCGGCCGCCCGCGCTTCCATCGCACGCCCCAATTCCACCGTCTTCTCCACCAGCCGGTCGATCTCCCGCTCGCTGGTGCGGTGATTCACGATGGCCGCGCGGATCGCCAGGCGCCCTTCGAGAATCGTGGTGGATGGCGCCGCCACTCCCGATTCCTGCAGTTCGATGACGATCCGCGGATTGATTCGCTGCGCATCTTCCGAGCGGTAGCGGAAGCACACCACGTTCAGTTCCACCGGCGCCAGCAGTTCCAGCTCGGGCGTGGCGGCGATGCGCGATTCCAGGTAGCGCGCCAACGCGCAGGTGCGCGCGATCGCAGCGCCCAGCGCGCGTGTCCCATAGACTTTCAGCGTGAACCACGTCTTCAGCGCGCGAAATCCGCGCGAAAGGTCGGGACCGTAATCGCAGGGCCAGGGCGCACCCGCCGCCAACCCACGCTGCTCCCTGCGCAGATAGGGCGCCGAGGTGGCGAAGGTATTGCGATGCAGCAAGCTATCGCGCACCAGAATGAATCCGGCATCGTAGGGCGCCTGCCCCCACTTGTGAAAATCGAACGCCAGGGAGTCGGCGCGTTCGATCCCCGCGAGGCGCGGGGCAAGATCGGGAGCCAGCACCGCCAGGGCGCCGCAGGCGCCATCGACGTGGAACCACAACCGTTCTTCCCGGCAGAGGGAAGCCAGCCCGTCCAAATCGTCGATCGCGCCGGTGTCCACCGTGCCCGCCGTCCCGACTACCAGGAACGGCGTGCGGCCCGTGCGCCGGTCCTCGCTGATGGCGTCCTGCAGCGCCGGGATGGAGATGCGGTGGCGCGCGTCCGTGGCGATGGGCCGCAGCGCGTCGCTGCCCACGCCGGCGATATCGAGCGCTTTGGCGATACAGCCATGCGCCGCCACCGAAGCGTAGGCGGCCAGGCGTTTGGGACTGGCGGAGACGCCGGTACAGCGGGCCTCGAACCCCAACTCGGCGTCGCGCGCGATCAGCACCCCGATCAGGTTCGCCAGCGACGTGCCGGTGACGAATAGCCCGCTGGAACTCTCCGGAAACCCGAAAACCCGCCCCATCCAGCGCACCAACTGGCGCTCCACTTCGATGGGCGCGTGGTCGCGGCCACCCAAATTGGCGTTCAGCCCCGCCGCCAGCATCTCCGCCAGCATCCCCACCGGCGTCCCACCCCCATGCACCCACCCCATGAAGCCGGGATGGACGTTGCCGGCGGCGTAGGGCAGGATGTCGCGCAGAAATTCCTCGTGCACCGCCGCCAGTTCCGACGGCGCCTCGGGGATGCCGGCATGGAAGCGGGCGCGCACCTCCGGAGGAGCCGGCTGCCAGACGGGACGCTCGCGGATGTCGCGGGTGTAATCGAGCATGTCGTCGAGCATGCGGTGCGCCTGCGCGCGAAAGGAGGGCCAATCGGCCGGATCGAGCGTCATAAGTGGGTGATTCCTCAATTATGTGTTGTGGGACATGCTTTAGCTTGTCCTTTTTTTCGAATTCCCTATAAAGATTCCCCGCACCTGCCGATATGGCAGATGGAGGTCTACATGGGCTCTGTTTCCTCTTCGCTCAATCCCGGCGTCGCCGATCTGCTCCAAACCCTCAGCAACGTCAATTCGCCCGTCGCCAAGTCGCCAACCCTGGTGAGCGCCCTCGAAAAGGCCCCGGCGTCCGATATCGTCCAATTGAGTACCGAAGCTACCCAGTTGGAAAGCGTCGACGCGCTGTTCGGCATCTCTTCGCCCGGCGACTCGAGCGTGAGCAACATGGACACCCTGTTCGGCCTTCCCGCCCAATCCACCTCCAGCACGAACAACATCTTACAAGCCATGGAAAATGCCGGCGCCACAAAATCCCCAACAGAGCAGGCCGCCAGCGACCAGGCGACCTTGCAATCCGAACTCACCCAGGGGCTCTTCGGCAACGGCACCAACATCACCGGTACTCTGCTCAACACTCTCGGGTGAGTTTCCCCGCCCCCTCATGGGACGAATCGTCTATTTCAGCTTTCCCGCTCACGGGCACATCAATCCGACCCTCCCGGTAATCCATGAACTGGCCCTACGCGGCGAGCAGATCGCCTATTTCGCGACGCCGCCGTTCGCCCGCGCGATCGCGCAAACCGGCGCGCAGTTCTGCCCCTATACCGCACGGGTGCGAATGCCCGAGCAGGGGCCGGGGCCGTTCGCCCAGGTTTCCACCACCCTCGAAACTCTGCTGGAATTCTGCGGACTTGTGCTCGACGATCATCTCGCTATGGCGCGTCAGTGGCGTCCCACGTGGGTGATGTTCGACAGTTTCGCGCCCTGGGGCAGCATGGTAGCGCAACTTCTCGGCCTGCCCACCGTCGCGTCGGTGCCCAGCATTTTGGTTAACGGCGCGATCGATGCCCGCTACGGCTCCGGTATCGGAAGGCCGCCAGAAGATCCGCGGCTTACGCCGCAATGGTACGCCGGGTTTCGGGCGCGCTGCCACAGCCGCCTGCTGGGCTACCGCCTCCGCGAGCCGGTGAACCCGCCGCAACTCCTGCAGACGTACGGCGATTTCAACTTAGTTTACACTTCCCGCTTGTTCCAACCACGGGCGGAGGATTTCGAAGAGAGCCGCTTCCGCTTCGTCGGACCGTGCTGCGCCTTCCGCCCGGATGCCCCGGATTTTCCCTTCGAGCGGCTCGACGGCAGGCCGCTGGTGCTGGTGTCTTTGGGTACGGTCTACGGCCGGGTTCCCAGGTTCCTGCGGAGGTGCATGGAAGAACTTGCCGGTGGTCCCTGGCAGGTAATCCTGGCGACTGGCGGCGAGTCCGACATCGGGCCGGCGCCGGCAAACTGTATCGTCCGCCCCTCGGTGCCGCAGGTGGAAATCCTGCGCCGCGCGTCGGCTTTTGTGACGCACGGGGGCATGAACAGCGTTCAGGAAGCGCTCTCTTACGGCGTCCCCATGGTGCTGGCGCCGCAAGCGGCCGATCAGTTCTGGATCTCCGCCCGCACGGCCGAACTGGGCGCGGGTCTAGTATTGGACTGCTCAAGCTTCGAGGCTGGAGCCATCCGGGCAAACCTGGCGGCGGTACTTACCGGCGCGGGCTACGCCGCCGCGGCGGCGCGCATCGCGCAGTCGCTGCATGACGCCGGCGGACCCGCTAAGGCAGCGGACGAGATTCAAAGCTGGATGGCGCCTGTAACTGGAAACAGAACGGAGAAAAATGCGGGCGCGCTTGGGTATTTGGGGTGAGTGCGCCCGCTGTCGTAACGGGGGTTAACTCCAGGATGCCTTATCCGGGCGGCGTTTCACAGGGGCAAATGGGGCCAGTGGAGCATGGCCGTTTCGAGCTATTTCGCCAAACGCCGGGGAACCGTATCTGGGAAAATAGCATCTACTAGAGCAGGATGCGCCATGATGCTATCGACCAGATTACCCGCCTTGCTTCTCCTCACCGCACTCACCGCCGCCGGCCAGAAAGCAGGAGCTAAACAAGCCATCGAGAACAGCGATGCGCTTCACGATCTGAGCGCCCAACTGGAGGCGCTTTCGCATCGCGTCAGTTTGGCCGTGGTGCAGATTTTTTCCAGCGGCTACACGCTGAGTGAGGATCGCGACTCCGGCTCGAATGCCGCCATCGTCACCCGCCAGCACGCCACCGGATCGGGCGTAGTGGTGTCGGCCGACGGATATATCGTGACCAATGCCCATGTGGTGGCCAACGCGCGAAAAGTGCGCGTTCGGACCGCCGATTCGGCATCGAGCGAGGCTGGGGGAGGCATGGCGCCGTCCGGCAAGATGTTGGAGGCTTCCGTCGTGGGCATCGATCGCGAAACCGATCTGGCCGTGATCCGCGTGGATCGCAGCGATCTTACCCCCCTTCCGCTAGGCGATTCCGACAGTCTGCGTCAGGGTCAACTGGTGATGGCGTTCGGCAACCCGTTGGGCCTGGAGAATTCCGTAAGCATGGGGGTAGTCAGTTCGGTGGCGCGGCAGATCAAGCCCGACGACACCATGATCTACATCCAGACCGATGCACCCATCAATCCCGGCAATAGCGGCGGCCCGTTAGTGGACGCCGATGGGCGCGTCATGGGCCTGAATACCTTCATTCTGTCGCAATCCGGCGGCAGCGAGGGTCTGGGCTTCGCCATTCCCAGCAACATCGTGCGCAACGTCTACCAGCAGATCCGGCGGGAAGGACACGTGCACCGCAGCGAGATCGGAGTGTATGCCCAAACCATTACCCCGCAGATGGCCGCCGGGCTGCAACTCGCGCAAGATTGGGGCGTGCTGCTTTCCGACGTCGAACCCGGAGGTCCGGGCGACGTCGCCGGTCTGCAGCCGGGCGATATCGTTCTCAGTTTGAACGGCAAGACGGAGGCCAACGCCCGCCAGATGGAAGTCGACCTCTACCGCTATCCGGTGGGCGCCAAGGTCGACCTGCTGGTAATGCGCGACGGCGGGAAGAAGACCGTCCAGGTGGCGACCATCGAGCGCCACGGCGACCCCACGCGTTTCGCCGATATGGTAGACCCCACCAAGAATCTTGTGAACCGGCTGGGAATTCTGGGCATCGATGTGGATGGGGCGGTGGCCGCGCTGCTGCCCGATTTGCGCAAACATTACGGCGTGGTAGTGGCGGCCCGCGGCGGCGACTCCGCCTACTCGGGCGATAGTTTGCACTTGGGCGACGTGATTTATGCGCTCAATAATACGCCCGTCACCAACGTGGCAAGCCTGCGAAAACAACTGGATCAATTGAAAGACAGCGACGCGGTGGTGCTGCAGGTCGAGCGCGAAGGCCGCTTGATGTATGTCACGCTCGAAATCGAATAGAACCCGGCCGATTTCGCGGGAAGAGCAGGCGTCACGCGGCACTTCAGCCTGCAGGGTCGAGACTCCGAACTCCTGAAGTCGTGGAACCTGCCATGAGCTCTGTTCACGTCGACGGAGAACATTGGCCACGGATGGACACGGATTCACACGGATAACAGGAGACTTGGTTTCGTCTGTGTGCCTCCGCGTCGGTCCGTGGCCAAACTTGTTTTGCGAAGCTGGGCTCAGCCTCATTCAGCGTTTAAAACCGTGCATAGACCTCAGGAGTGCGGAGTCTCGGCGCTGCAGGCTGAAGCCCGCGCCGCGTCAGAAGCTCTTCAAATATGCGATCACCGCCCGCCGCTCGTCCGCATCCCTCAATCGAAACGCCATATCGGTACCCGGCACCATCGCGTCGGGATCCGTCAACCATCGATCCAGGCTCGCCTCGTCCCACCGCACCGCCTGCTTCTTCAACGCCTCCGAATATTCGAAATCCGCCACACTGCCTGCCTTCCGGCCGTACACCCCGCGCAGCCTGGGGCCCTCCTTGTCGATATCGCGAGCGTGGCAGCCGCTGCATCGCCGTTCGAACAGATCCTTGCCGCGCTCTTCGGGAGTGCTGAACGCCGACAGCACTGCCGCACCCACGATCAGCGCCGGCACCGCGCTACTCCAGCGTTGCATCCACCACCGCCAGTTCCCCCGGCCGGCACACATATTCCACTTGGCTGATCCCCAACACTCCGCGAAGTTTTCCCGCCGGCACCTTCACAGGACCCGCCGATGGCGCGCTCCCCGGCGCCGGTTGCGGAAAAGCCGTCGACATGGCCGTGTGGAACTTCACATTGCCCTCCACCTTTTGCATCGTCTGGTGAATGTGCCCATTGAGGACGGTCACCGAGCCGAATCGCTTTACGTAACTCAGCGCCTGCTCGCTGTCGGCCGTTCCCCAGCCCCAGTCCGCATAGATGGTCCACAGCGGAATGTGCGCGAACAGAACCAGCGGCGTGCTATCTGTACGGCCGCTTAAGTCGTCCTTCAGCCACGCCAGTTGCTCCGCTCCCAGCTTCCCCATTCCCTCCAGCGCCGCCGAATTCACCAGCCCCACAAAATGCACGCCCTTGTGATCGAAGCTATACCAGCCGGCTCCCTTCGTGCTTTGGCCGAAGCGCGCCAGGTATTCTTTTCCGTCATCCGCCGCGTTGTCGTGTTCTCCGGGAACGTAGTGCACCTGCTTCGCGCGCGCGCCCTGCAGTAACTGTGCGAGCGTATCGAATTCCGACGCTTTCGCCGTGTGCGTCAAGTCACCGGTATGGATCAGGAACTCGGGCCCCTGCGGCAGCGCGTTGATGCGGTCAATCGCCACTTGCAAAGTCGCGTTCACGTCCGTGTTCGCCGGTTTGTTAAATCCGATGTGGCTGTCGCTGATCTGCACGAACTGAAATCCTTCATTCCCATTGGACTGGCCAAGCAGTTTCGACACCGGCACGCCGCCTGCAATCGTCCACACCACGCCCGTCCCCGCCCAAGCCATGCACCGCAGGAATCCGCGGCGGTCGACGCCATCGCCTCTTAGTAAATCGCTCATGTACCCTCCACCTGTCCTGACTGCGGCGACCGCGAATTTATTCCCGGGAATAAAATCGCGCCGGCGCCAGTCTTCTGTAACAGTGGCGCAATATGTCACAATGGGCGATCTCCCTGGTTCACGCACCGATGGCCTTCGACTCGGCCAGGAAGCTGGCTCTCTTCGAACAATCCGTGCTGCCGCACCTCAACGCGGCCTATAACCTCGCGCGGTGGCTCACGCGTTCCGGCCCCGACGCCGAAGACCTCGTTCAGGAGGCCAGCCTGCGCGCCTTTCGATCGTTCGGAACTTTCCAGGGGCAGGACGCGCGCGCGTGGCTGCTGGCCATCGTGCGCAACACCTGTTTCACTTTTCTAAAGAAGCGAGGCGACCAGCCCGCTATCGAATTCGATGAGCAGGCGCACTCCGTGGCGGACGAATCGCCCGACGCCGAATCCGCTCTCCTCCATCAAGCCGCCGTCGGCTCGCTGAATCACTGCCTGGAAGCCCTGCCGCTCGAATATCGCGAAGCCATCGTCCTGCGGGAGCTGGAGGAGCTGTCCTATAAAGAGATTTCGGAGATCGCCCGCGTGCCCGTCGGGACCGTCATGTCGCGGCTGGCCCGCGCCCGCAAGCGTCTCCAACAATGCCTGGAGGGAGCCCTGCGATGAACTGCGAAATCGCCCGCCGCATGAGTGAGGCCAACGATCCGGCGCTCGCGCAGCACCAGCGCTCCTGCCCCTCCTGCATCGTGGGCGCGCATGCGCGCTATTACGAAGCGCCTCCCGCGCTCGAACAGAAGATCCGCGCGAGTCTGCGCCGCGAAGCTGCCGTGGCCGTACCCTGGCGATGGATCGCCATCGTCGCGTCCATTCTGCTCGCCGTCTCTGCGGTATGGAATTTCACTCTGCTCCGCTCCCGCATAGCGCCGCGGCAGCTACTCGCCGAGAATGTGCTCTCCGCTCATTTGCGATCGCTCAACGGCCCGCACCTGCTCGACGTACCTTCCACAGACCAGCACACCGTCAAACCGTGGTTCGCCGGCAAACTGGATTTTTCACCGCCCGTGAAGGAACTCGACGGATTTCCGCTGCTCGGGGGCCGCATCGAGTACTTCGAAGGACACAGCGCGGCAGCCCTGGTTTACGGGCGCCGCGCCCACATCGTCAACCTCTTCGTCTGGCCCTCCGCCGTCTCCACGCCCGAATCGTCGCAGACGCACAATGGCTACCAGATGCGAACATGGTCCGCCAGCGGGATGACCTTCTGGGCCGTCTCCGATCTCAATCCGGCTGAGCTAGCCGACTTCGTCGCGCTCTATCGCCGGAATTAGCGTGGACGTTACCTTACGGCTCCGTGGCCTCCGCCGCCTCCGTGGGCTCTGGTCCTGCCTTTGCCGTTGTTTTCTCTCTGTGTCTCCGTGGCTCTGTGGTGAATATTCCCTTGAGTTCGCCAAGCCTCTCAAGTCTGTGTCGCCGATTTATTCGCCGCCACTCGAGCCACCGCGTTCACCAGCTTGCGGTACGGAATGTCCTCGTAGCTTTCGAAACCCAGCCATTCGCCGTCCCGCCAACTGGAGTAGTACCAGCGCGCCAGCAGCGCCAGATACTCCTGGCGCTCGCGAATGGTCAGCTTGCGTGGCGCCACCGCGGCGAACGTCTCGCGCAGTTTGCGATCCAGCGAGACCGGTGTGCCGTCGTGCACTTCGAAACTGAAACGCTGCGGCTCCTGCCACCACCCTTCGTGCACGAACCACATCTCCACCGCATCGGCGGCTAGCGAGCGCGTGATCGCCACCCCGTTCAGCCGGTCGATATCGCGCGCCAGTTCGTCGGCCTGCTTCAACACTTCCTGCACCTTCTCGTACCGCTTGTGCTGGCGCGCCGCGTCTTCGAACAGCATCTCCTCGCTCAAGCGGTCGCGCGAGTGTGCAATCGCGGCCAGCAGCGATTGTCCATCGGTTCGCAGGAACTCCACCACGCGCGCCACTTCGTGACTGTACTCGGCGGGTCCCACCACCTCCTGGCATGGCCGCAGGCACATTGCCATCTCGCCATAGATGCAGCCGGGATGCTGTGGCGACGGAACAAGATCTTCCTGGCAGCGCCGCATCTGAAACAGATCGAGGAATTGCCCTTCGAACCGCTCCGCCGACACGCGCGAGCGGAACGGCCCGAAATAGAGACCGGCCGAGCGCGTCAGATGGGTCGTGATATGGCTGCGCGGGAATTGGTTCGAGAGCACAACCTTGACATACGGCGGCATGCGCAGCTTGATCAGATCGAGATAAGTGCCGGGAAAATGGCGGCGGGCCTGCTCGTACAGCACCAGCGCCGATTCGAAGGCCGAGCCCGTCAGGCAATACTCGATGCGCCGCGCGGTATGCCGCAGATTCAGCAGCCGCGACGGCCGTTCGCGCTCTTTCAGCAGCCGCAACAAGCGCCGGCGCAGCAGATTGGTCTTCGAAAGATACGGCTCGCCCTCCTTGGGCCAAAGCAAGAACACCGCCGGACTATTGGGCAGCGCCTCGATCGCCGCGTCGAGCTGCGCCAGATCTTCGCCGATTTCGATCCGTTTCATCGCCGGTAGAGTCGCCCGTAAGTCTCGCGGTCCAAGGGAGGGACGGCGGCCACGCCGAGATTCTCCAGCACGTGCTCGCGCTGTCCCATGCCCACCAGGGCCACCGAAATCCCTGGCGTGGACCGTGTGAACTGGATCGCCCGCTGCGCATTGGTCGTCAGACCGGGCATGTGCGCCGCCACGCTCGCCGGCATTTCGCGAAGCACGCGCGTCTGCGAGAGCGAGGCGCTGGCGACCACGGCGATCCCCAGGCTCGCCGCCGCCGTGAGGACGTTATCGGGCCGGGCAGTGTAAGCTTCCACCATTCCTGTGTTGAATGGTAATTGGATGAAGCGGAAGTGGTGTTCGAGGCCGCCTTCCTCGCGCGCCATGGCCGCCAGTCGCGGCAAACTGAGCGCTCCTTTGGTCCGAAAGCCATTCCAAGTGGCGGCGCCGAACCACCGGATCCTGCTGCCCGCGACAAGGCGCTCGAGCTCCGCAAACGCGCCGCGAATCGCCGCATCGAACTCCACCGGAGTGCGTCCGCCGAGCTGCGTTTCGGGATTGTGAAGGTAGAACACGTCGATGGTGTCGACCCCCAGGTTGGCGCGGCTGCGTTCGATCTGGTCGGCCAGAAAATGCGGCGCCATGGAGTGCATGCCCTGAAATACGTCCTCCTCGCGGAGCGAAGCCGGAACGGCCCCCGGAGTCAGAAATCCGGCCTTCGTACAAACCACGATTTCGTCGCGCGCCAGTTGGCGCAGCGCCGCGCCAATCGCGCGCTCCGAGCGTTGATGCCGGTAATTGATGGCGGTATCGATGAAATTAATGCCATTCTCGGCAGCGGCCAGCAAAGCATCGGTATAAGCCTGATCGGCAGCATCATCGACGTCGCCCAGATAAGTGCCGATGCCCAGGCTGGAGACCTGAAGATCGCACACCGCGCGATAGAAGCCCGCCTCGCGGAATACCGGGTATCGTCCGGCGTAGCGATCCGTTCCCTCGGCGGTTGCCATGTTCTTAAGGCTACACTGAAATGGCAAGCTTATGCCGCCAGCCACTCCCGAATTCTATTGCCCAAAATGCGAGAAGCCCGTGTCCGACCCGCTGGTCTGCGGCGATTGCACCGCGGTCATCTGCCGCGTCTGCGGCACGCCCCTCGAACGCGTCGACGACCTGGGAATCGGGTAGTCGCGACCTCACCGAGCCGCGACCGGACCCTAACCGAGCCGCGACCGCGAGGGAGCGGTTTCAACAAGGGACATCACGGTAACAATTCGGTAACATTGGCCTAGTAGCTTAGGCTCATGACCGCCAGATACTTCGCCAGCCTATTCGCAGCCGCCCTGTTAGTCGCGGCCACGGCCGGCGCCCAGTCGGGCGCGGATCTTTTGCAAAAAGGCATCTATACCCAGGAGACGCTTGGCGACCTGGACGGCGCCGTCGGGATCTATCGCCAGATTACCGCCTCCGCCACCAAGCCTTTCAAGCTCCGCGAACTGGTGGCGCGCGTCAACGCCTTTCTGCGGCGGCGCCAGGCCGGCCAGGAATCGGTCACGCGCTTCGGCGAGTTCGAACTGGACGTCGACGCCCACAAGCTCTTCCGTGCCGGAAAGGAAGTCGAGCTCACCGCCAAGGAATTTCGCTTGCTGGCGCACTTCGCCGCGCGCGCCGGACGTGCGCTGGCCCGCAACGACATTCTCGACGCCGTCTGGGGCGATTCGGTCATCGTCACCCCCCGCAGCATCGACCGCTGCGTTACCACACTCCGCGCCAAGATCGAGCCCGATCCCCACAATCCCACACATATTCAGACCATCCGCGATATCGGCTACCGGTTCGAAACGGGAGACGCGTGATATCATGAAGTTGCTTGGTGATAACATGATCCGCACCCAAATTAGGGCAATAACTGACTTGGCTAACCAC
>Ga0326728_10021009_pt1 | contig 12350 bp, 8 predicted proteins | sample MB3enrmetagenome_FD_207602 | JGI IMG/M metagenome (GOLD analysis project Ga0326728, IMG submission 207602) | Lab enriched peat soil microbial communities from McLean, Ithaca, NY, United States - MB31MN | ecosystem: Environmental > Terrestrial > Soil > Wetlands > Peat | place: USA: New York...
CCCGGGGCCCGGGGATAGACCCGGCGTCCGTCAATGTCGTGCATCTCATCATACGGCGGGATCTCGAACCAGTCCGGCCAGAAACGGACACCGCGCGGGATGTCGGTTCCCCGGTACAGGTCCTGCAGACGCATGGGTGAGAGGTTGTCGTAGATCAGATCGATGATCAGGTTCTCGTCCCCCTGCTCCGGGTGCAGGTCCAGTTCATAGAAAATCGGATTGCGCCGCACTTCCTCAAGAGAAAGTGGTGTGTTTGCCGTCAGCGGTTCGAGGCCGCCGAACTTTCCCCGGTAGAGGCCGGTCACGGTTGCGACCGGCTGCATGTTTTCAGTAGCCATGATGTTTCTCCATAAAGACTGCATGCTCGTCCCGGAGTTTTTTGAACTCCTCGACGATCTCATCGTATCTGCCGATCTTCTGATAGATGGCAAACAGCATGGGATAGAGCGGGACTACAGTGCCAAGCACTATCCCAAGAACTTCAGTTTCCATAACGATTCTCCGACAGTGACGAGAGAACCAAAAGAGAGGGTGGCCGGGGGGCCGCCATCCCCTCCGGCTCTTTTCGTCAGGCGGCTTCAGGCAAGGGCCGGGACGCCGTCTGCCCAGGTCTCGACCTTCGTCTGGATTGCATCGTCCGAGTACGAGGTGATGGTAACCCGGTCGCGGCTGAAGTTCACCATATAGAGTTCACCGTTCGGGTCGTGGCACTTCAGGGTCGCGCTGAACGCATCATTATCGGTATCATGAGCCACGGTACCACCGTGTGCCGTACTGATCGGAACAGCGGCAAGCAGCGCAGCCACCCCGGAACTAAATCCGGGAAGGGTGTTGAACTTGTGGGTGCCCGTGCCAACGATCTTGGCATCAGTGTCCTGATAGACGAACTTCGCGGTGTATGCCTCCTTGGTCTTCTCGACCGGCGGGTGGCTTTCACCGGCCGTCATATACTCAACACATGCAAACGGGTTGGTCGTGATGACCGACTGGACGATCGTGTTGAACATCGCCACGTCTGCAATCGGTTCGGCAAAAGTGCGAACTGCACTCTTGACATTTGCATTCTGTACGAAATCTGCCATTCTTCATTCCCGCCCTCGGGCCCTTGGGCTGAATAAGTACTCTGTGGGACGGGGGGCTTAGGTTTTACTGAAGGGGGAGATGATCGCATGTAGATTAGAAAAATGAATAAAGCCATAAACGAGAATCTATCATATTCAACCCCCCTACATATTGGTGAGAATCGGCTATGACCTCAATAATTTCAAATAATCAAAATAAACCGACTCTATACCCATACTCAACGGAAAATAATAATTTTCAAAATCTTGTCGAATATGCCAACAACCAGACAAAGCGGTATTGTGATATAAACCCCGTTTCTGGCAGAAAACTCAAAGGTCAGATTTTTACACCCCCTAAAATTGCCACGTTCATGGCGGATCTATTCACTTCACAAAAAAACAAAATCAAGATTTTGGATCCTGGCGCAGGTACCGGGATACTTGTTGCGGCAATTTGTGATCGGTTTATTCGGGAGAATCGTCGGAATCTCGAAATCTCAATCCATGTTTACGAAAATGATAAAGATGTACTTCCCTTCCTTGGATTGACGTTAGAAGCCTGCAAGCATTCGTTGAATGAAATCGGTTGTTCGATGAATTATCAGATTTTTGATAATGACTTTATTCTTCATCATGCACATGTTGCAAATAGTGACGAGTGCATAGTCCATTCGCTTGATTTGAAGACGAGATATGATCTGATAATTTCAAATCCACCCTATTACAAATTGAACAAATCTTCACCGGAGGCCCTGGCTCTCCAAAAATATGTTTACGGTCAGCCAAACATTTACGCTTTATTCATGCTTCTTTCAGGTAAGTTACTGAATGAAACTGGCGAAATGGTGTTTATCACTCCGAGAAGTTTTTGTTCAGGACTCTATTACTCAAAAATCAGGAGATGGTTTGTAAAATCCCTCACCCTTGACAGGCTTCATCTTTTTGAAACCCGGAAAGATGTGTTTGTCAACGATGAGATCCTGCAAGAAAATATTATTTTCCATGCCACGAGTATTCACCCGAAACCTAATGAAAAAACGCTGATTAGTGTGAGTTACGATCGACAATTCACACAATATCAGGAATTAGTTGCACCATCATCTGATGTTGCATATTGCCGTGGAAACGATTGTTTTATTCGGATTCCAATATCGGAAAATGACCTCAGGATTATTGAGATTATCGATTCGTGGCCGCAAACCCTCAATACATTGGGTTTTGAAATATCAACAGGACCTGTCGTCGATTTTCGAGCTTTGGAACATCTCAAGGCCACGATTGAAAATCCGAATTGTGTACCGCTATTATGGATGCATAACATCAAAGGAATTGATGTTGAATGGTCCATCAAGAAAAACGGTAAAGCAAAGGCAATAGAGATAAACCGGGAATCAAAAAATCTCGCTATTCCGACAAAAAACTATGTCGTTCTAAAACGATTCACTTCAAAAGAACAGAAGAAACGGGTTCATGCCGCAGTGTTAAATGCAGAGGATTTCTCTGATTTCGAGTACATCGGACTCGAAAATCATTTGAATTACATTCACAAAAACCGGTCTCTGATGTCACTTGATGAGGCATACGGTATTGCCGCGCTTCTCAATACAACTATCATCGATCAATATTTCCGGGCATTAAATGGAAATACTCAGGTCAATGCAACAGATATCCGGTCACTTTCCCTCCCGGAGTATGAGAAAATCATAGAAATTGGAAAGCTGGCGAGAAAGAAACATCTTGATCCAGGATTTGATTGCGACGAAGCGATTTCCAAGGAATTGAAAATCGAAAAACATCTCGTGCGAAACTAGGGTGTTGATCTACAATGAGCAAAATAGATGAAGCAATAGATGTGCTGAAATCGTTTGGATTACCACAACAACAGCATAACAAGCAATCGGCGTTGATTTTACTTGCATTGCTCAATTTAACAGAAGAAAAAAAATGGAGCGATTCAACCAACAATCCGATTCGAATCCACGATATTAAGGAATTCGTAAATAAAAATTATGGAAAGACGTATCAAGAAAATACACGGGAGTCTCTTCGAAAATCAACAATTCACCAGTTCGAACAGGCTGCATTAATTATAAGAAATCCGGATAAGCCGGAACGCCAGACAAACAGTCCAAAATTCAATTACGCAATCTCGACAGAGGCTTTGATGGTATTAAAAAGTGTCGGATCATCTGATTTTTCTGTAAAAATCTCATCCTTCATTAGAGATCATCAAACTCTTGTTGAAAAATATGATAACCGGCTAAATGCTTCAAGATTATCCCTTAAAATTGATGATGAAGAGTTGTCATTTTCGCCAGGTCCGCATAATAAGCTTCAAATCGAGATTGTCACAAAATTAAAACCCACATTTTTCCCCGATGCGGAATTGGCATATTTAGGGGATACGCAACACAAGATGCTTAAAATCAATGAGACATTATTGAAAGAATTGCATTTTCCCATCACTCAACACGATAAATTGCCTGATGTAATTTACTATGACAGAAAAAAGAATGCCGTCTTGATGATTGAAGCTGTGACATCTGTTGGACCTATGTCTCCCACTCGTCATATGATTCTCGAAGATTTGTTGTCTCAAACCGATTCTAAAAAGATCTATTTATCGGCTTTTCTAACTCGGAAAGACTTAAAAAAACATTTAGATGAAATCGCTTGGGAAACAGAAGTGTGGATAGCTGAGTATCCGGAACACATGGTTCATTTCAATGGACCGAAATTTTTGTTTGTCCTCGAAGACGAAAAATAAAAATCAGATTTTTGAATTATTTGGGAAGTAAATCGTTAATTTTCTGGAATAGTGCAGCCGCTCTATCGATGGTTGCTGTGTCTATTTTTTTGAGAAGATTGGATTGTTCATTAAGCAAAAAAACTGCCGGGAGATAGTGATTGAAATGACCTCCAGAAATTGAGTGGAGTTTGAAATGTTCCTCGATTCTTTTAACAATACGGGGATTTTGATTTGTAAAGGATTTAAAAGTTAATTTCTGAGATAATTCTTTTAAGTACGCACCGTTGACTAAATCCAAATAAAACGTAGGATCAAACAAATCCTCGATATCTGCGTCTTTTGCACCGGTTATTTCACCAATATTGATCAGATTTTTATTACCGAGAAAATGATTTCCCTTTAAATTGTTTATCCGTTGTTTGTCCCGTTCAGAAATGTCTATCAGCACTGCGATATTCAATTCATTCGCCCCAAGTAATGAGACGAATGTTGAAACCTTATCGGCCCCCCCAACAGGTGTCACTACCCATCGGGGATCTAATCCATTTTTCCCATGGCTGACAACAGCTTCACTTAAAATTTTAAGATAAAGCAGATCTGAAGGTCCTTCCACGAGAAGACAGTTTGGACCGATAAATAAGGTTTGGGCAAGATCGTAACCTAATGCCGCCTGAAGTGGAAATATTGTATCCTGATCATTTCGAAGAATATCATCACTAATTTTTGTGCCTTTTTCATCCACATCCTGAACGGTCCTGACACTGATCAAAGCGTTGGGATTGATCATGAACGGAGAATGAGTGGTGTATATAACCTGATGTTTTGGAGCAAGACGCTCATCGATAAACCTGAGGAAATCTCCCTGGGCCTTTGCATGCAGATTCAAACCGGGTTCATCTAATAAAAGAATTAAATCTGCATCACTTCGTTCAATTTGAGAGAAATATGCAAAAAATGAGAAAAACCAGATAAATCCCCGGGATCTTTCATCGAACGGAACCGTGACACGATGACGGTTATTTTTTATTCTCACGTGAAGGATTGGGCCAACATTTAATGGTGCAGGATCATTCGGATTTGCCTGCGAGATATCAAACTCAACTTCAAGTTGTTTGTTTTGAGTCCAATATTCGAACACTTGATCGGAGATGCTAATGGACGCGGCTTCTAATTCTGCTTTGAGACGTTCATAATTTGTTACACTTTCAAAATCTTCCAATTTATTATCCGAAAGGGATAACAAAGCCAAGAATGTCCTATCTGATTCATCAAGACGATTTTGATCACGTCTTGTTTTTAGCGTTGGAATGGAAATTCGCCCTTCCATTGTGCAATAATCATCGAAATAAACAAATTTGGGAACGAATTTTATTAAAAACTGATTAATAATATAGCGGTGCAGTCCTTCTGGGAAGCGTGAATTGATTGAAGTTAAAAGGGTATTTGCTCCAGCCTGGTCTTTATGCTTCTCAAGAAGGGCTTTGAATTCATCTAAAGTCTCAATATTCGCGGCCTGTTTTTTTATATCCTCCAATAATTCCGAATTTGCTAAAATGAATTGAACTGCGGCTTTTTCCTTGGTTTGTATTTTCCATGTTCTAGTATTTTTATAATTCTTAGTCGCCGTCACAACTTTAGATTTCAATATATCTTTTCCGAGGTCTGATTCAATTTTTCGAATTTCCTCATCCGTGAGCTCGAATTCGACCGTAACAACATCAGCGGGTTGTTTTTCATGAATTTGCTTATATTTCGTGAATCCCTTTCGCGGATAATCCATTATATCAAAATTTCCATCGCTATTTTCTACAGGACTTATTTTTTGTAGTGCTTGAAGAAAAGCGGTTTTACCGGATTCGTTTTTACCAACAAGGCATGTCACCTTGTCAATTTTTACGAGATCGGAATCATCAATACTCTTAAAATTTGTTACATGAGCGGTGATTAATTTCATAACTTATTCCCCTCGTTTGATCTAGCAAGCGATCAAGATTTGACAACTATTCCTCTATCCGTCGTTATTTATAAATTATAGGATTATGATGTGAAAGTGCCACGAAACAATTTTGGTTAATATTTGCGAAGTGAAGAAAAACTCATGAGTCCCCAATCATTCTATCTCTATGGAACCCTCCATACGGCCCCAATCCCGGCAAACGCTCGTTCGAACCGCTCCGGCTCCTCCCCAACATAGAACAGCGCTGGTGAAAATGTCGGCCCAGGTCCATCATCACCTAAGGGCCCCACAAACCGGATACGGGCAGAAGGAAAACACACCCGGCACGATATCGCCGTCAGCGTCTTCCATGCCGATGTCTCGGTCGCCGACTTCCACAACACAATCGCCTCCGTGGTCCGGCCTGCCGCCCGCTCCTGGTATAACTTCGAGAACCACTGCTCGACACCGGGCCCGAACGGGGGATTGAGAAACACCCGCCCCTCCCACGGCTGCATGAGTCCGTTGTCCTGAGCTGTGTAGTGCCTCGCTGCCGGCACGTTCGGGATCTCGTGGCTGTTGCTGGCCGGGTCGAGATCGATCGCGCCCATGCAGGCAATTACTGCATCGAGGATGTACTGAGGAGTGTAATGCTCCGTGCTTTCGTGGGAAAGGAGGGCGGGCGGGACGGTCATCTGATAAGATGATGTGTAAAATTGGGAGAATAGATATTGCTGAATGGTGAGGTTTCTTCAATTGGCTCCTATACTACCAAAACTAAAATTTATAACAATCCTTTTTTAATTGCTTCATTGCGTAATATTTCAAGTAAATTTTCACTTTCAGAGGCATGGGTCTCTAATAATGAATAGCCCAATTTAAGTAATTCCCCCACCTGTTTACCAGGGGGAATCCCAAAATTATCCATTATATCTTTCCCATTGAATGGGAGGACAGGTTTCACATCCTTAAGGATATCACGTTCAATCATTTTCCTTGCTTCAATTTCAAAAGTATATTCATTTAACAAATTTAACTCGTTAATCCATGCACTATAATTTTTTTCCCGAAATTTTACTGGATCAAGATTTTTTCTCCCAATATCTGCAGTTACCAATTCAATTATTCGATCAAATTCATTGGGGGGATGGTAATGGCTCAATCTTGATTTCCATTGTGAAATAATTATATCGAGGTATTCCTCATCTTGTGATACTTTGTCAATAAAGAGGCCAATTGCAGAGAAAAAGAGTTGTGCTTCTTTCAACAAACATAGCAAACAGTTTCGCCAGTCCTCATCATATTTTGGATAATCTCTATTGCAGTGTTCATTATACCATACCCTGCAAAATAATTGGATCTCCTGGTTATGTGGAGTTTCTGCAAATAAATCATGTTGAAGAGATGTTCGAAGGAAATTGATGGATTGTTTGTGTTTTACTGCTTGCTCATCGATATCGATTTGATATAAATGAAATTTTTTGGAGATAAATTTTACATTTTCTTTTCCAGCCTCGAAATAAATTGTATATAACCAACTAACCGTTCGAATGAATCCTAATTCAGAGGGTTCTAGGGTATATGAACTCAAGCTTGTCTGAGGGAAGAGTGGGGCAGGATTACTTATGAGAATTGATCCTTTTGAATTGATAGTATCAATTAGAAAGAGGATGCTTTTTTTTAATTCCTCCTCCTTTTGTAGTTTATTCATTTGAATTCACATTTGTTTAAATGGGATTGGATCTGCTATCGGATTGATAAAATTAAAACCTATATGAAATTCACCGGGGTTATCGCCCTTTTTTATCTGAGGAAGGTGAAAGTCTTTTGGGATAAATTTTATCGTTGTCCGTAATTCTTGAACATATATTTCCCCTATATTTTTATCATCATCAATTCGATGCACATCTCCATGGTATATCTTTGGGCTCCCATCAGAATTGCTGGCCAAATAACTTTTCACAATTCTTCGGATTCCCCGAATTCCAGATGTTGTTCGATCGATATCTGAAAATATTCTTTTTGATTCAATGATCTCTTTGAGATGGAAACAAGTTATACCATAAATATACAGTAACGATGGATTATTTTCTAATTTACCTAAATTATTAAGATCTTGGAGTATTTTTCGAAGATATACCCATTCTTGAGGTTGATAATCTAACACTTGCCTCTCACCAAAGAAAAGCGGTTTTCCCACTCGATATTTCCACCAGCAATAGAGAAGTAATCGAAGACACCTTTCGTCATTTTTAATTATTTCTCTGTTTTCTTCTAAAAATGAGAAGGATTTTTTAAACAATTCTCTTTCCGTTGAAGTATATTCGCGATCATTGGGGATGTTACGAATTGGATTAAGTGCCCGCAGATAATAACCGGCACAAGAATTTTGAGACTTCAATTTATTAAAAACATCATCAGCTAATAAGTCCTCCCCAATTAATTGAAAAATTTCAAATTTTCTAGCGAGGATTTTAGGTGTAATATCAAATCCCCCACTCTCAGCATTATCAATGGCTGATAATACATCTGAAATTACCTCAATTTTTTTAATTGGATCAAAAACTCCTTTTGAGATTAAATCAAGCGACACCCAAGAAAACACATCAAGGGCATGTTCATCATTCGCTATCACTATTAATACCTTGTTCAAATCGTCGCGAATGTTGGTGTATAATGTTTGATAGTCATACCCTTGAATCGAATTTTGTATGGTATGATTTGCTAATGTGCCGTTAATAGCTGCAAGTTCAACTAAAAGATTTAATTGATAATTTTTTGACCTATTTTCATTCCTTATATTTTGCAATGTAGAAATAAGCAATTGTTTTGCGTTGAGTAGTATTTTTTCGGCGTTTCTTGGGGTTGATTGTCGAGTGCTTTTTTGTTTAACGAACTCTCTGGATAAAAAAGCCTCTTGTAATATTAATTTGGGATTCAGTATCTGTCTTTCCTTTCGTAACTTACTAAGTGATGCAATTAAATCCGGATAATAATCTAAATATTGATAATTTTCAGGACCGTTTGGACCTAATTGATGAACAAGGTCCCTTACAAAAATGGTTTCGGAATCCCCGGTTGTAGCGTCTTCTGATTGAATTTTATCAATTAATTCAACTGCATATTCAATCTCTGATCTGGCTCCACCGAGTCGCTGTTGACATATAATTTTTGCTTCAAGTGGATGTCGTGGCCCCACAAATAAATTACCGACTGAATCTTCGTAGCAACGAAAAATGTCAACTTGGGCTAATATATCGTACAACTCGATATATCCGAATTTGTTTAATGTTCGATAAAGGAGATCAAGGGGAACATCAATTCCAAATTTGCCAGGAGTCATGATCAATCCGATCAAATATTCAATGGGATTGACATTTTCTCCTCCGATAACTTTTTCCTCATTTAATTCTTTTATAAAGTGCGACAGTTTTTCGTCATTATTTTGAAGTGAATATCCCAACAAGGTATATTTTGACTGTTTTAAATTCGTAATTGAAATATTTTTAATAATGGATTCAGAGACGCTTACTTCTCTTTGAATACCAACCCGAATGTTTGATCTTGAGATAGGGAGGAGACGGTACAAAGCTACTAAAAATGATTCTTCCTGTAATAACGATTCTTTAGATTTAATATTTAACACAAATAAGGGATCAAATCTTTCAATATAAGGTAGGAATCTTTTAACTTCAGAATCATTTAATGTTGCTGGAGCCTGTATCACTCTAATAGTTTTTTGTTCGATCTCGTCCGCTAATCTGTAACAACTCCCTATAAGGAGTACTTTTCTCCCTCTTCCGGTCAAATACTTCAGGAAGTCTTCATAATTATCAACTGAAAGCATTCCATCCCAGATGATCACGGTAGACTGTTTATTATATTCCTCGGCCCATTGACAAAAAATATCAATATCCTCCCATTTGGGGAGTTGGGTTCTTCTTTCAATAAAGAGAACCGGAACGATTTTTTCTTTTCTGATCTTAATTGCGAGATGTTTTAGGGCAACCGATTTTCCGGTTCCTGTTTGACCAGATAAAATTATTGGCTCATCGGGGATTTGTTTCAAATTTAAATCAGTTTGTACCAATGCAAGCAACTGTTCCTCATATTCACGATCAAACGCGAACCCTTGTAGAAATCCGGACCAATCTAGTTGTGTTCCTGCATTTGAGATAAATGATCTAAATTCTTGATATAATTTTTCCGGGGAGAGTTGAGGTGGTAAAACTAATTTTGAATCATCGATAATAGTAGCACTTTCAATGACCCGATTCCACAATTTTGAAGGAATCATTAATGTTTTATGTTTTAATTCAATGTACCGATTTGTGGATTCTTCATCAGGAATTCCTTGTAAATCAATTGCATTTTCTCGCTCCCCTAGAATAAATTGTTCATAGAGGCTATTTCTAAAAAATTTTATCGTTCCTTTCTTATTGATTTCATTGATGTCTTCATTATTTATCAATTCGTCAGTTGCGCTGAAAATAAAGACTTGAATACGATTTCGGATGCATTCGTGAAAAACGGGAAAAAAATCGTCAATTTTCAACCAATCAGAACTTGGATCATACGATTCAATTACTAAAATACCCATTGGAGTAATTTGCGAAGGCAATCTGGCTAATAACTGAATTGCCACCGGGTTTCTGAGTTTGAGATCACGGATTATTAAAGGCGGTTCTTCATCGGTCTCTGTTCGATTAACATTTCCAAATAAAAAGGTGCAATGTAATTTTACTCGGTTTCGTGGATCGTCAGGATTTCTATCTCTATTATAGATCGGATCGATTTCACGCCATTCTGTGCGAAAGGTGCGTATTATTAGATCATCAATGGCACTAGTAAAAATCCCACTCCAGTTATATTGAGCAATTTTTTCTAACGTTGTTGGAGGGGAAAGACGCTGACTTAAATTATGCATCCATGAAAGTGAATCATCATGAGATTCGGAAATTTTTGCATTAAAAATGGAAGAATATCCTCGACTGTCATTATTGGTTATCCCATATTTTTTCAAAATGGAATCAAGAAAAATATCTTCACCTTTATTGTCCCTTAAATAACACTGACCTAAAAAAAGAAATGCTGGCCCTTTTTTTAAGGAATTGTAAAATGCCTTTGCATCCTCTTCATTCATAATAATATTCTCTTCTATATTAAAGAAGATAAAAGATTCGTGTCCTTAAGGCGTGTTAAAAATCTCACCTCATTCCCTCATCCGAGAGCAAAGCCGGCGGGACCGTCACACCACCCCCGCCTCCTGTGCATCCTCCCGTAATCCTCTCCCATAACAATGCTCGCAGAGCTTCACACCCGTCTCCCGATCGAGCCACACCGCCTTCGCAATCCCGCAGACCGAGCACTTCCCGATATCCGCGGTCACTCTGGCACACCGGGAAACCTCCACGGCCCCGGGCAGCGGGACCGATGCCATCTGCTCCGTTTTTACCGCCTCGTTGTAACACGTGCGGCAGATCCGCCGGGCTTCTTGCCGGTCCTTGGGCCGGGCCCGCCGCTCCGCGGTGAACTTCTCCACATACCAAGAGCCCTTCTTCCCGCAGGAATGGCACGGGGTCTTCGGCTCCGGGATCTCGAGTTTTTTGTAGTCGCGCGCTCTGATGGGCCGGACCCGATCCTTGTTTACAGCCGGGGGGTCCAGATCCGGGCTCGATTCAGCAGGTTTACTGCACGTGCTGTAAGAGGCCGGGCGAGCCAGTGGGGCCGGATTCTTCTTTTGTGCGGCACCGGGCAGAGATCGTTTTTTGTTTACAGCAATTTCAGGATCATGGAGACACTGATCAGAACTTTTTCCGGAATTGTTGCCCCCTCCATAATTCCGGTTTTGCTGTAAATCGCCTTCTCTTAGTACAGAATTATTTGTACAATCATCTTCTTTGCAGGAACCGGGCGCACCGGGTTTACCATTTCGATTTACAGCAGATGCTGTAAAACTGCTGTAAACGTGCTGTAATGCTGTAATTGACCCTGCGCCATCGTCGTCATTGCCACCTTTCGGATCGCGATCGAGCCAGCAGGCCCCACCGTTCACCCACTGCCGGTAAATCTCGCGGCTCCATGTGAACGCCTCGGTCCTGCGCCGGACTGAAACGCCCTCGTCCTCGTTCATCGTAACCGTCCGGTCGGTGAAGGAGAGCGCCGGGCACTTCTCAAGGAGACCGGTGTAGTTCTTCCCCCGGCTGTCGTAGCCCTTGATCATCCGATAAATTCCCATGTAGGACCCGCCGGTGAACCGCTGGAGATCCTGGATGGTGAACTCCGGCAGGTCCGCCTTCTCGATGATCGCGAGCAGGTCCGACTCCTTCTTCGTCATCTTCGATTCCTGCCCACCAGCCGTGCCGTTCAGAAGCGTGAAGACATCGTTTGCCGCGTTAAAATCCGCCTCGTCTGCGTACACGCAGAGTGTCCCGTCATCGCTTATCTTCTGCCGGCGCTGCATGAAGAAAAGTGCCGCGTGACTCTTGATCAGATCGTAGAGCATATCGGGGTTGCGCCGGTTGCAGATGGCGTTGAACCGAATCCGTTTCGAATAAGGGATGATCACCCAGATCATCTCCCCGTGCAGGATCTCCCAGAT
>Ga0326728_10021010_pt1 | contig 12349 bp, 8 predicted proteins | sample MB3enrmetagenome_FD_207602 | JGI IMG/M metagenome (GOLD analysis project Ga0326728, IMG submission 207602) | Lab enriched peat soil microbial communities from McLean, Ithaca, NY, United States - MB31MN | ecosystem: Environmental > Terrestrial > Soil > Wetlands > Peat | place: USA: New York...
CGGCCCAGATCGGTTGGAGGGCGTAACCTCCCACCGTTTCCAGGCGCGTCAGGCGAAAGGCCTCCGGCGGCAGCCTCTGCGCCGGGGGGCGGTAGAGGTTCCCCATAATGTCCATCTCTCCCTTGCAACCCGCGCACGGGCAGTGCCGCCGCAGCTTCTCGAGCGGAATGTAGCTTTCACCGCCATCGTCCCATTTGATGGCCAACTCTTCTCCAATTTGCTGTATGTCCACCGGTCGCATCGCGTTTCTCTTTTTCTTACTGACGTTTCCTGGCCCTGATCCGGATTCTTCGCAGCCCGGCGCAGCCGGGGGCGAAAGGTGCATCACCGGAGTTCGGATGGCGAATCAAAACGCGGAGGCGCGGAGAACGCAGAGAGAAGCACCGGGAACAAGTTTCTGCGCCCTCCGCCTCTCGAGAGAATTGCTCTCGCTCGGTCGCGGCTCGAAATGCAGGATTTCGGAATTGCCTGGCGGGAGGTCCCTGTGTGATGCTGCCGGTCATGCATGCCCAATCCAGCGTTGTTTCGCGCCGTTCGTTTTTGAAATCGTGTTCCCTGGCCGCGGCGGCCGGGGGTTTGCCGGCCTGGTTTGTCGAGCGGGAATTATCGGCGGCGCCGGCCCGGCCGCTCTCGCCCAACGAACGTCCGGGCATCGGGCTGATCGGGTGCGGGGGCATGGGCCGGGGGGACGGCGGACTGGCGTCGCGGTTTGGGGAGATCGTGGCCGTCTGCGACGTGGACCAGGGCCATGCCGAAGCGGCAGCCAAGCAATTCGCCAAGCCCGGCAAGACGCCGGCGCAGTACCACGATTTCCGGAAGCTGCTCGAGCGCGAGGACGTCCACGTCATCATCACCGCCACCCCCGACCACTGGCACACGCTGATCAACCTGGCCGCGGCCAAGGCCGGCAAGGATGTCTATGGCGAGAAGCCGCTGACATTGACGATTGACGAGGGCCGGCGCCTGGTCCGCGCGGTGCGGCAACACCAGACCGTCTTCCAAGCGGGCAGCCAGCAGCGGAGCGATGCGCGCTTTCGGCTGGCCTGCGAACTGGTGCGCAACGGGCGCCTGGGCAAGCTGAAGGAAATCACCGTCTGGCTGCCGGCCGGCCTGCGGGAGGGTCCCTTCCAGGCGGCGCCGGTGCCGGAGGGATTGAACTGGGACTTCTGGCTGGGCCAGGCCCCCAAGGTGGACTATTTGCCTCAACGCTGCCACCTCTATTTCCGCTATTGGTATGATTATTCGGGAGGCACGATGACCGATTGGGGCGCGCACCACAACGACATTGCCCTGTGGGCGCTTGGCCTGCCCGGACCGGTTTCGGTGCAGGGCAAACCTCTGGCCCAGCCGATCCCGGGCGGTTACACCGCTTATAGCGAATACGAGGTCGAGTTCACTTACGACAACGGCGTCGTTCATCGCGCCCGCACGACCACGGCCGATAACATCTACGGCGGCGTGGCGGACCCGCAGGGGCAAAGGAATGGCATTCGCTTCGAGGGCGAGGCGGGCTGGATTTGGGTCACCCGCGGCACGCTCAAGGCCAGCGAGCCGGCCCTGCTCACGAAGCCCCTGCCGGACAACGCCCAACGGCTCTATGCCAGCGGGGACCACATGGGCAATTTCTTCGAGTGCGTCCGCTCGCGCAAAGCGCCCATCTGTGACGTGGAGGTCGGGCACCGTTCCGTCACCGCTTGCCACCTGGGCGTCATCGCCCTGCGCACCGGCCTGCCCCTGCAATGGGACGCGGCCAACGAGCGGTTCACGGGCGAGCACGCGGCCGAGGCCAGCCGGTTCATCGCTCGCGACATGCGCGCGCCTTATGACTACAGTTTTATAGACTGAGCCCTGGCGCCCTCAGTTTCGCGCCCTGATCCATCCTCCGCCCAGCACGAGGTCATCCTGGTAAAAGACGGCCGCCTGGCCCGGCGTGACGGCGCGCTGGGGCGTGTGGAGTTGGACCCTGGCCCCGCCGCCCTCGAGCACCGTCACCGTGGCGGGCGTGCCGGGGTGATGGTAACGAATCTGGACTGCCGCCTCGAAGCGCGGCGGCGGCGGCTCGAAGGCAATCCAGTTGCAGCGCTCGACCTCAAACTCCGGGCGCGCCAGCGCCGATTCATCACCGACGACGACCCGGTTGGCGGCGGCGTCCAGGGCCACGACGTAGAGGGGCCTGGGCGCGGAGAGGCCCAGGCCCCGGCGCTGGCCGATGGTGTAGAACTCGATGCCCTGGTGTTGGCCCAGCACCCGGCCATTCAGATCCACGATGTCGCCGCGGTGCTTTTGCGCCAGCTTTGCCTTTTCGAGAAACCGGCCATAGTCGTTGTCGGGCACGAAGCAAATCTCCATGCTTTCCTGCTTGTTGGCCGTCTTGAGTTTGCGCTCCCGCGCCAAGGCGCGGGTGTCGGCCTTGGTCTTTTGACCCAGTGGAAAGAGGGCGCGGGCCAACTGATGCTGGCCCAGGGAGAAGAGGAAGTAACTCTGGTCCTTGTGCCGGTCCAGTCCGCGCCGGAGCAGGGTGCGGGAGCCGCTGCCGGCAGCCTGGGACTCGAGCCGGGCGAAATGGCCGGTGGCCACGTACCGGGCGCCGAGCTGGTCGGCCCGCCGGAGGAGCCGGCCGAACTTGAGCTCCTGGTTGCACATGACGCAGGGGTTGGGCGTGCGGCCGGCCCGGTATTCCCGGGCGAAGTAGTCGATGACCGCGGCCTGGAATTCGGCCGCCTCGTCAACCAGGTAATGGGCGATGCCCAGCTTGTGGCAGACGGCCCGCGCGTCCACCACCGCCTGGGGCCCGCAGCATTTGTCCTCGAGGCGTGAGAGGCAGTCCTGCGGCCAGAGCTTGAGGGTGATGCCCACGACTTCGTAGCCCTGCTCGAGCAGCAGCGCCGCGGCCGCCGAGGAATCCACTCCCCCGCTCATGCCGACCACCACCCGCGTCTTGCTTCCAGCACTCATCACGGGCTGAACATAAGCGGGGGCGACAGGCCTGTAAACCGGGGGGCGGGCAATTGTGGCGATTCCCCGGCGGGGTCAATGGCGTCTGAGGACGAGCCGATGGTCGACGCGGCGGGTCTGGTGATGCTGGAGGGGCGGCAGCTCGGTAAGCGTTGGGGATTGGGTTTCGTTGAGGATGGTGCGGGCCAGACGCTGGAGGGCGCGCCAGCGCGGCCAGTCCAGGTCCGGGGAATGGGCGATCTGGCGCAAGAGGCTGCGCCACTCGATGATGACGCGGTCGATGTCCCCGGGGCCCACCAGGTCGCTGACCCAGGCATGTTTGCTGGCGGGGTCCTTGTGAACGGAGGCCACCACCTCTTCGGCCCCGGCGCCGTATTTGGGCGGGACGCCGTTTTCGAGGTAACCGGCAATGGAGAGGAGCCCGTAGGTCTGGCGGCACACCAGCCCGAGCCGGCCGCCCCAGCGGTTGGTCTCTTCGCCGCAGAAGCGGAAGCCGGCGTCGAGGTTGGCCAGGTCGTAGATCAATTCGTCCAGGGCGTAGCTTTGGTCTTCGAGCGCGGCGGCGACGGCCAGGCCATCGCCCTGGGAGAAGAAGCTCACGACCCGGCCGCGCAGGGTGGGCGCGCCGGTGTGGTCGACCAGGCGGAGGCGGCGCCAGAGCATGGCGGTGCCGGTGGCGGCGGACAGTTCCCGGCAGACCGGCAGGCGGGCGCATCGGGCGCAGTCCTGCGCCAGCACCTCGCGCTCGGGTGGCCGCCACAGGGCGACGCCGTGCGAGTCCACGGGCACGCGCAACGTCAGTTGGGCGAGGCTGACCTGGGCGACGATGCGCCGGCCCTGGTGTTGGAGATTCACGACGGGCGTTTTCCGCTCCGCCATCCGCTCCACGACCAGCGGCGCGATCTTGTCCATCCACAGGTCCAGCGGCGCCTGGCGGCCGTTCCAATGAGTGAGCCGCCGAATCCACTTGGCCAGCAAAACCCGTCCCCCTTCCAACTGGTCCGCCACGGTGACCGCCCGCCCGTGGATTTTGCCCCGCTCGCCCTCGGACAGCACACAAAGGGTCCCATGGCCCACTTTTTCCAAGGCCGCCGGCTCGGACAGCGCCCAGCGCAGCTTCCAATTCCGGGGCTCGGCCGCCAGCACGGCAAGTTCCGGGTTCGGGCAACCTGATGGGCTGGCCGCGCGGCCATCCTGGCATTGGCCATTGACGATGGGCAGAATACGGACCTCTTGGAGCGGCACCGGCGCCGTCTCGGGGTAGGGCTCCCACTCGCCGCGGCTGTTGAGCATTTGGCGGACGCGTCGCCGGGCGTGCCGGGCGCGCTCGGCATCGGTTTTCAAACCGCACGGGACGTCGGGGTGCCGGAGGGATTCCTCGACGCCCAGGCAAATGGGCTTGGTGGTGAAGAGCCGTTCCTGGGCGAGCAGTGCCTGGCGGTAGGGATCGCGGCCTTGCTCGGCGGCAGTGGCCATCAAGCCGAGCAGCGCGCTCCAATCCACCGCCCCGTTGCGCGAGAGGTGGCCGGGATGGGCGTCCAGCAAGCGCAATTCGTTGGCCGTGATGAGCACGAACCCGGTTTCATCCAGGCCCCGCCGGCCGGCCCGACCGAACATTTGGAGGATTTCGTCCGGCTTGAGGAGTTGCTCGGCCTCGTCGCGGCGGTAGGATTCGGCGGCCAAAGCCACGCTGCGCAGCGAGAAGTTGATGCCCGCCGCCAGGCCCATGGTGGCGACCACCACGCGGAGCTGGCCGGCCTTGGCCAGGGGCTCGAGGACGCCCGCCCGGGCGCCGTAGCTCAACCCGCTGTGGTGAAAGGCGACGCGGCTCTTGAGCAGTTTGGCCAGGTGCTCGCCCACAATGAGCTTCTGCTCCGGGCTCAGCGCCAGCGGATTGGGCGTGGGCAATTGGCGGGCCAGCTCGGCGGCCAGGGATTCGGCGGCTTGGCGGCGGGGGGCGAAAATCAGGATCGGTCCCAGGTCCTCGGCCAGGCTTCTGGCCACCAAGCGCGGCCAGTAACCCCGAATCTCCTCCGGCAGGTGGTAGCTCAGGTTGCCGGGGTGGACCTCCTCGAGCGGCACGGGCCGGTGGTCGTGGCGAATCAGGACCGCCTGACGTCTCACCCGGCCCAGCCACTTGACCACGTCCTGCGGGTTGTCCACGCTGCCGCTGAGCAGGAGCAACTGCGTGCGCGGGGGCGCCAAAGCGATGGCCAGCTCGTAATTCAAACCCCGGTCCAGGTCGCTGAGCATCTGGTACTCATCCACCACCAACAGCGCCGGCCCGTCCCCTTGGATGAGCCGGTTTTTCTGCGTCTCGAGCGTCGCCACGAGCACCGGCGCCCCCAGGTTCTCCGCCAGGTCCCCCGTCGCGATGCCCACGTCCCAGCCCCGCGCCCGCCATTCCGCCAGTTTGTCGTTGGCCAGCGCCCGCGTCGGCACCGTGTAGATCGCCTGCCCGCGGTTCTTGCCCTGGTTGGACCACAGCTCGAAGATCAACGTCTTGCCCGCGCCCGTCGGCGCCTGCACCACCACGTCCTTGCCCTCGCGCAGCGCCGCCACCGCCTGTTGCTGCCACAGGTCGGGCACTGTGACCTGGTTCAAGGCCGGCAGTTCCGCAAATGGGGAAAAGGAGGACAAGGATTCTTGGGGGTGGTTGAGTTAAATCAGCACAAAGTCAACGAGCCAAATCCATCGCGCCGGCCCGGACGAGCACCAACGCCCCAGGCGAGCCCGCGCGGCCAATATAACCTCCGCTCCGGAAAGTGGAAAGGAAAACCGAGATTGGCTTTCCATTCGGTCGAAATGCTGGACGCCGGCAAAGGAGTGAGTGGCCGGGCGGTGGCGCGCCGCCTCCGCCGGCGCATCAAGGAGGCGCGTGCCAGGGGCTAACGCAGCTCGTCACCGTCTCCCCCCCTTAAGGATGAGGAGCCAATCGGCGGGCTGGGGCGTGGTGAACCGGCAGGCCTTGGCGTCGGGGGCGAGGGCGAGGGCAGTGCTGGCCCCGGAGCGGGGATCGAACCAGGCGGCGACAGGCCGTGGAGGCAGGGCCTCGACCGGGAGCACAAAGGAGCGATCCTCGGGGTCATAGACCAAGGTCAGGTCTTTGGTTTCGGTGGCTGCCGCGGCGAGAAACTGCTGGGGCGAGGGATTGCCCGGCCTGGGCGCCAGGGCGCCGGGCGCTGGGCGGAGGCGCCAGAAGTCGATGCCGGCCATGAGACCGGCCAGTTCGGTCATCTGTTTGCCGGCGGGCATAAACATGGCGCGCCGCCACAGAGGCAGGTTGCCGAACCTGACTTTGGATTTTTGTTTTGGGAGCGAGGTGTCCCAGTCGACGACGCCCTGGGCGGAGTAGCTGAGGCCAGCCGGGGGGCTGAGCAGCAAACTCCAATAGGCCGCCTTTCGCACGTCCTCGGAGCTGACTCGCTGGCCGGGACGCGGGGTCGGGCCGTTCTCGCAGGGGAGGAAGGGGATAATCGGGAGAGCAGGGGTTTGGGACCATTGCCTGAAAAACGGCCCGGTCAAGGCGCGTTCGAGGGCGCTGTCGGTGAAGTCAGTTATGGGTTGGGCGCCCAGGAGGTCGACCCAATTCTGGCCGCGAAAGCCCTCGAGGGCCTGCACGGCCGTGCCGGGGCAGACCAGGACGGGGGCGCGGTGGCTCTCGCTGAAGACCGCCTGGCCGATGCGTTTCCAGCGATTGACCAGCGCGGGGTCGGTGCCGTCAAAGGCCAGGAGCCATACTACCGGTTCGGCACCCCAGCGGGCGACGGTATAGCGGACGAACAGGGCCGCCTGGTCGTCCAGGGGCGAAGCGAACCGCTGACCGGGTTCCAGCTCGACCAGGGGCGCGATGGCGCTGACCAGGCCCGAGTAGCTCAGGACATCCAACCTGGCATCCAGTTGTTGAAAGACCACGGGGTCGATGGCGATGCGGTCGGGAAAGCCGCTGATGGCCGATTCGCCCCGGGTATCGTCGCCCGGATTCACGGCCCATTGGATGACGGTGAAGAGGCGGGAGGCGCGCATCGCGGCGTAAAGCTCCCAGGTTTTGGGGTCCGCCGTCTGGATGCCATCCCAGGTGGTATCGGCCAGCCAGAAGAAGGGGGTGCCATCGGCGTATTCGAGGTGATGGTGGTCGAGGGCGACCTGGACCGGGCCATGGAGATGAAAGGGGCTTTTGCCGGCGGGCGCAGTGCAGAGGAATTCGCCGGCGAGGCTGTGGAGGCCGCGGTTGGACGTATCGGAGCAGGTGGTTTTGTAGGTCCAGCGCCCGGGCTGGCCCGGGGAGAAACGGACGCGCCAGGTTGTCCCGCCATCCCAAAACCCATAGACAAGGTTGGTTTCACCCAGGGGCGAGGTGAACAACACCGTGAGCGTGGCGTCTTGCAGCGCGTTGGAATAGAGCACCTCGCTCTTGAAGGACTGCTCGAAGCGGCCCCACTTCGGGACGATCGGCATCCGTGGCGATTCCGTCGCCCCCCACAGCCCGATCGGCAGGGCCAGCAGACCCATCCAGAGCAGCGCCTTGCAGCCCGCTTGTCCCCGAGGCAGGCCGGGTCCCGAGCAGTCCGGCTTGAAAAGGTAGTTTCGCATATCGAGTCCTGGTTGAGTTGATTCTGACCGCATGAGACAACAAACCTCGCGCGGTGTCAATTCCTTGCGGCGGCTTTGACAAAACCCGCTTCAATGTGACATTAATACGCTGGTACTTGGAATGAAGCGACTCATGAACCCTATGTGGAGATTCAGGCTATTTGCACTTTCCCTGCGCGGACGGAGGTCCGGAGCCGCTCGGGCCTTGGGCGCCCGCTTGCGGGCCGGCATGGCGCTGTTGCTGGCGCTGACGCCGAGCGGTCCTGTCGGGGCGGCTCAGGGCGCGTTCAAGAAGACGGACAATCCGGCGGCGCGGCTCAATGTGGACGAAACGCCGCCGTCGCGCGACGCCCGGCTGGGGATGAGCCTGGCGCCGGTGGTCCGGAAGGCCGCCCCCAGCGTGGTGAACATCTACTCGACAACCATCGTGCGGGAGCGCGCCGTGCCGAATCCGTTTTTCAGCGACCCCTTCTTGCGGCGTTTCTTTGGCGACTCGTTCGACTCCGGCGCATCGGACCAGCCGCGCACTCACAAGGAGGAGGGGTTGGGTTCGGGCGTGATCGTCTCGGCCGACGGCTACATTCTAACCGCCAGCCACGTGGTCGAGGGCGCCGACAGCGTGAAAGTGGCCTTGGCCACCGGAGAGAAGCGGTTCGATGCCAGGATCATTGGCACCGACCCGCCCACGGACATCGCGGTGCTGAAGATCGAGGGCGGCCGGTCTCTGCCCGCCATCACCTTGGCGGACAGCGACAAGCTGCAAGTAGGCGACGTGGTGCTGGCGGTGGGCAACCCCTTTGCCGTGGGCCAGACGGTGACCATGGGCATCATCAGCGCCTTGGGACGCGGCGTCGGCATCGCCGGTTATGAGGACTTCATCCAGACCGATGCCGCGATCAACCCCGGCAATTCCGGCGGGGCGTTGGTCGACTCGCAGGGCCGCTTGGTGGGCATCAATACGGCCATTGTCTCCCGCAGCGGCGGCTACCAGGGTGTGGGTTTTGCCGTCCCCATCAACCTGGCCCGCTTCGCCATGGACAGCCTCATCCGGGAGGGGAGGGTCACCCGCGGCTATCTCGGCGTGAGCCCGCAGACGCTGACGCCGAGCCTGGCGCGAAGCCTGGGCCTGCCCGAGGAAACCACCGGCGTGGTCATCGCCAGCGTGAGCGCCAACAGCCCCGCCGAACAGGCCGGCCTCCGCAACGGCGATGTGATCGCCGAAATGAATGGCCGCAGGCTGGCCGACCAGCGCAGCGTGCGCCTGGTGGTCGCCCAAACTCCGCCCGGAACCAGGGTCAACCTGCGCGTCCTGCGCACCGCCCTTGGCCACAAACCGACCGAGGAAATCCTGGCGGCCAGACTGGGCGAGCTGCCCGCGAACCTGCCGGCCCCCCAGGGCAGCGAGCGCGCCACGCGCAGCGCCAGCAAGCCCCGCGGCCAGTCCAAGTACGACGGCCTGGATGGAGTCGAAGTGGACGACCTGAGCGCCCGTGTGCGGCGCGAGCTATATGTCCCCGCCAGCATCCACGGCGCCCTGGTGGTGGGCGTGGAGCAGGATTCCAACGCCGCCGAGGCCGGGTTGCGCCTGGGGGATGTCATCCTGGAAATTGACCGCCGGCCGGTGCCCAACGCCGCCGCCGCGGTCGAACTAAGCGAAAAGGCCAGAGGCGAGCTGATTCTCCTGCGCGTGTGGAGCCGCTCCGTCGAAGGCGGGCTCGGCGAATGGCGCTATCTGCCGGTGGACAATCTCAAACATAAGTAAGGCCATCCTGAAGTCCGCACTGCGCCGGGAAGCCCAGTGGCAAGCGCAGTAATCCGAGTGATGAATCATGGATGATGAGGCGTGAATTCGGTCTTGCTTTGCCAGGCATAATGCATCATCCCTGATTCACAACGCCGCGTGAAATACAAAGACTATTACGACACGCTGGGGGTGGCGCGAAACGCCGGAGAGGAGGAAATCAAGAAGGCCTTTCGGAAGCTGGCCCGGCAGTATCATCCCGACGTTGCCAAAAGCAAGAAACAAGCCGAGGAGAAGTTCAAGGAGATCAACGAGGCCTACGAAGTGTTGGGCGATCCGGCCCGGCGCAAGCGTTACGACGAGTTGGGCTCGAACTGGAATTCCGGGGCGGACTTCCGTCCGCCTCCGGGCTGGGAAGCGGGCCGAGGGGGGTTCCGGACCCGCGGGCCGAGCGGGGAAGATTCCGACCTGCATTTTGGGGGCACCGGTTTCAGCGAATTCTTCGAGCAGTTTTTTGGGGCGGCGCGGGGCGGCGGGCGGCGGGGCGGTTCGGCCCGGCGCGGCGCGTTCGCGCAGGAAGACCTGGCCGCGGGGCGAGGCCAGGACGTCGAGGGCGACATCCTGGTGACGCTGGAGGAAGCGATGCGCGGTTCGGTGCGTTCGGTGTCGGTGCGGCACGGAGTGGTCTGCCCGCAATGCGGGGGCACGGGCAGCCAGGCACGGCGCGTTTGCCCCGGCTGCGGCGGCGTCGGGCAGGTGGCCAAGACCGATACCTGCCAGGTCAAAATCCCTGCCGGCGTCACCGAAGGCCAGCGGCTGCGCGTTGCCGGGCGCGGCGAGGCCGGAGCCGGCGGCGGCGCGGCGGGGGACCTCTATTTGCGCGTGCGCCTGGCCAGGCACCCGGATTTCGAGGTCCAGGACCACAACTTGATCCACGAGGCCAATCTCAGCCCTTGGGAGGCCGTGCTGGGCGCCAACATCGCCGTGCCCACCCTCAACGGGCGCGTCAACATCCGCATCCCGCCCGGCACCCAAAACGGCCAGCGGCTGCGCTTGCGCGGGCGCGGATTGCCTCAGCCCGCCGGCCAAAGCGGCGACCTCATCGTCGTCACCCGCGTCGAGGTCCCCCAGCGCGTCTCGGACTCCGAACGCAAACTCTGGGAGCAACTGGCTCGCGAGTCCAGGTTCAATCCCCGGGCGTAGGCCGCCAGGGGCGCAAAAACGGCGCGAACGCAGGCGGAATTAGTTGCCTATTGTGGCAAGCAGCGAGTACACTCCGTTCTGAGCCGATGAACATGAAAGACCCGCCGATGAGCAAGATTTCGATTCTGCCAGCGCAAGACGTGATGGCGCTCCTTCGCGACCAAGAGGAACACGTTGAAGCCATTATCCTTGACCCATGGTACAACCGGGGGATTGGTGGCGTGAGGAAGGACTATGTGGAATGGCTGCAGAGGCTGGTGGGCTTGGCCGCCAAACGTGCCGATCACATCTTCGTGTGGGGATTCCCCGAGATCGTTTACCCGGTCCTCGACCACTTGCCAAACGGGTTCAGGCTGCTGGCATGGCTGACGTGGTACTATAAGAATTGCCCTTCTGTCATTCAGGGCTGGCGGTCGGCGCAATCAGCGTGTCTGCATCTAACGTCCCCCACTGCGCGGTCCTACCCGGAGAATTTTCTGAACGAGGCCCAAAAGGAAAAGCGCAGTCAGGGAAAACTGCGCTACATGCCTGGACCGGCGAGCGTAATCGAGGTGCCCCTCAACATCGGGTTCGTGGGCAAGGGCGAGCAGACGGGGCACCCGGCGCAGAAGCCGGAAAAGGTGTTCGAGCCGCTGATTCTGATGTCGACCATGCCCGGCGATACCGTCCTGGACCCCATGTGCGGGTCTGGCACAACTGGCGCCGTTTGCAAGAAACTCGGACGTAGCGCCATCCTCTCTGATATTTCCGAGGAGTACCTTCAAACCACTAGGAAGCGGCTGGACGGCTTAAACGGGTTTAATCCCCAAAGAACCGCTTCAGAAACTGATACACATCCCGCTTTACTTTTACTGGAGCAGCCTGGACGATGGCGTAAACATTGAGTTTTCCGGTGCGGTCGTCCCAGAAGTTCTTTTTCACGACCTGATGTCGCCCGCAGAGTGCTAGCCAGGCATCCGGATCCGCCGGGTCCGTCTGCGGATTGATGGAATGCGGGCTCTTGTGGTCGGCCTGCAATCTGACCGTGCCGCCGCCAATTGGGTCGGTGTCGCCCTCGCGCAGGTTACAGGTCTCGCCACCTTCGTTCCATTCGCAGGTGCTGTTGCAGCGGGCCAGAACAGCCTTCCAGGTCGTAGGGCTTGGGCGCACCCGCGGTCTGGCGGTCGCTCGCTTTTCCGCCGATGGCATGACATACTCCATTACCCTCAGGTCTCCCCGGTTCCGCCACGAGTTGATGGTGTATCCGTGAATGCAACGGAGGTCGGACAACCGCTGATGCCAGTTCTCGGGAATCTTCCCGGTTCTCGGATCGCGCGCGACCTCTTGGATTTGCTCACGGGTGGCGATTCGGCCGAGATTGTCCAGAAAGAACGCCTCAATCCGCTGCAATACAGACTTTTGCGTGTACTTGCGGACAACCGCGTGCGGCCGTGGCTTGGACTCAGGCATGCTGCAAGCCAAGCACCTGGCGTCTATCGGGTCAAACCAAATGAGGTCGCCCCGGGCTCGACACGCCCTGCCCGGCGGCTTACCCTTGGGGCCATGATCGAACGTTACTCGCGGCCCGCGATGCGGGAGATATGGAGCGAGCAGAGGAAGCTCGAGATTTGGCTGCGGATCGAGTTGCTGGCCAGCCAGGCGCTGAGCGACGCCGGGTTGGTGCCGGCGGCCGATTGGGAACAGATGAAGGCCCGCGCGGCCTTCAATATCGACCGCTGCAAAGAGCTGGAGCGCACGCTCAACCATGACGTCATCGCCTTCACCACCAACGTGGCGGAGAACATCGGCGCGCCCGCCAGCCGCTGGCTGCACTTCGGCCTGACCAGCAGCGACATCATCGATACGGGCATCGCCGTC
>Ga0326728_10021011_pt1 | contig 12348 bp, 9 predicted proteins | sample MB3enrmetagenome_FD_207602 | JGI IMG/M metagenome (GOLD analysis project Ga0326728, IMG submission 207602) | Lab enriched peat soil microbial communities from McLean, Ithaca, NY, United States - MB31MN | ecosystem: Environmental > Terrestrial > Soil > Wetlands > Peat | place: USA: New York...
ACGGGCCTGACAGTTTTACGCCTGCCGATGCTGCTGGCCGGTACCGCCAGCGTTTGGCTGTTCTTCCGGCTGCTCCAGCGGATCGCCGGTCTTCGTGCAGCCATCATTGGATGCACATTGCTGGCGGCGGATGCAACCTATCTTCTGACCGTCTGTTTCGATTGGGGCCCGGTCGCGCTACAGCATCTGCTCCTGGTCGCCGGGCTCCTGCTGCTGGTCCGCTTTTACCAGCTGGAGAGCCTGTCCTCCCTGTTCTGGGGATGCTTCTTGCTGGGGCTCGGGATGTGGGATAAAGCCTTAGCCATCTGGATGTTAAGTGGCATGGGATTGGCTGTCCTGGTGGTCTTTCCGCGCCGTCTTTGGGCGCTCCTGAGCGGCCGGCGGATGGCCGTCGCGGCACTGGGTTTTCTGCTCGGAATTCTACCCTTATTGATCTACAACGTGGAAAACCAGTGGGCCACCTTCGCGGGGAACATTAGCCGCGACACCGGCGACATCCCCACCAAAGCTCACCTCCTCATGGAAACCGCCAAGGGGGACGGCCTGTTCGGCTGGATGTTCGACGAGCAGTGGCAAACTCCCGCGCCGCACCCTCCGAACGGTGTCATCCAGCGGACAAGTGCCGAAATAACGTCAGTATTCCGACACCCCCGCCGTCACTTGCTCTTCCATGCTTTCCTGTTGGCCCTGCTGCTCACTCCTTTGGCCCGCGGCGAGGCGCTCCGTGCCATATTTTTTGCCCTGATCGCCATGGCCGTGGCCTGGGTGCAGATGGCCACCAATGCCAATACCGGGGGCAGCATCCACCACACCATCCTTTTGTGGCCGTTTCCCCAGGTGGTGGTGGCGGTGTCCTTCGCTGCCGCCTCGCGCCGTCTGGGGCGCGCCGGCGTTCCGGCGGTGGCGGTGGCAGCGGCCGCGATGTTCGCGTCCGGTGTCCTGGTGGCCAATGAATATTATTACGTCAGCTACAGTTTTGGCGGCGCGCCCGCCTGGTCCGACGCCATTGTGCCGCTATCCGACTTCCTGAAGAGCGCCGGGTCCGCGACCGTGTACTGCGTGGACTGGGGAATGCTCGACCCGCTCCGCTATCTCAATCATGGGAAGCTGAAACTCGCGGGCGGGAGCGATCCGATTTCCAAGAAAGAGCTGGCTCCGGCCGACCGCGACGCCGTGCTTCGCATGCTGGCCGACCCCGGCGCCATCTACGTGGCGCACACCAAGGACTTCGAGAATTTCCAGGGCACCAACCAGCACCTGCAGGCGTTCGCCGCCGCCGAAGGCTACCGCCGCGAAATGCTGACGGTCGTCTCCGACCGATTCGGCCGGCCGGCATTCGAGGTCTACCGGTTCTCGCCGCCCGGCGCCGAAAGTGGGGCGGACCCCCAGGTCCGCGCTGGACGCCCACGTCCGGCCATTGCCCAGCCAGGGGGCGCGGCTGCGGGTCTGAGGACCCGCCCCACCCCTCACGCTCCGGTATCCATGAAGTAGTAACAGATCATGTGGCAGACCACGAAATGGGCCTCTTCGATGCGGCCCATATGCGGGACGCTCACCTGAATATTCAGCTGCGCCAGCGGTCCGAGCTTGCCGCCATCGCGCCCGGTGAGCGCGATCGTCCGGCATCCGGCGCTGTTGGCATATTCGATGGCGCGCAGCACATTGGGCGAGTTACCCGACCCGCTGATCGCCATGAAGAGATCGCCCGGCTCCGCAAAATTGCGCAGTTGTTCGGCGAACACCACGTCGTAGCCGACATCGTTGGAGTAGGCCGTGATGGTGGGTAGCGAATCGGTGAGCGCCAATATGCGAAACCGCGTGGGGCGCTCGAAGCTCGCGCCTTTCACCATATCGCAGGCGAAATGCGACGCCGTGGACGCGCTCCCGCCATTGCCGCAGACGAAAATGCGCCGCCCGGAATCGCGCGCCTCGCGGAACCACTCGATGGCCCGATCGACCTTCTCCAGATCGATCGATTCCATCGCTTGGAGCGTGCTCTTCTTGTACTCGGCCGCAAAATTCACAGTTCTTTCGCTAACGCCAGCGCGCCGAAAAGCACGCTCGCGTCTCCCAATTCCGCCGGCACCACGTCGATTCGCGCCGCCGACCAGTTCGTGATCGTTCTCCGCAATTCGGCGCGTAAGGGCGCAAACAGCGCCTCACCGGCCTTGCTGATTCCGCCGCCGATCACAATCCGCGCCGGATTCAATAACATGATACAAGCCTTCAAACCCAGGGCGAGATCCACCACGTAGCGGCGCACGAATTCCGCATCCTGCATCAACTCCTTCGCCGGCTTTCCGCGATCGCGCTCCAGCCACAGCCCGCTGCACATGCGCTCGTAGCAGCCAAACGCTCCGCACAGGCATTCGGGACCGTCCGGCCGGATGGTCAAATGTCCGATTTCGCCGCCATAGGAATCGGCGCCGCGCCAGATCTTCCCATCGCTGTAAATGCCGCCGCCGATGCCGGTGGAGAGCGTCATGTAAAACAGCGGCGAGAATCCGCGCCCGGCGCCGTAATGCGCCTCCCCGAGCGCGCCCACGTTGGCGTCGTTATCCATCGCTACGGGGATGCCGAGCAGTCCCGCCAGGTGCTCCGACAAGCGGAAATCTTTCCAGCCGCCCACGTGCGTAGACAGCGCCACGCGCTGCTCTCCGAAGTGGACCGGTCCGCCGAACCCGACGCCGCAGCGCTCGAAGCGGAACTCCCGCTGCCATTCCGCGATGATCTCGCCGATCTGCGCGAGCATCCAATCGCGCCCGCCTTCCTTGTCGGTGGCGCGCGTTTCCGAGCGCACCACGCGGTCGCCGTCGAAAGCCGCGATTTGAAATTTGGTGCCGCCGATATCTATTGCCAGAACCTGCATTTTTCTCGAACCTCCTGGGAAGATGCGGTCCCTGTGCCTTTTTTCATGATGGTGATGGATGCCACCAGATTTCCGAACTGCGCCGCGTCCACGGAACTCGCTCCCGCTGCCAGAGCCAGCGCCGCTCCCGCCGAGAAGCTGTCGCCGGCGCCGCAAATATCCACCGGATGCGGTTCCGGACGGGTCGGAACCCGGCGTTCGCCGGCGTCGTCGATCACCAGCACGCCGTTGGGGCCATGCGTGACCAGCAGAAGAGGGCTCGCGAGAAGGCGGCGCAGTTCCGGATAATCGATGCGGCCGATCCATTCGCGGCAGGCCGCTTCGCCCTCCTGCTGATTTGGCTTGGCGATGACGTGGCGAAAATGCTGAATGCGGGCGCGCGAATCGGCGAAGAAAATCTTCTGGCGATGGGCGCGGGCCAACTCGCCCACCAGATCGCGCATGGCCGGCGTCACCACCCCGCCCCGGCTGGTCTCGGCCTGGTCCGAGATGACGATCACGTCGAACCCGTCCACCTCGCTGCGCAGCCGCTCCAGCAGCCGCTGCTCCACCTCGCGGTCGAGCGGCGTAGTATTGATGAAATCGAGGCGCGGCCGGTCCTCGATTCCCGTCTCGCCGTTAATGACCTTGGTGTAGGTGAACGTCTGCAGCGAGCAAGAGCGAACGCAGAGATCGTCAATCCCGCGCCCGGCGAGCGCGCGCGAAAGCTCCAGTGCGAAGCCATCGTCCCCGATCGCCCCCAGGACCGCCGCGCGTCCGCAGCCCAGCGCCGCCAGATTGCTGGCCACTGTGCCGCCGGCGCCCGCCGTGACCTCGGTCCGTACCACGCCGATCCGCGGAATGCCGGTCTCGCGCGAGGCCTCGCTGGTGGAAGGATCGTAGCTGCACCAGCGATCCAGGCAGATATCCCCCACTACCAAAGCCGACAATTTGGGGATCGCCGCCAGAATCTCCGCCGGAGTCATAGCCGTCTTAAGATAGCGCGCCGCAGCGCCGGCAAGGTAGCGCGATGATCGCCGCAAAAATAGAAGCTCTCGCCACCGTCGGCCACGGTGCGAACCAGGATTGTCTTGTACGGCCGGAAATAGTACGCGGGATCTGTCTTGGGGCGCTCGCGGTGAATATCGCCTTCGATGGGCACGAGGTCGAACACGGCCGTGGTAAATCTGCGGATCTCGCGGCCTTCCTGGTGCGCCACGTTGCGCGCCATCGCCAGCGCCTTCAGATATACCTCCGGCGCCATCACCGCCGACCCGAACGCCAGCATCACTCCGCCTTCGAGGCGCTCCACGCTGCGCGCGAAGATCAGGAAATCGCGCAGCGCTGCCTCGCCCAGCGATGCGCCGTCGCAATTGGGATGCTCATGGATGATGTCGTAGCCGATTCCGGGATGCACCGTCACGGGCGCCGAAAGCTTCCACGCAGCCGCCAGCACGCTCAGATCGCGATGTGGAAAGTCGCTCGCGGCGATCCGCCGTCCCACGTTCTCTCCCAGCCCCAATTGCTCCGCCGCGGCCTCAAGAATCCAATCGTTGAGCTCGCCGGTCTCGCGCCACAGCCCGAATTCGCCGCTGCGAATGTAGCGCGCCACGCTCTCGGTGGTCGCCCCGATGCGCGCCAATTCGTAATCGTGGATGGCGCCCGCGCCGTTCATGGCGATGTGATCGAGCAGCCCCCGCTCCAGGAGATCGATAATCTGGCGATTCAAGCCGGCGCGCAGCACGTGCGCACCCATCATCAGAATGCGCGCCGCGCCGGCCGACCGCGCCGCCACCATGCGCTCCGCCACAGCTTCCAGTTGCGGATGGCCGTAAGCGAGCGGCGCATCATCGAGCGCCAGCCAGTGCTCCCGGTGCAGATCGTGCGCGCGTTCGGCGAGCGGGCGCAGACGCAGCCGCGACCGGTCGAAGAGCGGATATTTACTGGCCATTGGCGAACAAGCTCCACATGAGTTCCTGGCGGCAGAGGAAATTGGGGACGATGAAGTCCGCGCCCACACCGGCCAGGCGCTTGCGCTTCCATTCATCCACCACCCGGCATTCCGGCTCGGCGGTAGCCACCCCGACGGCCACGCCGCCCACTTCCTTGATATTGGCGATCTCCACGTAGCCGTCTCCGAACCCTAGAAATTCCTCGCCGCGCACGCCGGGGGCGGCCAGCAGCCCCTGAATCAGCAGCTTCTTGGAAAAGCTCTGGTAATCGTCGGGCGCTCCGTAGACGCCATCGAAATAGCGCGCGATATCGAGCAGCCGGGCCTCCTCGCGCATGTATTGCTGGTCGGTGCCGCTTGCCAGGTACAGCGCGAACCCTCGCTGGCGCAACTCTTCGATGAAATCCCGCGCGCCCGGCACCAGGTATTTTTCCGGCGATACCTGTCCGCTGCGCAGTTCTTCCAGCCGGTGACGGATGCGATGGTTCAGCCGGGTGAGAAACATTTTCTTATAGACCAGCGGATCGAGCGGCTGTCCACCCCGCCGGCGGATCTGCTCCGCGAGTTCGATCATCTGATACACCGTCTGTTGGCCCGTCAAGCGCCAGATGAAATCCTCCACCGTGTGCCGCAGTTCTTCCCCGGATTCCCCGGTTTTCAGATCGAGCAGGATCTCGACCATCATGGGCGCCATCACGTCCATCCATCCGGAGCGAATCAGGGAGACGGTGCCGTCGAAGTCGAAAATACCGATGCGCGCGTTTTTCGCGGAAACGCCCGGGCGAAGCTGTTCGACCATCGGCAGCTATTGTCCCATACCGCGCCTTTGGTAAAGTTTGCGATCATAGTTCTTTGACCCTGCGTCATCTCGCCATTTTCCTGACCCTTGCTCTCCCGCTGGCGGCGCAAGATGCGTCCGCCGACGCGTCGGCCACTCCGCCGGCCACCGAGCGCTGGAATCTCTATTTCCAGGCCACCTCCATCGGGCAATATCACGGCAGCTTTTTTTCTCCTTATTCCGGTCCGTTCAGCCTGGCCGGCCATCCCGAAGCGGAAGCGTCCATCACCTCGACGATCTTCTTCGGGTTCTTGATCGCGCCCAACACGCAGTTTTATTTCGACCCCGAGGTGGCCGGCGGGCGCGGTTTCAGCGGCACCAACGGCATCGCCAACTTCCCCAACGGCGAAATGCCGCGCGTCGAGACCGCAACGCCCAAGCCGTACCTGGCGCGCCTCTACATCACGCAGGACTTTGCCATCGGCGAAGACCGCGAGGCCGTGGAGAGCGACGAAAATCAGCTCGCCGGCAGCCGCCCCGCCAGGCGCTACTCCGTCACTCTCGGCCGCTTCACCGTCACCGATTTCTTCGACACCAACAAGTACAGCAACGACCCGCGCACGCAATTCATGGGCTGGGCCACCATGTACAACGGCGCCTGGGACTACCCGGCCGATACCCGCGGCTATACCTGGGGATGGATGCACGAACTGCACTTTCCGCGCTGGGCGCTGCGCTACGCCAGCGCCGCCATGCCGCGCGTCGCCAACGGCGAACAATTCGACCGCCGGCTGTTCCGCGACCGTTCCGACATGTTCGAAGGGGAACTCGACGGCCACTTCCACGACCACCCCGGCGCCGTCCGCCTGCTGAGCTATTGCAATCACGCCGCCATGGGAAATTACGCCCAGGCGATTCGCATCGCGGAGCAGACCGGTGCGCAGCCCGATGTCGTCGCCACGCGCCGCATCGGCACCCTGAAATACGGCTTCGCTCTCAGCGCCGATCAGGAAATCACGAAAGAGGTCGGCGTTTTCGGCCGGCTGGGATGGAACGACGGCAAGACTGAGAGCTTCGCGTTCACCGCCATGGATCGCCTGGCCACTGCCGGCGTCTCTCTAAAGGGCAGGCGCTGGAAAAGGCCCGATGACGTGGTTGCTACTGCCCTCACGGTCGGGGGGCTCTCCGCTGTCCATTCGCACTATCTCGCGCTCGGAGGCTACGATTTTCTGATCGGCGACGGCGCGTTGCGCTACGGTCCCGAAACTTCCTGGGAAAGCTATTACTGCGCGCATCTCTTCAGTGGATTCTTCACCACCATCGGCGCGAACCATTACAGCAATCCCGGATATAACCGCGATCGCGGGCCGGTCTGGGTGGGTACGTTAAGATTACATTTAGAGTTCGGCAAGAAATGAAATCCTTGATGGCGATCCTCGGGCTGGCACTCGCCGCGCCCGTGGCCGCCGCTCCCCTCACCCGCCCGTACGCGGTGGAACATTACGATGTACGCCTCACGCCCGACCTCCCTGCCAGGCGCATGGCGGGCGAAGTGACCATCAAGCTCACCAGCCGTACCGATCGCCTGGATGCCATCGAACTGGATGCCGGCGGCCTGCAGATCGCCTCGGTAAAAGAGGGACAGGCCGCGCTCTACTTCGAGCGCAAGGAAAAGCTCCTCATTGTGGCGATGCGCTCGCCCGTCTATAAGAACGACCATCGCAGCATCGCCATCCGATACACCGCGGTTCCCGCCAACGGCCTGGTCTTCTTCCCCGACCAGATTTACACTTCCTTCTTCACCAGCGATTGGATGCCCTGCGACGAGCACCCCGAGGATCGCTCCACACTGGCACTCACCATCGATGTACCGCCGCAATTCAAGGTCGCCGCCAGCGGCCATCCCGATGGCGCGACGTGGACGCTCGACACGCCTTACCCGGCGTTCCTGTTCGCCTTCGCCGCCGGCGATTTCGCCGAGAGCACGAAGAAGGTCGACGGCGTGACTTTACGCGTGCTAGGCAAGGCGGATGTGTTCGACGACACCACCGCCGCCATGCAATTTCTCGCCGGGCGTTCCGGCAAGCCTTACCCGCTCGATAGCTACACGCAGGTCTTTACGCACGGCACGGTGGAGCAGGAGGCCGTCGGTATGACTCTTCTGCCGGAGAAATACGCCGCCGGCCTGGCCCAGCATCCCGACAATCTGAACCTGCTGGCGCACGAGTTGGCGCATCAGTGGTACGGCGTGAAGATGGTGGCGAAGGACTGGTCGGATTTCTGGCTGAGCGAAGGGATGGCGACCTTTCTGGCGGACGCGTTCCTCGAACAGCGTTTCGGAAAAGCCCGCTACGACCGCGAAATCGCCGATTCCAAGCAGACCTACGACAACCTGCGCGCGCAGGGCAGGGATCGCCCGCTCTTTTTCACCGATTGGCAGACTCCTCAGCAGGCCGGTGGTCCGCTGCCGTATCACAAAGGCGCCGTGCTGCTGTCGGAATTGCGCCGCTTGCTGACCGACGAAGTCTTCTGGCGCGGCCTGCGGGCGTACACCAACGCGCACTGGGGCGGCCAGGTGACCAGCGACGACTTCGAATCCGCCATGGCCAGCGCCGCCGGGAAAGATCTGAATAAGCAGCTGACCAAGCTGTTCCAGCAGTACATTTACTAGGACGTGGGATAAGCTTTAGCTTGTCCAGGCGAGCGGCGCCCGTCCCGCTATTTCACCTTCGCGAGTAACTTGCCCAGCACCTTCACCGCTTTATCGATATCCTTCTCGGTGACCGTATACGGCGGCAGGAAGCGCAGCACCGTGTCGTGCGTGCAGTTGATCAGCAGCCCTTCCTTCATCGCGTCGAGCACCAATTGCTTGCCGGAAACCGTCAATTCCATCCCCACCATCAGTCCGAACCCGCGGACCTCTTTGACGAACCCATGCTTGCGCGCCAGTTCATTCAGCTCGACATGGAAATAGCCGCCCGTCTCAAGAATGTGCGGCAGCAAGCCCTCGAGAATGTCCAGGAACTCCAGCGCCACCCGGCACGCCAAAGGACCGCCGCCGAAGGTAGTGCCGTGCATGCCCGGCTTGATGGCCGCCGCCGCTTTATCGTTTGCCAGAATGAAACCCAGCGGGATGCCGCACGCCACGGGCTTGGCCGCGACCGCGACGTCGGGCAAAATCACCGGCGCCGACCTCTGGTACGCAAAGTAAGTGCCCGGCCGCCCGACGCCGCACTGCGTTTCATCCGCGATCAGCAGCGCGTTGTACCGGTCCGCCAGTTCGCGCGCTTTGGCGGCGTACTCGTGAGTCAACGGATAGATCCCGCCCTCGCCCTGAATCAGCTCGACGATCATTCCCGCGGTCCGCGCGGAAAACGCCGCTTCCAGCGCCGCCACGTCGTTCGCGGGGACGAAGCGCACGCCCGGCACGAGCGGTTCGAAATCCTGCCGGTATTTCGGCTGTCCGGTGACGGAAAGCGCGCCCAGCGTCCGTCCGTGAAAGGAATTGTCCAGCGAAACGATCTCGCATTTCGCGTGGTCGATGGCGCGCCCGTGCGCTTTCGCCATCTTCAACGCGCCTTCCACCGCCTCCGTGCCGGTATTGCAAAAGAACGCCCGCTGGAGGCCGCTCATCTCCACCAGCCGCTTCGCCAAAGGACCCTGGTATTGGTGATAGTAGAGGTTCGAAGAGTGGATCATCAGTCCGGCCTGCTCGCGCATGACCTTCACGATGCGCGGATGGGCATGGCCCAGCGCATTGACTCCGATTCCCGTGATGAAATCGAGATAGCGGCGGCCTTCCGCATCGTAAACGTAGCTTCCTTTTCCACGCACCAGCACCAGCGGATAGCGGGCGTAATTCTGCAAAAGATACTCGCGCTCGAGATCCATGATGGGCTGGCTGGGGCTTGCCCCAGTGGTATCGTCTGCAACGGGAGGTGGCGTGCTCGTCATTTTCTAATAATAGCGGTAGCGAGTGAATTTATGCGAGTCCGAGCTTTGCCGGCAATGTTCATCTGTGCGGCCGCCGTGGCGCAGGAGCGTCCCCGGACCACATGTAGCTTCGGTGGCTTCGGCTCCGACGCTGGGATGTTACGGCTGTGCATCCCCCAAAGACCGCGCCAAGCCAAACTCGCGGCCGGAACCGTGATAGCGCCTTACCGCACGGACGGCGGCTGGACCGCGGCGCATGGCGACCGAGCAGGGTGCGCTGAAACAGCTGGTGGCGTCTTACCGCATGGACGGCGGTGGACCTGCCCACACATCCAGCCGCGCGCGATCACCGGTCGGACACGCCCGGCCGGTACGATTCCGGCGTGAGGGAAGTGAACTGCGGATCGATTGCCTGCTCGATGATCCGTCGCGCCGTCTCCCACGGGCACCCGCTCGCCGCGCAGCCGGGAAGCGCCACATCCTGACTCTCGGGCGGCGCTGCCAGCGATAACGGTTCGGCGTAGCGCATCTGATCGGGCGACTGCGCCACATACCGCAGTCTCACGGTGTACTGATTCGTGCCGGCATCGCGCCAGAGCGAAAAAATCAGCGCGCCGCCGGGAGGCGTATCGTCAGGCTGGTACCCCGCGAGCTTCCAGGAAAGGCCGAGCATGCCGCTCAGATTGGAGAGATTGGTATCGTGGCCCGAGAGCAGCAGGACAGCGTTTCCCGCTTGCCCGAGCGCCCCCGGTATCGCCTTGCCGGCCGCGGCCTGCTCCATCGACCGCAGGATATGCGCCAGCAGGTTCGAGCCGCGGGCACGCGCCAGATACGGGGTGCGCCGCATGAGGTCCGCATAGACGGTGTGGATGGCGAGCACGCGTTCGAGATTTTCGCGCGTGAGACGGCCCCACCCCAGCGCGGCGCCTTTCATGCCGTTGGCATACTCGAGCAGCAGATTCTCGCTGAATGTGGAACCGGTGGCGAAGGGCCCGGTCAGGTCGACGGCGTTGCCCTTGAGCGCGACTCCCATGGCAGCCGGGCCGATAGCCTTGTTCCCCAGGATCGACTGCAGCTCGTCCAGCTCGGAGCGATGATCGGCCACCAGCGTCCGCGGATCCGGCCCCAATCGTTCGGCCACGGCCGACCGCATTTTTTCCGGATCGGGCCTTCCGGCGCCCGAAAATAGCGGGTCGGGCGCGCTGCCGGTTTGGGAGTGAACGGCGATTCCACAGCCGGGCAGGAGCGATTCCGCGAACGCGCGGCCGGTCTCCAAGGTCCGCTGGTCCTTGTCCGCGTGAATGTATACCCGCCCCGCGTCGGCGCATCCCCCTACCCGCAGCAGACGCTCGCCCGCCAGCCATTGGCGATAGTACGCGCCCATGAACTCTATGAGCTGCCGGCCGTGCGGGGTAAGATTTCCCGGTGGAACCTCCCACGCCGGCCAGGGCTCGGCCGACGATGCGTCGAGCCGCGCTTTGTCCCAGGTGGGTGAGCGAACGCCATGACGGCTGACGATCGCGACGTACTTCAGTTCGGGCTCGCCCGCTCCGCCTGCCGGCAACACGGCCAGCAGGAGCGCGCTGAAAATGACCGCGCCTTTATCTCTCACGATTCAAGCTATACCGGAATCCGCCCGCGTAAGTTGCCTTATACCACTCCCGCTGATTGACGAAGATGGGGCTGCCCTGATAGTAGCCGAACACCTCGTTAGTCATGTTCAAGCCGTAAACCACCGCGCTGAGGCCATGGCCCAGCCGGACGCTTGCCTGGGCGTCGAGTTGGAAGTGCGGTAACGTGTAAATGTCGCCCGTGGGGCCGGTGGCGCCCAGATGGTTGGGGTCGTCGGCGCTTTGATACTGGTATTGGTAAATGCTCGCTCCGGTATAGCCCATGCCGATACGCGCCGAGAAGCGTCCGCGGTCGTAAGTGGGGCTGATGTTCCAGGCATTGGGCATCTGCCGTTGCAGCGAGGGCTTGTCCGTACGGCCCGGTATGTAGTTGATCTGCGAACCGGTCCAACTGTAGTTGGCCAACACTCCGAAGCCTTTCAAAAAGCCGGGCAGCATCGCCAGCCGCTGCTGATAAGAGGCCTCGAAGCCGTGCAACTCCGCGCTGCCTACATTCAGCCACTGCGAAACCAGGTCGCCCGCGTATTGTCCGCTGGCGGCCGTGTACGACGTGCTGATCAGGGTATCGGTGATCTGCTTGTAGAAGAATCCGGCCTGGATGATCCCCGTGGGATTCAAGAACCGCTCGTAGAGCAAATCGTAGTTGTTGGCGTGTTCCGGCTTGAGACTGGGATTGCCCTCCGCGATGGTGGGGGGATTGGTGGAATCGTCTTCCGTCACATAGGGCACCAGCTGGTAGGAGTCGGGACGGGACACGCCCCGCCCATATACCAGGCGCAGGCCCGATTGGTTGTCGAGAGCATAGCGCATGGAGATGCTCGGAAGGATGTTCACGTAAGAGGGATTGTTGTTCACCGGCACGGGGACGCCGCAGCCGGTAGGAGTGGGGCAGTTACTGCTGCCGGACGGGTAGAGGGTGACGTTATAGCCCAACGTATTCATCTGCGTGCCCTCGAACCTGACTCCCGCCACCACATGCAAATGGCCGAAATCCATGGTATCCATGATGTAGCCCGCGGAAATGCGCTCTACGATGTCGAAAATATTGGGATAAGTATCGGATGCCGTCTTATACCCGTCGACATAATTCGATAGGTTGGCTAACGTGAAGGTGCGGATCTTATCGAAGTCGGAAACCGGTCCGTAATGGCCGCCGAAATAATTCCCATCCATGTAATTGGTGCTGCTGAAGCTGCCCAGGAATTGA
>Ga0326728_10021013_pt1 | contig 12347 bp, 11 predicted proteins | sample MB3enrmetagenome_FD_207602 | JGI IMG/M metagenome (GOLD analysis project Ga0326728, IMG submission 207602) | Lab enriched peat soil microbial communities from McLean, Ithaca, NY, United States - MB31MN | ecosystem: Environmental > Terrestrial > Soil > Wetlands > Peat | place: USA: New York...
CTGCAGTGGAGGATATGCAACAGCAGTTGAGACAGTTGGTGTATGAAATCGTCAACAGCGCCAATCGGCTGGGAGAAATGAGCACGCAAGCGACGGGTACGGCACAGGCGGTCGCGGTCGGCTCCGAGCAGCAGAGCAAGTCTGCCATGCTGGTGGCCGAGTCGGTAGACCGAATGCTCCAGGGCATTAATGTGATTGCCGATCACGCCGAAGAGGCGCGCAACCTGACCCGGATCGCGGGCACATTATCGCAGGAAGGCAGCGAAGTGATCGCCAGGGCCGTGGGAGAAATGAGCGGCGTCAGTGAGTCGGTTGAGCATACGGCGACGGCGATTGCCGATCTTGCTGGCCGTATCCGCAACATCGGATCGATCATTCAAGTGATCCGCGAGGTCGCCGATCAGACCAACCTGCTGGCGCTCAATGCCGCAATCGAGGCCGCGCGAGCAGGCGAAGCCGGACGCGGCTTTGCCGTGGTGGCAGACGAAGTGCGCAAGCTTTCGGAACGCACGGCCAGCGCAACGCAGGAAATCACCGGTGTCATGCAGGATATCCAGCAGGGCTCGGATGCTTCGCGCGAGGTCATGTTGCAGGCGGTGCAGCGGGTGCAATCCGGTCTGGCGCTGGCGCGCCAGGGCGGCGAGGCCGTGACGCGAATCAAGCACAGTTCGGGAGAAGCGGTTCTGGCGGTTAACCACATTTCGGACGAGCTGAGGGCGCAAAACGGTGTCAGTCAGGAGATCTCGCAGAACGTGGAGAGTATCGCGCAGAGCAGTAGCGCCAATGCCAGTGCGACGGCCTCTTCCTCCAGTGCGTTGCAGGAAATCTATCGCTGTGCGGATCAGTTGCGGGCATTGGTGTCGCGTTTCAAGGTGTGATGATTACGCGACGATCCGGGATGACAAGGGGCGCCAGCGGCGCCCCTTGTCTTGTGTGGATCAGATGTGATCGCGATAGTGATAGCGGTCGCGTAGCGCCTTGACCCGTTTTTTCCATTTCACCAGCGGAGCGACGAGCAGGAACAGGCAGAAAGCCAGTACCGGCCAGTTACCGTGCTTCATGTACGGCGTCAATCCGGTGCGGCCTTGCGCATAGCCGACCAAAACCTGACGGGTGTAGGGCGCGGCTTCGGTATCGACTTCTCCATCCGGACGAATGATCGCCGTCATCCCGGTATTGGTCGAGCGCAGCATGTAACGACCGGTTTCCAGCGCGCGCGTCTGCGACAGCTGCAAATGCTGGCTGGTCGCCTGGCTCTTGCCGAACCATGCCAGATTGCTGACGTTGGCCAACATCGTCGAGCGCGCGGCCGAGCCGATCAGCTCTTCGCCGAAGCTGTCTTCGTAGCACACGTTGAATGCGATCTGCTGCCCGGCCATTGTCAGCGGGGCCTGATTGGTACCGCCGCTGCTGAACCCCGACATCGGCATATTCATCAACTGGTAAAGCCAGCCAGTGAGCCACGGCAGTGGAATAAACTCGCCAAACGGCACCAGATGGTTTTTTGCGTAATACGGCATGCCGTGCTCGGTCAATGCGACCACGGCATTGAGGTAACCCGATTGATCGTCGGTCCGGCGCGGGATGCCCAGCGCCAGCGCCATGCCGTTGCGACGGGCCATATTGCTCAGCGCGTCGACATACACGGAAGGGAGCTCGTTGAGGAATACCGGCAGCGCCGTTTCCGGCAGGATCATCAGATCGGCGTGGGTTGTGGCAATCTGGCGGGCATACAGCGCCAGCGTACTTTCAAAACTGATCGGGTCCCATTTGATCGACTGCGGCACATTGCCCTGGGCCAGCGCGACCGAGATCGGCCTGCCCACCGGCGTCGTCCAGCTGACCTGCTTGAGCGCCTGGCCGCCGGCCCAGGTGATCAACAGTCCGGAAATCAGGGCGAGGCGCAGCCACTTGCCCGCATGCACGGCAAGGCACAGCAGGCCCCCGGTCAATGCGACCAGAAAGGTCACCCCCAGAACGCCCGTCATGGGCGTGAAGCCAGACAGCGGGCTCTCGGTGATCTGTGAATAACCCGCCTGTCCCCAGGGGAAACCGCTGAACAGCCAGCTGCGTACCCATTCGGTCAGCGTCCAGGCGGCAGGAAACAGGACCAGCCAGCGCACGCGCGCATCCGGCATGGTGCGCTCCGACAGCCGGATCGTCAGCCAGGCGGCCAGGCCCGGGTAAAGCGCAAGGTAGGCGGGCAGCAACAAGGTCAGGAAGGCCGCCAGGATCGCGGGCATGCCGGCGACGACATGCAGACAGATGTAGATCCAGTTGAAATTGCAGACATAGGCGCTACCGCCCCAGGCGTAGCCCAGCAAAAACGCGTGGTGAGGCTTGCGCTCCAGCAGGTGCGCCAGGATGGCCAGCGAAATCGGCATGACCAGGTACATCCGGTAAGGCGCAAAGGCCAGGATGGTGATGCCGCCGGCCAGTGCGGCCAGAATCAGGAACAAGGCTGTTCGCATAGGGTGCTCAGGAATCGTTGCGTATTTTTTCCACCAGCAGCGTCTGCAGGCGGCGACTGTCGGCTTTCATGATGGTGAAACGGATGCCTTCGCTCTCTATCGTGTCGGTGCGTTTGGGCACATGTCCGAACAAGGCGACCACCAGCCCGCCGATGGTGCCGACATCGTTACTGGCGAAGCGGGTGTCGAAATAGTCGTTGAAGGTTTCCAGCTCGGTCAGCGCATTGACGCGGTAACGTTGCCCCCTGACCGGCACAATCTGGTCTTCGATGCCGGTGAAGTCGAATTCGTCCTCGATATCGCCGACGATCTGCTCGATGACGTCTTCAATGGTGACGAGACCTGCCACGCCGCCGTATTCATCGACCGCGACCGCAAGGTGATTGCGGGTACTGCGAAAGTCCTTGAGCAGTACATTGAGCGGTTTGGACTCCGGGACGAATACCGCCGGGCGCAGTGTTTCGGCCAGGCTGAATGTCTCGGGATTATGGAAGTAGCGCAGCAGATCCTTGGCGAGCAGAATGCCGATCACGTCGTCACGGTCATCGCCGATCACCGGAAAACGCGAGTGGCCGCTTTCGATGACCATCGGCAGGATGCGCTCGATCGGATCCGCCTGGCGGATCACGTTCATCTGTCCACGTGGAATCATCACATCGCCGACCGTCAGTTCGCCGACAGACAATACCCCTTCGAGCATGCCGAGCGCATCGGCATCGAACAAGTGGCGCTCGAAGGCCGCATGCAGCAGTTCCACCAGCTCTTCGCGGTCTTCTGGCTCGCGCAGCAACAGATTGGACAAGCGATCGAGCCAGCCTGGGCGTGATTTACCGGGTTCTTCCATGGTGGTCAGGGGCGCTCCTCGCCGTACGGGTCCGCGAATCCCAGCCGCATCACAATGACGGTTTCAAGCGCCTCCATGTCTTCGGCCTGTTCTTCTTCTATATGATCGAAACCCTGCAGATGCAACATGCTGTGCACCACCAGGTGCGCGTAATGTGCATCGAGTGATTTACCCTGTTCGGCGGCTTCGCGTTCGACCACCGGGGCGGTCAGTACGATATCGCCGAACAGCGGCAGACCGGGAACCGGTTCGCCCTCTGACAACGCAAACGTCAGGACATTGGTGGCGTAATCCTTGCCGCGATACTCACGGTTGAGTTCGCGCCCTTCTTCCTCGTCGACGATGCGCAGGCCGAGTTCGGCCTGTCGAACGTCCTGCAACAAGGCGGCCATCGCCCAGCGGCGCAGCGCGCTTTCGTCCGGCGTGCCCTGCGGGCGCACCACGTATTCAATGACAAGCTGCAGCCGGTCGGGAGCGTGTTTTCTAGTTCTTTTTTTGGCGATTTTCATCGTTGTCCTGCCAATGTTCGTATGCGTCGACGATCTTTTGCACCAGGGGATGGCGCACTACATCGTCGCTCTGGAAATGCTGGAAATGGATGCCGCGGATTTTGCCGAGGATGCCTTCGACTTCGACAAGGCCGCTTTTCTGGTGGCGTGCCAGATCGATCTGGGTGATATCGCCGGTGACCACCGCGCGCGAGCCGAAGCCGATACGCGTCAGAAACATTTTCATCTGTTCCGGCGTGGTGTTCTGCGCTTCGTCCAGGATGATGAACGCGTTGTTCAGCGTGCGCCCGCGCATATACGCCAGCGGAGCGATTTCGATCAGGTTCTTTTCGAACAGTCGCGCCACCCTGTCATAGCCCATCAGATCATACAGGGCATCGTACAGGGGCCGCAGGTAGGGGTCGACCTTTTGTGCCAGGTCGCCAGGCAGAAAGCCCAGCTTTTCACCCGCTTCGACCGCCGGACGCACCAGCACGATACGCTTGACCTGATCGCGTTCCATGGCGTCGACCGCACAAGCGACCGCCAGGTAGGTTTTGCCGGTGCCCGCCGGGCCGATGCCGAAGGTAATGTCATGCTCCAGGATGGCCTTGATATAAGCCCCCTGGCGCGGTGTGCGGCCGCGCAGTTCGCCGCGTCGCGTCTGTAATACCGGTGAGTGGTCGTCGTCGGGAACCGATGTCGGATGGCGGCGCGTTTCGACCAGGCACAGCTGGACGTCTTCGATATCCAGCGGGCGCTTTTCTGCGAGCAGATAGAGCTGGGTCAGTGCCTTGACGGCCTGTTGCGCCTGCAGGCCCTGAATCTTGAAATGCTCGCCGCGGCGGGCGATGGTGACATCCAGACCGATCTCGACCTGCTTGAGGTTTTCATCCAGCGGACCGCACAGATTGGCGAGCCGCTGATTATCGACCGGATTGAAACTGAGGGGTTCTATTGGCAACGCGGTGCGCTCCTTCTAGCGGGCTGGGCCGGATTCTACGAGTTGTTCGAGTCCTGCGGCGGTCATGCTCGGCGTGAACTCAATCACATCGTAGCGCGCTACGCCCGCACGGGCAAAAGGATCGTCGGCCAGAACCCGCTCCAGCGCCTCGCGGCTCGAGGCGCGTGCCATGATCACGCCGCCGTCGCGCGGTACCTTGCGCCCGGAGGCGAGAAACAGCCCGTCGAGATATCCCTGCTTCAACCATGAGACGTGGGCATCGAGTACCGCATCGACTTCGGACAGTGGGCGGATATAGGTCAGAGACACAATAAACATTACCGTTCCTTATTCCTTGATCAGTGCCTCGGCCTTCAGCGAGTGCGGCAACGCCTCGGTGATGGTGACATCGATCATCTGGTTGATCAGGCGTGGATCGCCCGGGAAGTTCACCACACGGTTATTCATGGTGCGAGCGGCCAGATGGCCCTCGTCGCGTTTGCCCAGTCCGACGACCAGCACACGTTGCACGGTGCCCACCATCTCCTGGTTGATGCGGTAATGCCGGGCCTCGATCACCTCATTGAGTGCCTCAAGGCGGCGGACCTTCTCTTCATGCGGCGTATCGTCTTCCAGATTGGCGGCCGGGGTGCCGGGGCGCGGGCTGTAGATGAATACGTAGCTCAGATCGAATTCGAGATCGCGCGTCAGTTTCAGCGTGGCTTCGAAGTCCGCGTCGGTTTCGCCCGGGAAGCCGACGATGAAATCGGACGACAGGCACAAGTCGGGTCGCACCGCGCGCAGCTTGCGCACGATAGACTTGAACTCCAGTGCGGTATAACCGCGCTTCATGGCCATCAGGATACGATCCGAACCGCTCTGCACCGGCAGATGCAGATGCGAGACCAGTTTGGGCAGCTTGCGGAAACAGTCGATCAGGCGCTCGGTGAATTCGCGCGGATGACTGGTGGTAAAGCGCAGGCGCTCGACGCCCGGAATTTCATGAACGTATTCGAGCAGCAGCGCAAAATCGGCGATCTCGCCGTCGGCCATCCGGCCGCGATAGGCGTTGACGTTCTGTCCGAGCAGCGTGATCTCCTTCACGCCCTGTTGCGCCAGCCCCGCCACTTCGGTGAGGACATCCTCGAACGGGCGCGAGACCTCTTCGCCCCGGGTGTACGGCACCACGCAGTAAGAGCAGTACTTCGAACACCCCTCCATGATCGAGACATAGGCCGCACCGCCCTCGACCTTGGCCGGCGGCAGGTGATCGAATTTTTCGATTTCCGGAAACGAGATATCCACCTGCGGTGTGCCGCTCTGCTGGCGGGTCTTGATCAGATCCGGCAGACGGTGCAGGGTCTGCGGGCCAAACACCACATCGACATACGGCGCGCGCTTGATGATGGTCGCGCCTTCCTGTGAAGCGACGCAGCCGCCCACGCCGATGACCAGCCCGGGCTTGCTGTCTTTCAGGTGGCGAATGCGACCGAGGTCGGAAAACACCTTTTCCTGAGCCTTTTCGCGCACCGAGCAGGTGTTGAACAAAATGACGTCGGCGTCCTCGATCGAGTCCGTCTTGACCATGCCTTCGGCGTCGCCCAGCACGTCGACCATCTTGTCAGAATCGTATTCGTTCATCTGACAACCGAAGGTTTTGATAAATACCTTTTTCATTCCAGCCTCATCGTCAAACCGGCGCGACAGCGCAAGCAAAAAGCCCGTTGAACCGGCTCAACGGGCTGGGCGTCGCGCGCAAGCATTCAGTGCGCATTCAAGCCGCTGATTATACGACCAAAAGGACCGATGTCGCCAGAGCGGCGCCTGGTCGTGATTCACGCCGGTGTCATCTCCGGAATGGACGGCTGCCCCCCTGATTTTCGCGGGGCCGCACAAGGATTTCCTGGCGAGTGCGTTTCTCTTCCGTTGCCAGCCCGTTACAATACGGGATTGTTGAATAGCCACCAACCTCGTTTGGAAAGACACATGCTCCGCATAACCGAATTGAAGCTGCCGCTGGAACATCAGCCGGAAGCCCTTGAAGCCGCCATTGTCGCGCGACTTGGCATTACCCCCGCCGATCTGCTGGGCTTCACCGTATTCAAGCGCAGTTACGATGCGCGCAAGTCGATGATGGTATTGACCTATATCGTCGACGCCGAAGTCGGCAACGAAGCGCAGCTGCTGGCGAAATTCAAAGACGACCAGCATGTGCTGGTGACGCCCGATACCAGCTACCACTTCGTCGCTCAGGCCCCCGCCACCTTGCCGCTGCGACCGGTCGTGATCGGTTTCGGTCCTTGCGGCATCTTCGCCGCGCTGATTCTGGCGCAGATGGGTTTCAAGCCGCTGGTACTGGAGCGCGGCAAAAAAGTCCGCGAGCGCACCAAGGACACCTGGGACCTGTGGCGCAAGAACACCCTGCACCCCGAGTCCAACGTACAGTTTGGCGAAGGGGGCGCGGGTACGTTCTCCGACGGCAAGCTCTACAGCCAGATCAAGGATCCGCGCTTCCTCGGCCGCAAAGTGCTGACCGAATTCGTCAAGGCGGGGGCGCCAGAGGAAATCCTCTTCATTGCCAAGCCTCACATCGGTACCTTCCGTCTGGTGAGCATGGTCGAAAAAATGCGCGCCGAAATCGAAGCGCTGGGCGGCGAAATCCGCTTCGAACAACGCGTGACCGATTTCGAGATCGAAGACGGCAAGCTGCGCGGCCTGACGCTGGCCAGCGGCGAACAGATCCGCGCCGACCACGTTGTGCTGGCGCTGGGGCACAGTGCGCGCGACACCTTCGAAAAGCTCCACGAGCGCGGCGTGTTCATGGAAGCCAAGCCGTTCTCGGTCGGTTTCCGCATCGAACACCCGCAGGCGTTGATCGATAAAGTGCGCTGGGGCAAATACGCCGGCAACGAAATCCTGGGCGCGGCGGACTACAAGCTGGTGCACCATGCCGCCAACGGCCGTTCGGTGTACAGCTTCTGTATGTGTCCGGGCGGACAGGTCGTGGCCGCGACCTCCGAGCCGGGCCGTGTGGTGACCAACGGCATGAGCCAGTACTCGCGTAACGAGCGCAATGCCAACGCGGGCATCGTGGTGGGCGTGACGCCCGCCGACTATCCGGGCGGACCGCTGGCCGGGATCGCCTTCCAGCGCGCGCTGGAAAGCCGCGCCTACGAACTGGGCGGCGGCACCTACGAAGCGCCGGGCCAACTGGTCGGCGACTTCCTGGCGGGACGCGCCTCCAGCAAACTTGGCTCGGTGATCCCGTCGTATCAGCCCGGCGTGCATCTGACCGACCTGGCCACGGCGCTGCCCGATTACGCCATCACCGCCATGCGCGAAGCCATTGTGGCCTTCGACAAGAAAATTCGCGGTTTTGCGATGAACGACGCGGTGCTGACCGGGGTGGAGACCCGCACCAGCTCCCCGTTGCGCATGACGCGCGGAGAGGACTATCAAAGCCTCAACGTACGTGGCCTGTATCCGGCGGGTGAGGGCGCGGGCTATGCGGGCGGGATTCTGTCGTCCGGCGTGGACGGTATCAAGGTAGCCGAAGCGCTGGCGCTCGACATCCTGCAGGCCTGAACCGGTGTTGTGTCGGGGGGCGCCTTAACCTGCGCGTTGGACGTAGGTTGGCGGTGAGCAAAGCGAACCCCAACACACACCGGTTGATGGGAACGAATTTGTTGGGGTGCGCTGTCGCTTACCCCAACCTTTACTCCAAGCTGCCTTCGCATACCAGTCGCACCCGGGTGATTTCAGACGGGGCGAACACGCGCTTGGGCGGCCCCCAATACCCCGTGCCACGACTGGTGTAGACCCACAGGCCCTGCATACGGTGCAAGCCAGCGGTAAACGGTTGCTGGAACCGCACGAACCAGTTCCACGGCAAAAACTGACCGCCGTGCGTATGGCCCGACAACTGAAGATCGAAACCAGCCTCGGCCGCCGCGAATGCGCTGCGCGGCTGATGCGCCAGCAGCACCTTGACCGCCACGTCGCTGGGGGCATCGGCGAGTGCCGCGTGAGGATCACTTTTTATCCCATCGGCGAAATGATGGGCGGAGTAGTCGGTCACGCCTGCCAGCAGAAGATCGGCGCCTTCGTGCGTCAATACCACATGGCGGTTTTCCAGCACAGTGAGGCCGAGGCGTTTGAATTCGGCGATCCACTCGCGTGCGCCGGCGTAGTACTCATGATTCCCTGTGACAAAAAATGCCCCGTGGCGTGCCCTCAGTCCGGCCAGCGGCGCGGTGTGCGCGGCCAACCGGTGTACGCTGCCGTCGACCATGTCGCCGGTGACCGCGATCAGATCGGCGTCGAGATGGTTTACACGAGCGACGATCTGCTGCAAAAAACCGCGTTTGATGGTCGGTCCGACATGAATGTCGCTGATCTGCACAATGGTGAAGCCATGCAAGGCGGGCGGAAGATCGGCCAGCGGGATATCGACATCCACGATTCGCGCCGATCGCCGCGCATTGAACAGTCCCCAGACGGTGAGCATGCCCGCCAGCGCGAGGACGGCTTGCGCCGAAGGGCCGAAAAACGCGGAGAGCGTGTCGGGGGCGACAAGTCGCAGCAGTAGTAAGGCGAGGTCACGGACAACGGTCAGGCACAGCAGCGAAGAAAACAGCCCCATGATGGTCAGCCCGACCCATGAGACCATGTCCGAAAAGCGGGTTCCCGGCAGGGCGCGCGCCAGAAGACCGCATGGCACCAGCAGTGTCGACAGGCCCAGCAATGGCACACCGATACGCCAGGTCTCCAGCGCCGGCAACAGGCGCAGACCGATATACATATGCAGCAGCAGAATCAGGGCCAGCATCGTCAGCAAAACACGTTTGGGTGGCACGCGAGACTCCTGCGGTGAATGAAATGCAGAGGAGGGTTCTGCGGACCATAAATACTATCACTGCCATCCCTGTTGCGGGGGACGTTCAGAGAAGTTGTTCGATATGCCGGGCAAGGGCCGATGGCGGGGTGAAGGGCGCAAACCGCGCCACCACGCGGCCCTGGCGATCGATCAGAAATTTGGTGAAGTTCCAGTGAATGCGCCCCAGGCCGAGAAAGCCGCGGCGCGCACGCTTCAGCTCGCGCCACAGCGGATGGGCATGCGGGCCGTTGACCTCGATACGTGCCGCCATCGGAAAGTCGACGCCATAATTCATGCGGCAAAACGCGCCGATCTCGTCATTGCTGCCGGGGTCCTGTGCGCCGAACTGGTTGCAGGGAAACCCCACGACCACCAGCCCGCGCTCGTTGAACTGGCGATGCAAGGCCTCAAGCCCCGCGAACTGCGGCGTAAAGCCGCAGCGGCTGGCGGTATTGACGATCAGTAATACCCGGCCGCGCAGTGTGGCCGGGTCTATCGTGCCGCCATCGAGCGCGGTCAGCGGGTGGCGTAACAGATCGGAAGGCATGACGCGGATCCTTGCTAGAGTGCGAACCCGGTTATGCTGCCATGCAGAGTGAATCCTGGCAATATGACAAATGTATTGCGGTGTGGCTGTTAAAACCGGACCACAAAACTATCGAGTTGATTAAAGACATCGCCCACGATCTTCAGCCTGGCAACGTCAGCAGCCGATTCATCCAATTCCGCTAGTGCTATATCATATGCCTCTTGTTTCTCCGTCTTTTTCTCCGAAGATGCAATGGCTTTCGCACCCTTCGCCGCACCGCCGACAGGGTCGGTCAACCCTGGTCCAACGCCTTTGACCAGCTTGCTCACCTCGGCAACGAGCTTGTCCACAGAAGTAAACCCGGCGACAAGACTTGTGCCAAAGGTCGCTGCCGCCGTGCCCACCCCGGTGATCGTCCGGATAACCGCCGCGATGATATTCGCGAGTTTGTCGATTTTTTCCTGGGAAATCCCGACTTTTTTCATCAGGTACATGGTGAGATTGGCAACCGAATCGGCGTCCGCCTTCAGCGGCTCTTCGCCGTTTTTAGCCCTTTGGAGGTTTTTAACGGCACAGCCCAGGTCGGCCGCGGATAGGGCCAGCGTGACGGCGGAACCCACCAGAAGAGGAATGCCCGCGCCGGCGGTCAACGCCGTGACGGTTGCCGCGCACGCCAGGCCTGTGCCTGCAAGCGCCGTCCCTAAGGCGTTTTTGACCACTTCAAGCCGTGCGTTCTTTTCGGTGTAACGATTGGCCTTGGCCAAGCGTTCGTTGATTTGAATGACGGCCAGTTCAGCGATATGCGTTTCTTCTGCGGTCAAAGCGGCTTCTGGGGCAGAATCCAGCTCGATCAGAGTGCTGTCGTGCAGTTCGGTGGTGGGGGTGGGGGCAGGCGGGGGGAGTTCGCATTTGCGGGTATAGCCCATACCATTAACAGAGGAAATAGTCATGGTGTCTCGCTTTGTCTCAGTGAAGCGTTGTCAATAATTGATCGGCCTGCACAGACAGGCTGGCGTATTGCGCATCCTGCCGGCACAGCGCGCGGCTGAGCTGCAGGGCCTGTCGCGCCCCTTCGGTATCGTCAAGTTCGATCAGGCATTCCGCGATGCGGTATACCGCGCCGGGATCGTCCGCGCGTAGCTGCGCGGCGAGCGTGAAAAACAGCAGTGCATCGCGGTATTCGCCCAGCTGTTGCAACGCACTGGCGAACGCCATGTGATAGCGCGCCTCCAGCGGACGGTGCTGCAGCACCTTGGCAAAATCGGCTCGCGCCGCATGAAAATCACGGTTGTGATAGGCACTCAGGCCGCGTTCATAAAGCAGGGCGAAATGCTCGGCGGTCAAACCGTGCTGGGTTTCCAGTTCGGACTTGGCATCCAGCAGTGTCTGGGAAAGTTGCAGCAATGCGGCTTTCTGTTCGGGGGATAGCCCGGGGGCATCACCTTCCGCCCCGATGGCGGGATGCGGCGCATGGCCGTTGAGATGGGCCGCATGCGGCCCCTCTTGTCTGATGAAAGAAAGACGGTAGGGCTGCCCCGAAGGGGCATACCCGCGTGGCATGATGGTGACGCCTGGAACGGCGGGTATGGCCCAGAGGCCAACCCGCCCAACAGAGCGCCGTCGATTCCATCCGGCACTTTCCGGGCGCACTCTAAAAATGCTGGCGAAAGAAAGACGGTAGGGCGGGTTGCCCCGAAGGGGCATACCCGCGCGGCATGATGGTGACGCCTTGAACGGCGGGTATGGCCCAGGGGCCAACCCGCCCTGCGGAGCGCCGTCGATTCCATCCTGCACTTTCCGGGCGCACTCAAAAAAATGCCGTTCACTGGCGAAAGAAAGACGGTAGATCCTATGACTGAATAAAAGAGAGCCCGCAGCAAACCCGTTCTTAAAATGAAAGTGTAAACAACGCTTTAAGGAGACGGCCATGCTGCAGACTCAATTTAACGATACCACTTCCAACTCGACACTGCTGGCGGTTTCTCTGGAACTCGCCAAGAACAGCTGGAAGGTGGCGTTTCAGGATGGTCGCCGTGCTCGTCCTTCGCTGCATGCGATATCGGACTTGCAGCCTCTTGCGCGACTGGAAGCGCTACTGGCGTTGATTCACGGGATGTTGCTCAAATGGAAATTGCCGGAGTCAACGCGTGTGGTGCTGTGCTACGAGTGTGGCCAGGATGGTTTCTGGATTACCCG
>Ga0326728_10021015_pt1 | contig 12346 bp, 10 predicted proteins | sample MB3enrmetagenome_FD_207602 | JGI IMG/M metagenome (GOLD analysis project Ga0326728, IMG submission 207602) | Lab enriched peat soil microbial communities from McLean, Ithaca, NY, United States - MB31MN | ecosystem: Environmental > Terrestrial > Soil > Wetlands > Peat | place: USA: New York...
GAGAGCACCAGGCGGTCGACCTGCGGGCGCAGGCTGCAAATATCGGTCGAGAGCTCCAGCGGCAGCATGGGGACGGCGCGGTCGGGGAAATAAACGCTGGTGCCGCGCAGACGGGCTTCCTGATCTAACGGCGAGTTGGGGGTTACGTACTGGGCTACGTCGGCGATGTGGACTTGCAGTTCGTAATTGCCGTTTTCCAGTTGGCGGACATGGACGGCGTCGTCGAAATCGCGGGCGGTTTCGCCGTCGATGGTAACGACCGGCAGTGCGCGGTAATCGCGGCGATGGCGCAACACTTCTTCGGGGATGTTGGATTCGATGGCTTGCGCTTCTTCGATCACTTCGGGCGGGAAGCGGTGGGGCAAGTGAAACTTGCGGATCATGATCTCGACATCGACGCCGAAGTCGCTTTCTTCGCCGAGAATTTCGATGACCCGGCCGCGCGGCTGCTGCGTGGCGCTGGGCCAGTCGGTGATTTCCACGTCGACTACTACACCGTCAAGATCCTGCCAGTCGGTGTGGACTGCGGCCTCGTCTCCGATTTCGCGATCTCGGGATTTCTTCTTTTGCGGCTGCGTCGGCTCAGTTGGAGAAATCTCTACCACAGGGGACACAGAGGACACAGGGGACTGCGGGATCTCCATGCCCGACGGAATGATAATTTCCTGCGTCACTTTTTCGTCGATGGGCTTGACGTAGTTATGGCGGTGCCCGTAGTGGAAGATGCCGACGACGGTCGGATGCGCACGCGAAAGGGAGCGGATGATGCGGCCTTCGGCGCGGCCATCGGTGCGGACGGCGGAGACTTCGACCAGGACGCGGTCGCCGTGCATGGAGGATCCGACAGCGTGCGGAGGAATGAAGACATCGCCCGCAAGGCGGGCCTTGAGGCTGGCGTCGAGCGAAGTGGCTTCGGGAATCACGAAGCCGAAGCCGTCGCGATGCATGGTCAGGCGGCCTACCAGAAGGTTGCGTCCCTTGGTCGCTTGCGGAACAGCGTAGCGCTCGGAATCGACTTGCAGCAGTTCGCCTTTGCCGACGAGCGCGTACAGGCGGTCGGTGAGTTCACGACGGGCTTCGCCCTTTACGCCGAGTTCACGCAAGAGCTGCTTATGGCTCGCCGTCTGCTTGGGCTGGCGGGCGATGTGGCGAAGGATGGCGGAGTCGGAGAGAAAACTCATTTTGTAATTTTGTAATCGGGTAAGTTGGTAATCTGAAAGCCTCTTCGAGTTGCGCGTTCGGCCGGGTCTTAAATTGCAAAATTACCCGATTACCAAATTACAAAATCTGTCGACTACTTCAAATACTTCTCCTCGATTATGCGTCGATGATGCAATTCGTGTCCGGCGATGGTGTAGGCCAGAGCGCGCACCGTCACCTCTTTGTTGGCGGCCACGCCGCGGCGGGTCCACGCGGGCTCGTCGAGGTTGCGAAATAGCGAGACGGTGGCTCGTCTGACAGCGATGTAGTCTTCGATCAAGTCGGCCAGCGGACGCAGCGCGAAGAAGCTATTGCGGACGTAGTCGTCCTGCTCGAAACCTTCGATGGGAGTCGCGTCGCCGCGCGCAACGCGCAGGGCGCGGTAACTCAGGATGCGCTCGGTGTCGTTGATGTGGCCGAGCACTTCCTTCAGGCTCCACTTCTCCGGCGCGTAGCGGAGATCGCCATCGGCTTCGGTGCGTCCGGAAAGCAGCAAAAGCATCTGGCGGCGCTGCTCGTCGAGTGCGGCAAGAATGTCGTTGCCCTCGACCAGCGAAATGTAGCGGTCGTAGTAGGGAGCGTATTCACCGGGCTGGGGCCGGAGATAGGCGTTCGCGGTTGAAGTCGTCGCGTTTGAAGTCATGGACTCCTCGTCAGGGATGGCACTTGGCTTGGTCGTGCCCCACTGCTTCATAGTATCGCGATGGAAGAATTACCGCAGGCCGGGCAGGGCTTACACGATCGGAGGCACGGCCAAGGGTGCGGTCACTGGCGGAATCACGAGGGGAATTATGAAAATCGATAAGAAAAGCTCAATTTCCACATGGCAGGGCGTTTACTGAGGAGTACAATTCGATTTGGCAGCCGAAATGCGGCGATAGTTCAGAATCCCTTAATAAAAAGAAAGGATTTCGACGACAATGTGGAAGCCCACGAATCAACCTGCGACACCTGGCCGGCCAGCAGAGCCGGAGCGTCCGAGCGCCACGGCGACCTCGGCACCGGTTACGAGCACGAGCGAGCCCCCTGCGGTACCGCGCCCGGTTGTTACCACCACTTCGGACCAAGCCACGATTGGCAAGTCGCTGGTGATCAAAGGTGAAGTCACCGGTTCCGAGTCTTTGTACATTGATGGCCGAGTGGAGGGATCGATCAACCTCTCCGGCAATCGCGTAACCATCGGCCGCAATGGAGTTGTCGCGGCGAACATCAATGCGCGGGAAATCGTGGTGCTCGGCAAGGTGCGGGGCAACCTGACGGCGAGCGATCGGGTGGATATCCGCAGTGACGGATCGCTGACCGGCGACGTGGTGGCGGCGCGCATCTCGATTGAAGACGGCGCCTTCTTCAAGGGTGGTATCGACATTCGCAAAGCGGGAACGAAGCCGGACTCGAGGATCGAAGAAGTGACGAAGAGTGCTTCGTCGCCGGAACCGGTGATTGCGGCAAGGGCGTAAAGACGCGGTTCGCTATTCGTCGTTCGCTTTTCGCTGATCGCGTAAAAGTGCGGTTCGCCTTTAGCTCAAGCGGCTAGCGGCGCAAAGCAGGATCGTGAAACGGGCCTTCGTGGGCCCGTTTTCTTTTTGGGCACGGCAACCGCAGAGGCATTTGAGCGCGAACGACGAATAGCGAACGACGAACCGCGCTCTCACGGCTCCTTGCCAGTAGACATCGTTTCCGCAGCTTCACCCGCGACCAGGTTCGGGAGAGTAGCGGATCTTTTCCGGCGAAGATCCGCCGGCAATTCCGAACGCAATAACCAGAGTCCGGCAGCGACGGCTGCGGCCCAGGTTAAGGAACCTAGGCCGAGCGCGAGGAGATCGGCGCGACGGCTGCCATCGAGCGTTATGCTGCGCATGACTTCATAACTCAATCCGCCAGAAACGGCGCCTACCAGCGCAGCCTTCCCTAATTCTTTCCAGTTCAATCCGCCGAGTGGCACCATGCCGCGAATATGCAGGAGCAGCGCGATCGCGATGGCGTTGGCGCCGATGCCGATGTCGGAGGCGATGGCCAGTCCGGGTATGGACAGAGTGTGGAACAGCAGCTTGTAGAGCGGCAAAGAGGCGAGCGTGATCAGGCTGCTGGCTATCATCGGCGTAAGCGTGTTGCTGGAGGCGTAAAACGCGCGCGCGTACAGCGCCTGACAAGACCACAGAGCCAGGGAAAGCGAAAACACGAAAAAGTAGAGGGCGGTGGATTCGGTGTCGGCAAAGGTGAAGCGCCCGCGGCGGTAGACGAGATCGATAAGCGGGACGGCAATGGCCATCATCCATCCGGTCATGAGCAGCGAAGCCGCCGTGGTGCGATAGACCGAAGCATTCACGGTGGCGGCGAACTCCTCGAGTTTTTTTTCTCCCCACAGGCGCGAGAAAAAAGGAAGTGACGCTTGGCCGACGGCTTGTCCGAGAATCGCGATGGGAACGGCGAAAAGGCGCTTGGCATAATTCAGCCGGGCGATGTCACCGATGCCGCTCGAAGCAAAGTAGCGGAGAATCCAGTCGTCGGCGGCGACCAGCGAAACGCCGATCATCAGCGGAATGGACAGGCGCACCCATTCGCGGAAGGCTGGATTCTTCACTTCGAACGAAGGACGATAAACGGTGCCGACTCTGGCGGTGCCGATGGCGTTGATGAGAAATGGTCCGGCGATGCTGCCGAATAGCGCCCCGTAAGCGAGCGCGGCGATTCCCAACCGGTGTCCGGCAATGACTCCTCCGCCAATGATGAACACGCTGTAGATGAGCGGGCCGAGAGCCGGGAACAAGAACAGACGGTGGGAGAGCAGGACCGCCGAAACGACTCCGCCAACGTAGAAGAAAATTTGCGCGGGCAGCAGAATGCGCGTGAGATGGACGCAAAGCTGCATCTGCTCCGGCGTGAAGCCTGGGGAAGATGCATGCGGTCCGAAGAACCAAGCGACAAACTGGGGCGTGAAGATTTCAGCCAGGATGGTGCCGATGAGGAGGGCCGTGGTCATCACGGTAATGATGATGGAGAAAGTCTTCTGCGCGTCCTGCTCGCGATGTTCAGCGAGGAAGCGCGTATAGATCGAAATGAAAGTAATTGAGACGGAGCCCCCGGCGACGAGGTAGTTCAGCCAGTCGGGCAAGGTGAACGCGGCGACGTAGGCATCGGTTTGCTGGCCTGCGCCGAAAGCGTAGGCGATGTAGGCCTCACGGAGGTATCCGATCACGCGCGAGAGCGTGATGGCCGTCATCAGCAGCAGGGTGGCGGAAAACGCCGTGTGCTGGTGGGACGGGCGGAAGAAACGGAGCAGACGCATCGTTTGCAGATTAACGCATCCGCACCCCTAATGGAGAGTTATCGCGAGGATGGAATCGGGAATGGCAATTGGCTTTCTCCTATGTTCCCTGTCGTGGAGGAACCAAAGGCTTGAACCACAGGGGACACTGAGGCACACGGGGGAAACCTAAATCCCGGCCCGGGATTCGTCACATTCCGGGTGTCAGCCAGATCACAGATGTGAGGCGGAATTAGGGCTAAGCTGAATTGAGTTGCAGAGAATGCGTCACAAGGAGCGGGTTGGCGATGCCGATTACGGATACGATTAAAACACTGCTCAGCCGAGGACGGCTCCAATCCATTTCGCTCCCGTTCATGAGTGGATTGGCCAGGCTGCACGGGCACGGGGTGCAGCGGATATTTCTTGACGATGGAATCTGGATGCACCAGACCTCGCGCGGCTATTTTGCCTATCACCAACCCTACCTTCGATTGGACCTGTTGCGGCTGGATCAGTTTGCCCGGCGAACTTTCTTATGGGGATACCAGCCCAAAGCCGGGGACGTCATCATGGACGTGGGAGCGGGAGTGGGCGAAGAGACCTTGACATTTTCCCGGGCGGTAGGCGAGCGCGGCAAAGTGATTTGCATCGAGGCTCATCCACGAACCTACCGCTGCCTGGAAAAGCTGGTGCAATACAACCGCTTGGCGAACGTGATTCCCATTCATGTGGCTGCGACTGAACCCGGCTGTTCGGCCGTCACCATTGAGACCGGTAATGAGTATCTGTCGAATCGCATAGGCAGTGCGGGAGTTTCCGTTCCAGCGGCCACGATCGACGCAATTCATCAACAAATGAATCTGGGACGCGTCCATTTTTTGAAAATGAACATCGAAGGATCGGAACGGCTCGCCATTCAGGGCATGGCCGGCACTTTGAAGAAGACTGAAGTCCTGTGCGTGTCGTGTCACGACTTCCTGGCGCAGAGCGCCGGAGATGACGGGTTACGAACCAAGGATTCCGTCCGGAATTTTCTGCGGCAGAACGGGCTGGATGTACTGGAGAGGGGAGAACCCGGACTCCCGCCGTATGTGCGGGACCAACTGTGGGTCTACAACTGGGAACTTACCCAGAAGGCTGCAAGCTAACGCAACCGGCGGTCGGCGGGAGAGTTATCGGAGCGATGGAATCGGGAACTCCAATCTCGGCTTGAACGTTCTTAGCTGGTGTAATCCTCTGCCCCGCCAGCGCTCTCTCGGGGGCTCGCAGTTCACTGTGCCTAAACAGGTACTTGTGGCACCCTCTGATTGCGCCCGACAATTCTTCCATCGTGCCCGTGGAGGAATCAAATGGCCCCGATTTTGGAGCAGTGCTCAGAAAGCAGTTCGGATGTGCGGGTCGTAGGCGTCCCTGTTAGAAGTATGCGGGGCGACGACGGACAGGACCCCGCGCTCCTCCGTGGGATGTTGTTGGCGGCTGAAACATACCTGCGCTCATTCTCTTGGTGTGGCCATGTTCTCAGCTCGTTTTTCGGTGGTGGCGTGGGTGGCGTATTTGCCGTCTTCTTGTTCAAAATCCAACCAGACCGACCCATGATGGCTTCATGGATTTGGGTTGTCGTTGGTGACATACCGTCCGCCTGCCTTCCGCTCGAAGGCTGCAAGTCACCGGCGGACGTTTTCGAGCGGTACATGTGGGGGATTGAAAAATGGATTGAACTGGCACGAGAAGGGCGAATTGGCACGGCGGATGATGGTGTTCCGCCAATCAACGTTCCCGCCACTCCCGAATGGGCCGATAAGCTGGAGCGTAGCCTTCACCTGTTAACACTCAAAGTGAAGCCCTTTTTTGACACAGCGGATGAATCAACCCCAGTGTGCTGAAGGTTATCCTTCCCGCGAAGACTCCCCTTGATGACGGCCCGCGCCCGATCATTGGCGATCAAGAATCCGCAAATCAAGACGGGCCGCGGCACACGATTCTCGTTGCTATAATCCGCCTGTGACTGAACCCACTGTAACTCAGCAACTACTCCGCACACCAGTATTGCGCCGGTCGTTTCGTAAGCCGTATCCCATGGCCGTGCGGGGCGAGGGCGTTTACGTTTGGGATGTCGACGGCAAGCGCTACCTTGATTTCTCGGGATCGGCGGCGGTGAACTTCATTGGGCATGGCGTTCGCGAAATTTCGGACGCCATGGCGGAGCAGGCTCGGCAGTTGGAGTTTGTCCATACCAGCCAGTTCACAACTCCGGTGGCTGAAGAGTTTGCGCAGGAGTTGCTCGATTTTGCCGGAGAGCATTTCGCCGGCGGAGCGGTTTACTTTACTTGTGGCGGGTCGGAGTCGGTCGAGACCGCGCTGAAGCTGGCGCGCCAGTATCAGGTCGAAATCGGCGAAAGGAATCGGCATCAGATTCTGAGCCGGCAGCAGAGCTATCACGGATCGACGCTGGGCGCGCTGTCGGTTTCCGGCAATCGAAAACGACGCGAGATTTATCTGCCGATGGTGCGTGAGTTCGGGCACATTGGCATTCCTTATTGCTTTCGCTGCGCCTTTGACTGCACCGACAGTTGTTACAACTGCGGACAGCAATATGCCGCGGAGTTGGAGCGCGCCATTCAGGCGGCGAATGGAGAAGCGGCGGCCTTCATCTTTGAACCCATAAGCGGCGCGACGTTGGGAGCAGTCACGCCTCCGCCGGGATATTTGCGGGCCATCGCCGAAGTTTGCCAGCGCCATGGCGTGCTGCTGATTGCCGATGAAGTCATGACCGGCATGGGACGCACCGGCCGAAATTTCGCGGTCGAGCATTTTGGGGCGGAGCGACGCGGGATTGCGCCCGACATTCTGGTCACGGCCAAGGGACTTTCTTCGGGATACGTTCCGCTGGGGGCGGTGATTGCGAGCAAGAAAGTGGTCGATGCGATCGCCGAGGGCTCGGGAGCTTTTCTGCACGGCTTTACCTACAACGCGCACCCCGTTTCGGTCGCTGCCGGACGCGCAGTGTTGCGGCGCATCCGGGCGTTGAATCTGGTGCATGCCGCCGATTCCGACGCTGGCGAATCTGGTACGAAAGGAACTGCGGGATCCGCTTTGAAGAAGGCTCTGGAAAGTCTGCGCGATCTGGATGCGGTTGGCGATGTCCGTGGCCTGGGCTTGTTGTGCGGGGTTGAATTCGTTGCCGACAAAAAGACGAAGGCTCCGTTCCCGCCGGAGAAGAATTTCGCCGGACTGGTGGGGCAGGCATGTCTGCGGCGAGGGTTGCTGGTCTATCCCATGCAGGGATGCGTGGACGGCATCGCGGGCGACCATTTGCTGATCGCGCCTCCGGCGGTCATTTCGGCGGAGGAGATCGGCTGGGCGGTTGAGCAGATTCGGGTGGCGATTAAAGAGTCCACTTAATGCCGGCTGCCACTTCACAAGTTACCTACACTCATACTCGGGACGCGGTTGTGAGTGTAATTGCGATTTTTCGCCAATCGACCTGAAGCGTGAAACTCAGAAGCTCAAGATGTATCGGAAGTCACCACAGCCAGGCCGAATTTTGAACTTCATTGATCGGGCCTGAGACAGCAAAACGTTGATCAACTCAGCTGACGACAGGCCAGCTTCGATGCCGTCGGGGGGGGAACTCGCCGAAATGGCCTTGGCACTGACAACGTCACCATCCGCGCTGATCACGATCGCTACCATCCCTCGAACTTCGTGAACCTTTTTCAGCCCCTCTTTGGACAACCGCTGCTGCTCCGACAGAAGTTCGCCGGATCTGTCGCATGACAAAGGGATCTCTGCAACCGCCGCCAGAGGTGGTGGCGGTTCTACCAACGCGTCCGCCTGCATTGCAACTGCGAGCGAGACTGATTGAGTAATCCAGTAGTTGAGACCGTGCTTTCGGATGACCACGAACGCTTTCTTTTCTTCCTTCGGGGCCGCTACGATTCGATCGCCGATGACATGTCCGTTCAGGTCTTTGACGTGCTCCGTACCAGTTATCCTGTGCTCTTTGAGCGACAGGTCAGTTGCGAGCTTCGATTCCTCTTCCGAGCGAAATTCACCGTACCACACCAGTGCTTCAGTGTGATCGGGACTCTCGTAGGTTCGGAACGCCGCGTGACGACCGAACATATATCCCTCACCGATTTTTGTCGTCTTTAGACTCTGATCGCCATTCGGTGGACTATTCGTTGAGAGGTTCGCCTGTGCGAAAAGGAGCGTAAGGTCAGGCAGAGTCGCAAACAATAGCAATGTGATTACTACCTGTTTCACAGAGATACTCTACCCCGAATCTTCGCCGAGTTCCATGATGATTGAAAGCAATCAGCGATTACACTCATAACGCAGACAATGAACTCAGTCGGAGAACGAGGGCAGCGTCCCTTTTTCGGGTTGATTACCGCCGTCATCTTATTGTTAACAAATCAGATATCTCTTGATCTGCATTTTACCCGCGCTGCATTGTCATCCTGCCGCCGAAGCCGCATAGTGCCCGCAGAAACGGAGGCACTATGGCCACCTCATTTGCTGATTTTGCAGAACAGATCAACCCCAAGACTCTGGCCGAGGCTCGCCGCGGCAGCTTCCGGCAGGCTACGCGCGTCCACGGAAGTCTCCTGGCTGCCGCGGAGAAACGGGCTCTCATTTGGATGGCTGAGCGCTTGCCGGCGTGGGTCAATTCGGATCATCTGACCGTCATTGGATTTGCCGCCGAAATGGCGACGGGAGTTTGCTATGCCCTCGCCGTTCATAATTGCCGCATGTTGCTGGCGGCCGTTGTTTGTCTCGCCGTGAACTGGTTCGGCGACAGCCTCGACGGAACCTTGGCGCGCGTGCGGCAGCGGCAGAGACCGCGTTACGGCTTTTACGTCGATCACATCATCGATTCCATCGGCGCGGTGGCGATGATGGGCGGGCTCGCGCTCTCCGGATACATGCATCCGGTGATTGCGATTGGGTTGCTGATTGCGTTTCTGCTGCTTTCCATCCAGTCGTATCTGGCGACTTATGCGCTTGGCGAATTTCATCTTTCGGTGTGGCGTTTCGGCCCGACTGAATTGCGCGTTCTGCTAGCGGTTGGCAATCTGGCGTTGTTCCGTTGGGCGTGGGTGATTCACGGGCGCTATCGGCTGTTTGATATTGGCGGCGCGATTGGATTGGCCGGAATGCTGCTCATGCTGGCCGTGGTCACTCTGAAGAATACGGTCCGGCTTTATCGGGAAGAGAGAATATGAAGGGCAGGTTGCAGGTGCCAGGTGTCAGGTCTCAGGAAAGTCAAAAACATACCCTTCTTCGGTGGGTGAAGTTCAACGCGGTTGGCGGGATCGGAATTGTTGTGCAGTTGGCGGCGCTGGCGGTCTTTCGTTTTTGGCTGAAAGTGGATTATCTGCTGGCGACGGGACTGGCGGTGGAGATCGCGGTGATCCACAACTTTTTGTGGCACGAGCGCTTCACCTGGGCGGACCGGCCGGCGGCGCGGCGGGTGCAGTCGCTGATGAGGTTCGCCAAGTTCAACGCCAGCAACGGAGCGGTTTCGATTGCCGGGAACTTGGTGCTGATGCGGCTGCTGGTCGGCGAACTAGAGCTCAACTATTTCGAGTCGAATCTGGTTGCGATCGTCATTTGCTCGCTGGTGAATTTTGTGCTTGGCGATCGATTCGTCTTTGAAACAAAAGCAAAGCCCGCCACGGTCTCAGATTAGGAGCGGCCGATTTGGCGCAGTTTACGCGGCCTGCTAAATTGAAGTATGCCTGCTGCCAAAACCGCAGTTCTGGTCATCGATGTCCAGCGCGGCATTCTGGATGACCCCATCCTTGCACGCAAGAAGGAAATCAACCAAGCTTTCGACGAGACGGTGTTGCGCATCGCGGAACTCATCGCCAGAGCGCGGACGGCCTTCGTGCCTGTGATCTATATCCAGCACGATGGGGGGCCCGGTCACAGGCTGGAGCCAGAAACTTCAGGATGGCCGCTTCGTCCTGAAATTGCGCCGCATCCCGGCGAGCCGGTGATCCACAAACGCGCCTGCGACGCATTCTTCGAGACGCCTCTTGATGCGGAGCTCAACGCCGCCGGCATCAAACAACTGGTCATCTGCGGATGCATGACTCAGTACTGCATTGATACGACCGTGCGCCGCGCCATCAGCCTTGGCTATGACGTCGTCCTCGCTGCTGACGGTCACACGACCGCGGACACGGACACACTGCGATTTGAGCAGATCATTGCGCACCACAATGCGCTTTTGGACGGTTTTGACGCTGGCGAGCACGAAGTCCGCGTCTGCCCGGCGGCTGAGATTCGGCTGGTTTAAATCGGAATACGAAGTTGCTCCTGCCGCAGACTTCAGCCGCGCTTCGCTCGGCTTGGACGGCCGAGGCGGCCGTCCCTACGTGGGCTGTTAAGGGCGCGTTTTTGGGGGTTACGTCGCGATCCAACGCGGGATATAATGGCCGTAGCTGCTATGCGCTCGAAGGGCTACATTTCGCCTCTCCAAACGTGCTGGATCGAGGGACGCGCTTGTCCCCGCCGGTACCTTTCCGTTCTGCCTTCGCACGTGCGCGCCAATCTCTTTGGCAGCGACTAATTTCCTCCTCTTCGTTGCTCCGCTAATCGCTTTTGGCTCTTAGCTTTTAGCTTCTAGCCCACACAGCTTGTCTCAGTGAACCGCTCGCACCCAGCCTGCAAATCCACTGAGAACTGAGAACTGATTCTGGAGGATTCCATGACTACCAAGACTTTGATTGCCGGCCCCAAGCTCACGACTGCGATTCCTGGCCCCAACGCCAAGCGCATTCTCGCGGGCGATGAAAAATACATTTCACCTTCTTACACGCGCTCGTATCCGATGGTTGCCAAGCGCGGCCGCGGCATTGTGGTCGAGGACGTGGATGGCAACGAGTTCTTCGACTTTTCCGCGGGCATTGCTGTGACCTCGACCGGCCACTGCCATCCGGAAGTGGTCGCCGCCATTCAGAAACAGGCAGGTGAATTGATCCACATGTCGGGCACCGACTTTTATTACGAAGGCATGGTGACGCTGGCTGAGCGTCTCTCGGCGATCGCGCCGATGCCGGGTCCGCACAAGATCTATTACGGAAACTCCGGGGCCGAATCGATTGAGTGCGCTTTGAAGCTGGCGCGCTATCACACCAAGCGGCAGCAGGTGATCGCTTTCCTCGGGGCTTTCCACGGACGGACCATGGGCGCGCTCTCGCTGACCGCTTCAAAGCCGCAGCAGAAGCGCCGTTTCGCTCCGCTCGTACCCGGAGTTACCCACGTTCGCTATCCCGATGTGTATCGCGGATGCGCCGATAGTCCGCAGGACGCCGAGAAGTTCGCGCTCGGCTGCGCCCGCTATATCGAGGACAGGCTGTTTAAGACCGTCCTCGCGCCGGAAGAAGTCGCGGCCATTTTTGTCGAACCGATTCAGGGCGAGGGCGGATACGTTGTCGCTCCCGCGATGTTCATGCAGGAACTGCGCCGCATCTGCGACAAGCACGGCATCCTGATGGTGGTGGATGAAATCCAGAGTGGCATGGGCCGCACCGGCAAATGGTTTGCCGTTGAACACACCGGCGTGCATCCCGACATCGTTTGCATCGCGAAGGGCATTGCTTCCGGGATGCCGCTCAGCGTCACCATGAGCAAGGCCGACATCATGGACTGGATTCCCGGCTCGCATGCGTCGACTTTCGGAGGCAACCCCGTCTGCATTGCCGCCGCGCTGGCCACGCTCGACGTGATCGAAAAAGAAGGACTGCTGCGGAACGCGCAAGAAGTCGGCGACTACATGCTGAAACGCATGGCCGATTGGCCGAAGAAGCACCGGATCGTCGGCGACGTGCGCGGACGCGGATTGATGATCGGGGTCGAGATCGTAAAAGACCAGACGACTCGCGAGCA
>Ga0326728_10021017_pt1 | contig 12345 bp, 15 predicted proteins | sample MB3enrmetagenome_FD_207602 | JGI IMG/M metagenome (GOLD analysis project Ga0326728, IMG submission 207602) | Lab enriched peat soil microbial communities from McLean, Ithaca, NY, United States - MB31MN | ecosystem: Environmental > Terrestrial > Soil > Wetlands > Peat | place: USA: New York...
CCTCTCATCTCCCCCGCACCGGGTAGGAATTGGCACCTGACCCCCGACTAAGTCGGGGCGGTTGTCGTGGCGTCATCGGGCCCGTCCCTCGGCCACTCTAGATGAGATCCAGGGTTACTGAATCAAATATTCAATTGTCGAAAACATCGTAGGATAAGACGTTCAGAGTGTCAACGATTTTTTGAACGAGTAGCGGGGGCAGGGTTAGCTTTGTTCCGACGGCAGGGGTGGAACAACTGGCTCGAGGTGGCTGATCAGCTCGGGAATACGGGTGGTGGCTACTCTCCAAACGAGTGCGTCGTCGACTTCGCCGTATTCATGCGCCAGGACGTTGCGTTGCGCGACGATTCGCTGCCAGGGAATCTCAGGGTGAGCGGCCCGAAACCCGCGCGACACCCTGTTTGCGGCTTCGCCGATAATCTCGATGTGCCTTTCAACCGCTCCTCGAAGCATCCTATCGGATTTGTAATCCTCAAAGGAGCGCAACACGACGAATTTCTGGATCGCCCTCGCGGCGTCCAACATGTCCCACAAGTAAGCGGCATCATTCGCTTCAGGCGGCATACAGCGTCTCTCGGCTCTTGAGGATTTCGTGCCGACGGAAGGGATTTCGCAGAGATTGGCTTGAGAGGAGGTCAACATCACGACCGAATATCTCACGAAGCTCAGCAATCATATCCACCCAATCGTAAAGACTCCATTGGGCATCCTCAGCGAAGCTGACCAACACGTCCACATCGCTGTCAGGGCGGAAGTCATCCCGGAGGATCGAGCCGAAAACTGATAATTCAGCGATTCTCCACCTTCGACAGAAATCGCGGACGCGCTCTTTCGGAATCGGAATGTTGACTTGGCCCATATCCACACACACCGTGCTGATATCCGAGGGTAACACTAACGCATCAAAATGAAAACCGGATCGCGGATGCCTTAGTGTTGGAAAGAAATGCGAGGAACACTCTGTAAGAAATAGGGGTGAGCGTACAAACAAACTTTCGTCGGAATGGCGCTAGGGGTGGCCAGGAAGTTACTTCCCATTCGGTGGAGGCAAGTTACGCGGGGGCGGCAGCACAATGGCCATGGGCACACGCGCGAAGGCCACTTCTTCCACCGCCGGGTCGAGAACGTTCACTTGCACGGTGTAACGTCCCCGGGGGAATTTATCCAGAGGAATCTGCGCAAGGTAGGACGCTTTTTGTTCGGACGACTTCTCCAGCTTCCCGGGGAAGGGCCCGGCTTCGGCAAATTTCCTTCCCCCGCGGAAGAAGACGAGGCCAATGGAGGGCGGTACGGCGGGTCCGGCGCCGGCCGCATTTTTCCCGGCATAAGATTCCAGATAGACCGTAAGCATCTGGTTGGTGCGGAACACGCGCGTCACACTGGGTAGTACCGAGCGATTCCCCACTTGCAGCGGAGAATTCTTGTCGCGGTTCACATGGGCGCGATCCAGGTCATCAGAGGATTTCACCTCGTTCGACAGTACAATGGAACTCAAACCCAGGCCGGTATCAGAAATGTCGGGTATCACCAGCGGCGCCTCGAAGGTGCCAATTTTGCCGCTTTCGTTCTCGCGCACCACCGCCTTCAAATTATATTTCCCGGGGGGCAAGATAACTTCGCCTTCATAAAACAGGTTGCTGCCGATGACCTCGTCATACGTATCATTGGTCATGTGGACGGGCAGGGTATCGCGCAGTTCTCCCGCCACATGGTTCTTGTCGTCTGTAACCTTCCAGGCAAAGTCGAATTCGGTGTCGTGCTTTCCGGATTTTTTCAGGAAAGCAACCTGCGAGCCGGGGATTTTAGCCGCCAGAATGACGGTACACTTCTTATCCGCGCGGCGGAAATAGGCCGTCTCCACCACAAAGGGCAGGTCCACAAATGGCACATCCAAATCCATCACTTGCGCGAGCTGGTTTTCCTTTTCCGCGCGCGTGAACTGCCGGAAACTCTTGGGAGCAAAGTACCCGGGCCGCGCCTGGACTTTCAAGCCCGGCCGGGATACTTCCACCCGAATGTGCCGGAACCGGCCATCCGCGCGCGTGTCCTTGGGTGAATATCCGATTAGGTAATAACTGGAATTTTCCCTCTGAACTTCTGCGAAGGCAGGACTGAAATCGTTCAAATCGTAAAAGGTTCTTCCTCCCGTGTCGGTGGCAAGGGTAGCGAGAGTTTCGCGGCTGCCCTGCAAGGAGGAAACCTGCGACGCCACGGCGGAGCCGGAATAAATAGCCGCGTTGGCGGGGGTGGAAGAGCTGGCGTCGCCGCCCGGGGGCAAGGCCGCCAGCCCACGCGCGTCCATCGTGTAGAGGGAAACATCGGCTTGATTCGCCGCGTCGGTGGCCGCCCGCAACGTCGCCTCGTTTTCCTGGCCGGTTTTGGTAATGCCGCTGGAGAAGTGGATCACGTTCTTCCGTCCCGGCACGGTGCGGAGCATGTTCGCCAGCGCTTCGACCGCCTCAAGTTTCTCGTCCGTGTTAAAGATATTGAATTCGGTCTCATCCGGCGTGAAGGCATCGGAAACGTCCTGGGTGACAATTTCCATGCCATTGGCATCGATCCCGCCCGCTTCCCCAACGGTCCCTGTAGTAGCCAGGCTTGAGGATTCCTCCCCCACCAGGATCGCGCGCAGAGCCTTCTTGATGGAGACGCGATTGTTGGTGAAATCCTGCGTCACCCGCAAGTTGGATGAGTAGGTGACTATGGCGATCAGATCGGCAGGTGTCATGCGGTTGGTCACGAAATCGCTGGAAGCCTTCAGCGCGCGCATCAACTCGTCGGGTTGCATCGAGCTCAAGTCAAAGAAAAAGACCAGAAGACGATGGTCCTGGAGCACCTGGTCGACATTGACCTCCGGGGGAAGCTTGGCCAGGTCGATGACCTGTGCGTTTTCATTGCCCCCGGTGACTTGCGCCAACTTCTCGACGTCTTCCAGGCTGAAATTCGAAATGGTTTGCTGAACGCCATCTTCCGTGACCCGAAAATCCGATTCCTTCAAATCCGTGACGGGCTTGCCGGATTTGTCATAGACCCGCACATCCACCTCCACCTCGTTGGTGATGGAGCGCAGAATGAAGGCTTGTTGCGGGCTCTTGGAAACCGGCGTGGAAGGCTTCACCTGGGAAGATGTCTGCCCTGCGAGACCAGATAGGCACACGACCATGGCCACACTACCGAGACACAAGGGCAGCAAGAATGAACTCGAGGGAATAAAGCGATAGAGCGGCGCCCCTCGGCCTTTTACCCTCCTTCGTGGCTTGGTCTCTTTGTGGTGCATCTTTTGAGTATATCCCTTTGGCTAGAAATTAAACCGCAACACGAGGTTTAAGGAGCGCATGGCGCCCACACCCGTCACCCAGCCAAAATTCTCCGCATTAACCGTTGTGGCGATGCCACCGTAATTCGGATGGTTGAAAATGTTATTGGCGTTAATGCTGAATCGCGCGCGCAAGTTCTTCTCCCGGGAGAAAGTAAAAAAGCGCCCCAGCGACATGTTGAAGTTCACGGTGCCCGGGCCGATGATGGTGTCCCGTCCCGCGGTGCCGAGCTGGCCGGAGGGAGGAAGCGCAAAGGCTGTCGTGTTGAACCATCCCTCCGTGCCCCGCTGCGGGCGTGGCAGGCTGACGGGGAGGCCCGTGGCATCGGCGCGCTCAGAGGCGAACGCGCCCGAACCGTTGTTGTTCGACTGGTTGCCGGCCACCTGCGCCGTCTGGGGAGAACCCGATTGAATGCTGGTGACGCCGCTGATTTGCCAGTCACCGATGATCCGCGCCGCGAAGCCGCCGCGGTTGAGGAAGTGGCGCTGCTCCCCAAAAGGAAATTCATAAGTGTGATTGATAATCAACTTGTTGCGGACATCAAACGTGGAAAGGGCGCGTTCCGCTTTCAAGTCAAAGCTGTTCTGTGGCACGTTGTTGCCCTGGCCCCCCACGCTGGCCGCGTCGTCAATCGACTTACCCCAAGTGTAGTTGCCGCTCATGGAAAAGCCACCGTGAAACTGCCGCCGCAAGGTGACCTGGAGCCCGTTATAAATCGAATCCGCTCCGTCGGTTTCGTAGAGAAATTGTTGGACGCCGGGAATGGAGGTTTGCTGCGAACCGGAAGCGCTGGGGTTCAAACTGTCGGGCGCGAGCCGCAAATCAAGTTTGCTTCCCTTAGTGCCCACGTAACCAACCGAGAGGATGACGTTGCGAAATATTTCATCCTCCATGCTGTAGCCCCAGGTCTGCGCATAAGGCCGGCGGAAATTACTGTCGGCTGCATAAGTGTTGTGAATGGTGTTGGCAGACAGGGCCGGGAAGCCGTCCTCCAGTGTCAATTCCTGCTCAGGGTTGGCGGTCAGCGTGGAAGCCGTGGCGAAAGGCGGTTGGTCCACCATGTTCGTAACCATGCGCGAGTAGATGCTGCCATCGTAAAAGATGCCGTATCCCGCACGGATGACCAGGTGATGCTGAACCCAGGGCCGGTAAGCAATTCCCACGCGCGGGGAAAAGTTATGCGCGTCGCTGTGAATGAGCGATGGGGGCAGTGACCCAGGATTGAGGCCTGTAACCACCGCCGGCGAGGTGAACCCGGGTCCGAACGACAAGTCTGACAGGTGGCCGTATTTTTCCGATTGGGGCAGGAAGTATTCGTACCGCACGCCGGCGTTAATCGTCAGGTGCGCGCTCGTGCGCCAGTCATCATTAAGGAAGCCCGTGGTAACCCAGTTGCGGAGATAATTGCTGGCGACGCCGAAACGAACGGAAGTGGTCTGCGGGAGGCTGAGCAAGAAATCCGCAAAGTCATAGCCTGTGCCGGCCACGGGAAAACCGTTGTTGAAATTGCTGGTGCTGTAGCCCGTGAAGCTGAAGGTGCCGCGCGCATTGGGGTCGGTCTCCGTATTCGCCTGCACGCGTCGCAATTCTCCTCCCATGTGGAGATTATGTCTTCCATGGCTCCAGATCAGCGTTTCGCTGGCGCGTATCGTCTGGGGGCGGCTGAGCCTGGGGAGCGTGTCGCTTATACCTCCGAAATTGGTAAACCCAATCGAAGGCACTCCCCAATCAAAGGGGTTGGTGGAAACTCCGGTAATCCCCAACTCCTCGGCAATGTCCTGCTGATACGCGAAGGCATTCAGCGTGGAAGAGCGCTGGCGATTGAAATTCAATGTCAAGGTGTTGACGAGGTGCGCATTAAAGGTGTGGGATTCGCCCACGCTCAGGTTCTGGCCGCGGACGGAGGTGTGCGATGATAATTCCGGAACATTGCCTTGAGATCGGCTGCGCGCCGTATTGAAATAGTACATGACGTTCAGGCTGTTCTTGGAATTGATTTGCTGCCCGATGCGGCCCATCACTCGGTCATTGGAGCTGGGCAAGGGCACCTGCAAATGGAAGTTCTGCACCTCGCCGGGTAGGTTGGGCAGGGGGATATAGGTCAGCAACCCAGTGGCGGCGGAATCGAGCCGCAGGGTAGGAATCGCATTTCCCGCAAAGGGTGTGCGCGCGCCGGTGGCGCTTAACAAAGGGTCGTAGATGGTCGGAATGGTATCCGCGTAAGGCCCCGAGGCAATCACCGTATCGGAGAAATTCCCCAGCCGCTCTGCCTCGGTGGGGACGGTAGAAAAACTGTCGAGGCCGGTCCTGCCGCGCTGCAAATTGTAGCTCGCGAACCAACTCGTCTTGTTGCCACCCTTGTAAACGTGGGGAATCACAAGCGGTCCGCCCAAGGAGAATCCCAAGGTTTCCTGGTAGGAGGGAATCTTGGGCGACTCGGCCACGTTCAAGGGATAAGGATGCGCGTCAAATACTGAGTTGGTGTACTGCTCCATGAAATTGCCGCGAATGCGGTTCACCGCTGCGCGATTGCGAGACCAACCACGAGCTCCACCGCCGCCACCCCCGAAACCGCCACCCCCTCCACCGAATCCACCCCCCCCGCCGCCCGGTCCACCACCTCCAGGCCCACCCCCGCCAGGTCCACCGCCTCCGCCAAACGGATTCGCGCCCCCCCCGCCGGGTCCCCCCCCCCCGCCGCGACCTCCCCCGAAGCCGCCCCCAAAGCCGCCACGCCCGCCGCGCCCACCAAATCCTCCTGGGGTGGCCGCGTCGCTCATCCCTCCTCCCAGCAGGAATGAGTTGTTGGCGCTCGTGGAGTTGTCGGCCTCCTCAGGTGCTTCCGTGGAAGCCGGACTTTCCGCGCCATTGCCCTCGGTAATCCGAACTGATGCACCTTCTCCATCCAGGCCCGCACCATCGCCTGCGGAGTTCTGGTACTCAGCGAGGCTGGGGGTCATATTGCGGCCTCCGGCCGGCAAGGCCGCACGATTGCCAGCGGGGCGCGCCGCAGCCTGCGCCTGCGGCGAAGTGGCCCCTTGCGGCAACGCGACCACCAGCGCCACATTGACCTTCAAAGTTCCGCCGGAAGTCACCGGCACCGGCTCGCGCGAATCAGCTCGAAAACCGACCAACGAAATATCCAGTCGATAGTTTCCAGGAACCAGTCCGGGGAAGGTATAATTGCCCTCTTCGTCGGTCCAGGTTTCTTTGCGCTCGCCGGATTGCAGATTGGTAAGCTGGACCGTTGCGCCGGGAACAGAAACGCCTCCGGGGCCACGCGCGTGCCCTGTCACCGTTCCCGGCGGAACAGGCGCTTGACCGAAGAGAGGGCACGAGCCCAGGAATCCCAGGGCGACAAGCATGCCCACGCACCTGGCGCATCTTGTAAAATTTGTAAACACCACGCGTGTGTAACTCCGCTGTATGTCAGAGCTTACATCGATTGAGTACGTTTATCAACAACGCAAGGTTACAGGTAACCATACAATCCGTTAGGTCGTCAAAAACTCCCGGAGGGATCTATGTCTAAAAAACTCTTCGTTAGCATTCCGTTTCTTCTGGTATTAAGTCTTGCCAGTTCTCTGGCCGCGCAACAAAATCCCCCACCCCAGGGACAAGAATCAGGTCGGCGCGGGATGGGTGGCCCGCCGCCGGTGATGGGCACCATTACGTCCGTGGGAGTCGATCGCTTCGAGATCAAGAAGCCCGATGGGACCACACAAACCGTGATGGTGAACGACCAAACCCGTTACCGCGAGCGGGTGGAGGGTCAACAACAGCCAAAGGATCTCGCCTTGGAAGATCTGAAAGTTGGTGACCACGTAATGGTGCGGGGCACTCCCAACGCTGACAAGCAAGTGGTGGCGATGGGGGTCAATCGCGTCACGGCGGAACAGTTCGAGAGGTTCCAAAGCGGTGGCGGACCGGGCGGTGGTCAAGGAGGTCCTGGTGGCGGTGGTGGCGGCTTCGGCGGAGGCGCCGGCATGGGCCCCGGCAGTGGCGAGCCGCGCGTGGGCGGCGAAATTACTGCCATTAACGGGAACCAGATCAAGGTGCAAAGCCGCCGAGGCGGCGAGCGGGTCATTATGGTCAATGACCAGACCACATTCAACAAAGAAGGTAAGACCATCACCCTGAAAGATCTCAAAGTAGGCGACCGCATCTTTGCGACCGGAACTGAAACCAACGGCCAGTTCGTGGCCACGGAGGTCCGGTCAGGCCGCCCCGGCGGTGGCCGCGGCGGTTATGGCGGTGGTCCTCCGCAGAACTAGGCGATAGCCAGAGAACTGAGAATTTAGCGAGCCTGCGGGTCGCTCCACAGGCATTCCCCATGGCGTGCCTCGAGTACGCGGATAAGGAATTGGCGGAGGGACAGCACCGACTTTCGCTTCCCCAAAACTCTGTGGCGTTTTGCTCTTCCTGAAACGAAAATTTACTACGCAGGCACGGTGATACCTGGTGACACTACTGTGGTTAAACCGCGCATGGCCGCCCTCAGGCGATAATGCCCCGATGAAATCAAGCAACTGATTTATTTTCAATAAGTTATGCATAACAGTTTCCATCTTGCGTGTTTTCAATAATTTACGCGAGACGGTATCTCACTCTTTTTGTCGGCATGCTCCTTTGGCGAAGGGACAATCTGTCCTCTGTGCCGGTTTCCCGTGTGGGAAGAGCTCGCGCCGGTAGAAAAGCCGTCCGCCATAAGGATTGGCGGACACAGGACCGCCCACCCCGTGCTGGCCGAATGGGGGGGCGCGAGGGTGGCCCAAGGGGAAGAACGACGGGAGCCGGCTAGCGCCAACACTGTTCACTTCGCGCCCGTTTTCACCTGGACTGGCGCGAAGCGCCTTGGACTGCGGCAGCAGCGGCCACCGCCTTCCACCTTGGGTTCATAGGGCAAAGGGGCAACGAGCGAAGGAAGAAAGGCGGTATCCGCATAGGACCGGCATCGGCAAGGCGGGACTCCCCCGGGCTGGGAATTCGGGGCTTAGGGCAGCAACACGCACTCTTTTCCCGCCAGTTTTCCCAGCGCTTTGTCAAACGTGACCAGGGTTAGACCCGAAGCCATTGCAAACGCCGCCAGATAGGCATCCGGCCACTGCTGGTGGGCAAAGCGCAGGCTCGTCGTCAGCGCCCGCAGCGCCGCCTCCACCCGCGCGGGTTCGGTCTCGGAAAAAAAGCTTACCCGTGCGTCGCTGGCGAGCTGATCGTAAGCCTTCCAGGCTTCTTGTTGCGTCTTGACTTCATCGCGCATGATCGCGGGATGGGTGAGTAGGCGCAGAAAGCCCAGTTGGGTGAAGCGGCAGAAAATGGCTTCTTCCCCTTCCACCCGCTCGAACCAGGCGGAGGCGGTGGGGTGATGCTGGTGGCCCCGGTAGGCAAGCGCCAGCCAAACGTTCACGTCAGGGAAATAGGATTTCATTGATCTGTTGGTTGGTCAGGCGCAGCCAGCCGGGCCGCTTCGAGTCGATAATCGGCAGGCTAACCGCCTGTGCTTTGCGAACCGGCTTTCCACCCTGCAGCTCCGCTTTGACTCCGCGCAAAACCAGCTCCTTCACGGAGCAGCCTCTCTGCGCCGCCTCGGTTTTGAGTCGCCGGTAAACTGGATCCGGAATGTCCACGGTGGTTCTCATGGAAACACTCTACCATATTTATGGTTAGCGTGGATTGCCATTCGATACCCCGACTGGGGTGGGTGCGCGATAGATGCCGTGAACCAGTTCGGTCAGGCCCAGGGCGCTGAGCGCCGCTTCCTGGTCGCCGGTGGCGCGGAGGATTCGGCAACTGCTCGACCGTTTCCCCGCGACGTTCCGCAGCGATGATGACGCTGGAGTCGAGGATTAGTCCCATGCGGACGGCTTCAGGGGTTCGCGATGGCTCTCGATGGCGGCGGCCACATCCTTGGCGAAATCCTCATCGGGCGTGGCCGTCGAGCCGTGCTCGCGGGCAAGGCGAAGAGATTCGGAGAGCGGGCGGACAGGAGGTTCGGCAGGACGCACCACGGCTATAGGCCCTGCGCCATCCTTGATAACGACTTCCGCACCCTCGCGCACCCGCGCCAGCAGCGACGCGAAGTCGCGGGTCGCCTCCGCTTCCGACATGTCGATCACGTGCTTAGCCATATCCTCATTATACATCAATACTTTTGATCAGGTAGGTCGTAGGTGGTAGATGGCATGTGGGGATTCGAAACGCGTTTCTCGCCACCAACCACTCGCCACTAACCACTGTCCTCATGACTTCGGACTTTTTTGTTTCCCCCAAGTCTCTTCGGGAAATTGCATTCCCCCAAGAACAGGGTCTGCGCCAGCGCGCGACCTCTGCCCCCGTTTCCATCCGCTGCACAAATAACGGTTGACGCGCGTCGCGCGACAGGCGATAATCCGTGGGAATGGCGATTCGTTCGATTCGGCATCGTGGCCTGAAGCGGCTTTTCGAGTCAGGGGAAACCCGGGGTCTTCCCCCCGCCCTGGTGGAGAAGATCGCGGACATCCTGCTGGCGATCGACGGAGCGGCCGAGCCGCAGGATGTCGGGTTGTTTCCCGGGTGGAAGCTGCACCCGCTCAAGGGCGGCCTAAAGGGTTTTTGGAGCGTCACGGTCACCGGCAACTGGCGCGTGATCTTTCGGTTTGAGGAAGGCGACGCGTTGGATCTTGACCTGGTTGACTACCACTAATGGAGGTGTTTCCAATCATGCCGATGAAGAATCCCCCGCATGTGGGCGGGCTGATCCGCCGCGAAGTGATCGAACCGTTGGGGTTAACCGTGACCGAAGCGGCCAAGGTGCTTCACGTCGGGAGGCAGGCGCTTTCCGCCTTGCTCAATGAGAGGGCAGCGCTTACTCGCGACATGGCTCTGCGCGTCGAGAAGGCATTCGGGCCGAAGATGGAGCACCTGATGCGCATGCAGCTTGCCTACGATTTGGCCCAGGCCCGCCGCGAGGAGAAATCGATCGCCGTGAAGCGCTACGTTGCCGAGGAAAGAGTCCGCGCCTAGCGAGGGCGCCAGAAGTTTCTACCAGAAATTCGAATTCACCAATTCGCCCACCTACCCCATGCACCTGTTCGTCCCCTTGCAAGACGTCGGCCGGATTATTTCGGGCGAGGGCAGGCATCCGATTGCGTTTCTCGCCACTGTTCTTCCGTGCGCAGCTTGAAATGCCCCGAACCTTACACCGGAGAGGTCCGTGCTCGGCCTGCTCATTTCCTGAGCGCGACTACCGTCTTCTCGAGCTGGTCATGCACGTGAAAGAGTTCGACGATTTTCGCCTTGATGGCCTGATCATCGCTGAATCGTTTAATTACTTGTTCAGCATCGTGGGTGGCGCAGACATTGCCGTGGATGTCTGCGACCCCATGGTCGCGTCGGGCCCCTGCGCACCGACAGCTTCAAGCATCGGCTTGATGGAGTCGTCGTGAAAACCGGGAGCGCGAGGCGCCGGACCGGGCCGCAGACATGAAAGGCGATGTCTGCACCCGCCTAGCACCGCAGAGGGCTGCGCTACGCTCACACCCACTTTAAGAGAAACCGATATTCCCTGTCGTCATCAAGGTTGGCTTAACCCTTACGCTCAACAGAACGTGCACGTTCGTGTCCGGTTCTCCAGGTGGCGGTGGAGCGAGCAGACGGTCAGTACTAACTTTGAAGTCAACTATCAGAGAATCGTCCTCAAGGAGACAGTAGAAAGGATCCTCTCCTTGCAGGGGCAAAACACCTGTCGGAATTTCGTCTAGCCCATGTGGGACGCGCAAAGCGTCAAAGAGAGTTTTTATGCGGTTGTCTATGTCCCCACCAGTTTTGACCAAGTCACCCGGATTTTCCCGTCTTAGGATCAATATTTCTAAGGTGCAAACCAAATCTAGGTCTTTCGTTATGAGTGGAAGGAAGCGGAAGGCCCCGTTCGTGTGCTTGGCCGCGAGGTCTGTACAATAAGATGGATGGTACCCAACCCGCCTTTGGTCGTGGTCCAGGATCTCAACACCACGCTCCTTGATATCCTTGAGCATGAGGTCTGCTTCCCACAACTTTAGGAGTTGGGGATGGAAAACTTTGCGGATGGTGTGTTTTTCACTAGGGTTTCCGTTGGAGGGAAGCCTGCCTTCGTAGAGCAATCTGAATTCCATGACATTGACTCCAATTCGGGACGGAAGGCGGGCTGGCCCAGACACCTGGCTTCTGGTGTCTGCGATCCGGAAGGGACGTTCTCTTCCGGCCCCGGCACCGTAGAGAGTATACTCTCCTGCGCCATGCCCTTCTACCACCGCGTTTACAGTCCCTGTGGCTCCAATTCATAACCGCCAGCACCTATCGCCGCACGCAACTTTTCCTTTCGGATCGATTTCGGTGCTGCTTTGTGCAGAGGCTTGACGAGGTGCGGCAGGAATTGCATTTCCTGCTGGTCGGCGGGGTTCTAATGCCCGAGCATTTTCATGTGCTGGTCCAGCCCGAGCCCGCCGAAACCACTCCCCTGATTATGAAAGGGCTTAAGGAGAAATCGGCCAAGCGCATCATCTAAACGCTTCGGGAGAACCTTCCGTATCCTTGGTGCCGGAAGACGCTCGCCAGGCTGCGGCTACCCTCCACGGTTCACGATGAATCACATTACCGTTTTTGGCAGCGCCGCTTTTACCCCTTCAACGTCTTCTCCGAACACAAGCAGAAACTGGACTACATGCACAACAACCCGGCGATGCGCGGCCTGGTGAGTGCCTCCGGCGACTTGCCGTGGTCCAACTGGATGTTCTACTATTGGCAGGATGCGTCAATTCTCCGCATGGATCGGATGCGTTGAGTTCAATCTACGAGAAGTCCCTTCGGGATCGCAGACTCCCAAAAGCAGGAGTCTGCGCCAGCCGGCCTCATCGGCGAGACGGCGGACCGCAGCGAGGCGAACGCTGATGGTAGAGGGAGCGAGAGGGTATGTCTTCATCATACGTCCGCACTGTGTTTTCTATAGCGACTGACCCAGGCGCTTCTCCAGTTGAGCGCGATAGGTGCGGCTTATCCGCGAACGTGACCCATT
>Ga0326728_10021018_pt1 | contig 12344 bp, 11 predicted proteins | sample MB3enrmetagenome_FD_207602 | JGI IMG/M metagenome (GOLD analysis project Ga0326728, IMG submission 207602) | Lab enriched peat soil microbial communities from McLean, Ithaca, NY, United States - MB31MN | ecosystem: Environmental > Terrestrial > Soil > Wetlands > Peat | place: USA: New York...
ATCTGCTACGGCATCATCACTGGTTACACCTCTGTTATCCGCGGTGTCCGATTTCGAGATGTTCCTTATCGAGGCGGCTTTCCAATGGAAATAGCCCCCCAATCCGATCCCAACCACATACAATGATCCGAACAACCACTGCGCCAAGAGTGCCATTATATGTACTCCTGGAAACGTGATTGGCTGATGGGCGATAGTTGGAGCGGATGGACGTGAATTCGGCCAAACCATGACAACGGCAATAGCTCCAAAGGCTGCGCCAAGATAGCTGGCAATTGCGCCGTGCTTGCTCCAGTTCGTCGGTGATCGTTCTGTCATTGTTTTTTACACACCAATTCACTACGCTCCGTTATAGGAGCGTGGCGCGCTCTACCCAAACTTCTCTAAGCGGGTGCTGTCAGTTCTGTGCGAGTAGAGGCCATGAGCAAACGATACGAGCAGTCCTAGGCTAAAGCAAGCGTTTGCCGGGTGCCCCATCCTTCGCGCTTTTGCGATTGGGGTCCCCGGCGAGCTTGCTCGCTGGGGTGAGGATGGGTGGGATTACGACTGCCCCATTCCACCGCGCCTCCGTCTCACGCGGCGGCAGCCGCTCGGACTTCCAGCCGGGTGCCTTCAATCTTCTGCAGATAGGCCACCATCTCGAAGAGGTTGCGTGCCTGCGGGTTTCCCTCCGCGCTCAGCATCCGCATCAGGCTCTTGGGCGACTTCGCCAGCGCGCGCCCCAGCGCGCGCATCACACCAAACCGGCCGCCCTCCCCGGTATAATGGAACCAGGCGATCCCATGGACAAGACCATCCGAAAGTTCAACAGCTTTGCAGAGGTCAAGGACGAGGAGTATCGCTATTGGCAAAGCGTGCCGCCGGCCGAACGGATCGAAGCGGCCTTTCAACTCAGCGTCGAACAGTATCGAATGAAAGGGATCGAGCCAGATGGATCGGCACTTAAAAGATCTCTTGTCCGCGTTGAATGCCCGCGAAGTTAAATATGTAGTCGTAGGCAGCTACGCTCTCGCCGTGCATGCCCAACCCCGCGCAACCGGCGACCTGGACGTGCTCGTCGACACCTCCCCGGAGAATGCCAAGGCGGTCTTCGTTGCACTGGCGGAGTTCGGCGCACCCTTGCAGGGACTTACCGCAAGTGATTTCGAAGACCCGAACTCCATATTTCAGATCGGGATCTCCCCCATTCGCATCGACATCATCAAGCGCATCACAGCACTTGAATTCGAAGCCGTGTGGGCTGCCTCCGTGCCATGGCTCATCGACGAGGAAGTCCCGGCCCGCTACATCTCCCTGGAACATTTCATCCAGAACAAGTTGGCCGTAGGTCGCTTGCAGGACCTGGCCGACGTCGCAGCCGTCCAACAGGCCCAGGCAGCCAAGAAGAAGCCGATCTCCTCCAAATAATCGGGTGTCCACATCTCGCTTTTGAGATGTGGGTCTTACAGAGCAACACCCGCAAAAATCGCCCAAAATCACCGTGTCAAGCCCCTCGGCCCTCCCAAATCCTCCTAACCCTCACTCCACCAGCCACTTCCCCCACAAAAATAGTTGGCATAGTAGTTATGCCCCATCCTGTAAAATAGAGGTAGTAGAGAAAACAAGGGAAACCCCGGCAGCGCGCCGGGGTTTTTCATGCCCGAAACCGAAGCACGAAGGAAACCATTTATTTTCTATTTGATAGACGTTAACCGGCATTGAATCAAATCTTTACGGGTAAAAACTCGTATTCGTTTGATTCCAGATACTTTACGAGGTAGGGGGGGTAGGGGGGTACACCCCCTTGCCGTCATGCGTGACCGTACATTGCCTAAGCCGTCTTGCCCTTCAGAATCTCCAGCGCCTTGGTCAGCGGCTCATCCACCTGCGCGCCGGGCTTCTTCACCACGGGAGCGGGGGCTGCGGTCACCGGGGCCTCCTCATCGTCCATGCCCGCGGCCTCGTCCAGTCCCGAAGCCACCAGCACGTCCGGCGTCACTCCGTCGTCCTGGATGATCTTGCCGTCAGGCGACTCATACTTGGCCACCGACAGGATCAGCGCCGCACCATTCTGTAGCTCGAAGGTCTTCTGCTGCGCGCCTTCGCCGAAGGTCCTCTCGCCCACCACGTCGCCGCGCTTGTTGTCCAGCAGCGCCGCGGCCACCAGCTCCGCCGGCCCCGCCGTCCCGCGGTTCACCAGCACTACCACGGGCGCGGTTGCCTGGATGGTCTTGGCTGGGTCGGCCGTAAACACCTGCTTGGGGAACTTCTGCCCCTCCAGCGTCGCGATGGTTCCGCTCTTCAGCAGCAGGTTGGCCAGCCGCACCGCCTCCGTCATATCGCCCGCCGCCACATCGCGCAGGTCCAGCAGTACCTTTTTGTTGCCTGCCTTCTGCATCCCCTTCAGTTTGGACTCCACCTCGTTGACGTGGTCGCGGTCAATAACCTCCGGCTTCAGATAGAGGATCGAAGCGTTCTCGTACAGCGCCTCGCCCACCGGAGGCGGAGCCTGCAAGGTGCGCGTCATGGTGATCTTGTCCGGCTCGGCCTTGTTGGAACGCACCACGCCAACCGTCAGCGTGCTGCCCGGAGCGCCCTCCAGCATCAGCCGGATCATTGCCAGCGAGATGGTGCGCGTGTCCTGCCCTTCGATCGCCTCCAGAATGTCGCCGTCCACCAGCCCGGCCTTGTCCGCCGGCCCGCCCGGAACCACCGACACCACGGTGGCAAACCCATAGCGCTTGGAGACGTTGATCCCCGCCTGTGCCTTGCCGTTCGCCTCCCCGCTGCCGTCCGCCTTATAGGTCTTGTACTCCTCCGGCGTCAGGTAGCTGGAATCCACATCCAGCGACTCCAGCAGCCCGCGCAGCGCGCCATCGGTCACCGCCGGAATGTTGGGATCGGTCACGTAGTCCGTCTGGATGTGGCGCAGCACTTCGCTGTACACCTTCATCTGGTTGTAGGCGCCGTCCTGCCCCGCCGAGGCGGCCCGCACGCCGCTGGAGTTCACCCCCAGAAAGACCGTCAGCACCAGGGCAACCGACACCGCGAGCAGCAGTATCTTCGGAATCTTAGGCATAAGTCGCAGCATCTCCACGGGGCCGGTCTTCGCCGCGCGCCCCGGTCTTCTCCAGGCGCCCGTGTGGAAGAGACACACCTCCACGGCAGCCCGATACCCAAATCATACGCTATCCAGGGCTCTGTTCCCTGTCCTCGACAGCGGTATGTTTTTCCCTCCGAAAAAGTTGTCCTTCCGTTCGCGCGCCCCTCGTACACTGACTGTGGAAGCGTCCCATGTCCGAAGCCACTCCCCCAGCCCGCATCGTACTCACCACCGCATCCGGTCCCGAAGAGGCCGCGCGCCTGGGCCGCACTCTGGTTGAGGAGCGGCTGGCCGCCTGCGCCACCCTGGTTCCCGCCGCGCAGTCCATCTACCGATGGCAGGGCCAGGTCGAGTCCTCCACCGAGACCCTCCTGCTGCTCAAGACCGGCCCCGATCAACTGGCCGCCCTCGAGGCCCGCCTGCATGAGCTGCACAGCTATCAGACCCCGGAGTTCCTCGTTCTCGGGGTCGAATCCGCCAGCCACGCCTACCTCGAATGGCTGCACGACTCCCTTCGACCGGTTTGAGGGCTATGCTGTGAATTGTTTGGTGGCGGTGAGTGGAATCGAACCACTGACCTCGGCGTTATGAGTGCCACGCTCTAACCATCTGAGCTACACCGCCAGGTGTAAAAGAGGCTGCGAAAGGGCAGGAATCGCGCCCGGGCCCCATCCGCGGGACTCCAAAGCGCAACTTAGCTATGATACTGGAAATGGCACAGCGCGTGAAGCTGGCGGCGCGCGCCACTTTTGTCGCATGACTCAAACTAGCATCGCTTGCCACACCAACCGATGACCACTCCTCTGCGCACTCTCGGCGTCATTCCTGCCCGCCTCGCCTCCACGCGCCTGCCGCGCAAGGTGCTGCACGAGGTCGCCGGCCGCCCCTTGCTCGCCTGGGTCGTCGAAGCCGCGCGCGCCTGCCCTCAGCTCGACCAGGTGCTGGTCGCCGCCGACTCGGAGGAGGTCGCGGAACTCTGCCAACGCCTCGGCTTTCCCGTCCAGCTCACCTCGCCAGACCTGCCCAGCGGCACCGACCGCGTCCACGCCGTCGCGCAGATCCACGATGCCGATGTCTACGTCAACATCCAGGGCGACGAGCCGCTGCTGCGGCCGGAACACATCGCCGCGCTGCTGCGCCCCTTCGCGCGCGACCAGGTCGATGTGTCTACGCTCAAGGTCCTTTGCACGCCGGAGAACATCGCCAATCCCAACGCGGTCAAGGTGGTCACCCGAGCCGACGGCCGCGCGCTCTACTTCTCCCGCGCAACGATTCCCTTCCACCGCGACGCCGCCGATCCAGTTCCGCAGTACTGGAAGCACATCGGCCTCTACGCTTATCGGAAGTCCGCGCTCAATCTCTTCCCCACGCTGCCCGCCAGTTCCCTGGAACGCGCCGAGCGGCTGGAGCAGTTGCGCTTTCTGGAGAACGGCCTCGCCATCTACGTCGAGCCCACCGAGCACGACACCATCGGCGTGGACACGGAGGCCGATCTACGCCAGGTCGAGGCGCGTCTTCGCGCTCTGCACGCCTAGAGATAATCCTGCATGATCTCCGCCAGCACCGCGCGCGAGGGACGCACGCGCTCCTCGGGCAGCGTGCCTAGCGGCTCGTCCACCAGATTCATCAGCGTAGTAAAGTCCGTCTGCTGCGTATCGACGTAGAAGACGCCGGTGAGCACCTCGCCCCTCTCGTGCGACTCCATCAGCATCTTCAGCGCCAGCACCTTGTCGGTGGGCGTGTAGTCCTGGTGGATCTTGCGCAGGCGCAGGTGGGAGCCGTCGTGCAGCTCCACGTCCGTGGTGGTGTCGTGGTCGTAGTCCACGGCCAGGTCCTCGAAGTGCGGCACCAGGCCGATCTCGCCGACCGCGTCGTCGTGCTCCTGCATGTACTTGTAGCTCTTGGTCGAGCCCTCGTGGTCGTTGAAGGTGACGCAGGGCGAGATCACGTCGAGCAGCACCGTGCCCTGGTGCGCGATCGCCGCCTTCAGCATGGCGGAGAGCTGCTTCTTGTCGCCGGAGAAGGAGCGCCCGACAAATGTTGCGCCGGTCTGGATGGCCAGCGCGCAGATGTCGATGGCGGCCAGCTCGTTGACCACGCCGTTCTTCAGCTTCGCGCCGAGGTCTGCGGTGGCCGAGAACTGGCCCTTTGTGAGGCCGTAGACGCCGTTGTCCTCCACCACGTAGATCATCGGCAGGTTGCGGCGCAGCGTGTGCATGAACTGCCCGATGCCGATGGATGCGGTGTCGCCGTCGCCGCTCAGCCCAATGCAGCGCATGGTCTTGTTGGCCAGCAGAGCGCCGGTAGCCACCGAGGGCATGCGTCCATGCACGCCATTGAAGCTGAAGGAGCGCGACATGAAGTACGCCGGCGACTTGGACGAGCAGCCGATGCCGCTCATCTTCATCACCCGCTCCGGCTGGATGCCCATCTCGAAGAAGGCCTCGGTGATGCGCTCGCTCACGGCGTTGTGTCCGCAGCCCGCGCACAGCGTGCTCTTGCTGCCGCGGTAGTCGAGTATCTGCAGGCCGATGCGGTTGGTCTTGGCGGGCTTGGGCGCAGCGGGCGCGGTTGTTTCCGGGGTGGTCAGAACTGGCGTGGTCGACATAGTGGCTAGCGTGCTCCTTCTGCGGCGGCGATGGCGTTGGTGACGCTCTGTGCGTCGATGGGAAGTCCGTTGAAGTGCAGCACCGGATGCAGCTTGACGGCATCGGCGGGATCGAGATTGGTCTTCAGCAGGTTCAGCATCTGGGCGTCGCGGTTCTGCTCCACCACATAGATGCGATCGTGCGCGGCCACGAAATCCGCAACCTCCTGCGTGAAGGGGAAGGCGCGCACGCGCAGGTAGTCGGTTGCCAGCCCGGACTCGCGCTCAAGCTGGTCGCGGCCCTCGATGACCGCCCAGTGGCTGGTTCCGTATGCGATGATTCCCACCCTCTGCTTGCCTGTGCCTTCCAGAACGGGTTTGGGCACCAGAGTCTTCGCCGTCTCGAACTTGCGCGCCAGGCGCAGCATATTGTTCTCGTAGTCCGCGGGACGCTCGGAGTAGAGCGCCTTCTCGTTGTGGCCGGAGCCACGCGTGAAGTAGGCCGCGGCGGGATGGTCCGTACCGGGCAGGGTGCGGTATCCGATGCCGTCGCCATCCACGTCCTTGTAGCGCGCAAATCCGCCCAGCTCGTCGAGTTGCTTGGCGTTGAGCACCTTGCCGCGGTTGATCGGCTTCTTCGGATACTCGAAGGGCTCCGACATCCAGTCGTTCATGCCCAGATCGAGGTCGGTGAGCACGAAGACCGGCGTCTGCAACTGCTCGGCCAGATCGAAGGCCTCGATGCCCAGCTCGAAGCACTCCTTCACCGACGAGGGAAGCAGCATGACATGCTTGGTATCGCCGTGCGAGAGGCCCGCGATGAAGCTGAGGTCGCCCTGCGAGGTGCGCGTGGGCAGGCCGGTGGACGGGCCGGTGCGCTGCACATCGAAGATGACGCCGGGAATTTCGACGTAGTAGGCCAGGCCGGCAAACTCCGACATCAGCGAGATGCCGGGGCCGGAGGTGGCCGTCATGGCGCGCGCCCCCGCCCATCCCGCGCCGATCACCATGCCGATGGCCGCCAGCTCGTCTTCCGCCTGCACAATGGCGAAGGTCGCCTTGCCGTCCTTCTCCACGCGGTACTGCTTCATATAGTCCATCAGGTCTTCGACCGTGGAAGTGGACGGCGTAATGGGGTACCACGCCACCACGGTGACCCCGGCAAACAGCGCGCCCAGCGCGGCGGCCGAGTTGCCGTTGATCATGATCTTGCCCGCGGTGGAGTTCATCGGCTCCACGACGAACGGGTCCCGCTTGGTCAGCGTGGCCTTGGCGTACTCGTAGCCGGCACGCACCGCGCTCAGGTTCAGCTCCGCCGCCTTCGCCTTCTTGGCAAACTGCTTGCGCACCACGCTCTCCAGCAACTCCATGTCGATGGAGAGAAGCTGCGCCGCGACGCCCACGTACACCATGTTCTTCACCAGCTTGCGCAGCTTCGGCTCCGCGCCCGTGGCCGCGGTGAGCTGGTCGAAGGGCACGGAGTAGAAGGTCAGGTCGGTGCGCAGCTCATCCAGCTTCAGCGGCTCGTCGAAGATCACCACCGCGCCGGGCGCGAGCGAGAGAACATCCTCCTGCGCGCGCTCCGGGTTCATGGAGATCAGGATGTCGGTGTCGTGCTTGCGCGCGATCCAGCCATGCTTGCTGACGCGAATGGTAAACCAGGTGGGAAGCCCCGCGATGTTGGAGGGGAACAGGCTCTTGCCCGATACAGGCACTCCCATGTGGAAGATGCTGCGCAGAAGGACTGCGTTAGCCGATTGCGACCCGGAGCCGTTTACCGTCGCAATCTGGATGGAGAAATCGTTGACGATCTGCTTTATGCCACTGGCAAGGTCCGATGTCGGCTGGTCCTGTACCTCAAGGTCGCTTGGTATCATTTTAAGAAAGCATCCCTCTCACGGTTTGAATGAAGCTGGTGAATTTCAGTAGGTTCCTTTTCGCTGGACGAAAAAATCTCCACGCTCTCGTCCGCAAGCGTTTCCAATCGCGTTCCTCGGATGGACGCAGGCCCTTGGGCACGCACACTCTGCTTGCCGTTCCCCAACTTCGATTGTATTCCAGCCCGGCCCTCGAAGGATACGAAACATCGCTTACGCCCAGCAACGGCGCGGCTTGTCCACGCGCTTCTCCCGTCCGGCCCTGCCCAATGCAATCGGCTTCTTGCCAACCCTGTACAATTCGTGTGGCTAGTGAGGAACGTTGGAAGCAGGGGTGAGATATGCCGGAATCGATGGACTTTACGCAGGGACGGCTGGAACCGGGGCGACCGCGCAATCCGCGGCGGCTGCGCACACTGATTGTCTTTCTGATTGTCGTTGCTGCGGTCTTCTTCGGCGCCAAGGCCGCGCTCTCCTACTGGGTGGACCTGCTCTGGTTCCGCTCGCTCGGCTATGCCGATGTCTTCTGGACGACGTGGCGGATCGAGTGGGGCGTCTTCGCGCTCTTCTCCATCGCAACCTTCGGCCTTCTCTACGGCGCATTCCTGGCTCTCAAGCGCGCCAGCCAGGCCAGCCTGCCCAGCGATCGCCAGATACTCCTCGGCGGGCAGCCCGTCAATTTCTCCATCGAGCCGGTGCTGCGCATCGTCGGCATCGTCGGATCGCTCGTGGCTGCACTCGTGTCCGGCGCGTCCATGATGGCCGAGTGGCCCACGCTCGCGCTCTTCTTGTACGCGCCTCATGCCACGGGCAGCATCAGTGATCCCATCTTCGGCCGTCCGCTCAACTTCTTCCTCTTCACCCTGCCCGCATGGCAGCTCCTGCTGGGCTGGCTGCTCACGCTTGCCGTCATCGTGTGCGTCGTCGCCGTTCTATTGATCGCGATTGCCGGCGGCGTCAGCGCGCTCGGCAAGTACACCATCAGCCACGCCACGGCGCCCTGGCGCGGACTCTCCATCTCCGTCGCGTTCCTGCTGCTGGTGGTCGCCGGCAACGTGTACGTCAGCCGCTTCCAGAGCCTGCTGGACCATCACACCATCTTCGAGGGCGTCAACTACACGGACGCGCACGTCACCATCGCCGGGCTGCTGATCGTCAGCCTGGCTCTTGTCTTTGGTGCGGTGATTGCGCTGGTCAACGCAGCGCGCGGCACGCGCGGGCGGCTGCTTGTCGCCTCCGTGCTTCCAGCCATAGCCTGTTACATACTGATGGGCCTGGTGGGCTGGTATGTCGGCAACTTCGTCGTCAAGCCCAACGAGCTGGTGCGCGAGACGCCTTACATCGCCAACAACATCAAGTTCACCCAGCAGGCATACGGGTTGGACCAGTTCACCCAGCGTGAGTTTCCCGCCGAGACCACGGTCGAGGCCGCCGATCCGGCCAACAATCAGCCCACTCTGCAGAACATCCGCCTGTGGGACTGGCACGCCTTGCAGGACACCCTGCGCCAGGAGCAGGAGATCCGCACCTACTACGACTTTCCCGATGTCGACATCGACCGCTACAGCATCGACGGCGCCACGCGCGAGGTGATGCTGGCGGCGCGCGAGTTGAACGTCGAGAAGCTGCCAGACACCAGCCGCAATTGGATCAATGAGAAGCTGGTCTACACCCACGGCTACGGCGTCACCATGAACCCGGTGAACGGCTTCACATCCGAGGGCCTGCCCACGCTGTTGCTGAGGGACATGCCCGTCCAGAGCACGGTGAAGGGCCTGACCGTGACCCGGCCGGAGATTTATTTCGGCGAGCTGACCGACAACGATGTCTACGTCAAGACGCGCCAGCAGGAGTTCGACTTCCCCCAGGGCCAGACCAACAGCGTCACCTCCTATCAGGGCACCGGCGGCATCGAGCTGGGCGGAATGCTGCGCCGCGTCCTGCTCGCCTTCGAGCGCAACGACCTGGACAAGCTGCCCTTCAGCGACGACGTCAATCCGCAGAGCCGCCTGCTGATGCGCAGGAACATCCGCGAGCGCGTCGCAACCCTGGCGCCCTTCCTCAACTTCGACCAGGACCCCTACATCGTGATCGGCGACGACGGACGGCTCTTCTGGATGATGGACGCATTCACCACCTCCGACAGCTATCCCTACTCCACCCACTACGACCTCGACGACAACTCCATCAACTACATGCGCAACAGCGTCAAAGTGGTCATCGACGCCTACAACGGCACCACCACGTTTTACGTCTTCGACACCGTCGACCCGGTGCTCGCGGCCTACCGCAGCATCTTCCCCAGCCTCTTCCAGGACGCCTCCCGGATGCCCGCCGACCTGCGCAAGCACGTGCGCTACCCGGAGAAACTGTTCAAGCTGCAGGCGCAGGTCTACGGCCTCTATCACATGACGGACCCGGCGGTCTTCTTCAACCGCGAGGACCTGTGGACGGTGGCCACGGAATCGACCGGCCAGAACAGCGACGGTCAGCAGACACCCGTGCCGATGGAGCCCAACTTCGTCCTGATGAAGCTGCCCGGGGAGACGGGCGAGGAGTTCGTGGAGATTCTTCCCTTCACCCCGGCCAACCGCAACAACCTGATCGGATGGATCGCCGGGCGCTGCGACGGCGCCAACTACGGCACCTCCGTGGTCTACGACTTTCCCAAAACAAAGCTGGTGGATGGCCCGCAGCAGATCGAGTCGCGCATCGACCAGAACGCGCAGCTCTCCGGCCAGTTGACGCTGTGGAACCAGCAGGGCTCGCATGTGCTGCGCGGAAGCCTGCTCGTCATTCCGTCGGGCAAGGCTCTGCTCTACGCCGAACCCATCTACCTGCAGGCGCAGCAGAGCCCCATGCCGGAGCTGCGCCTGGTCGTCCTCGCACTGCAAGACAAGCTGGCCTACGGGCCCACCTTCGAGGCGGCGCTGGCCTCGCTCTTCGGCGGAGAGTCTTCGTCGCTCAGCGCCAGCGAATCCGCGCCAGCCGCGCCGCAGGCTGCATCAGCAGCACAGGCCGCACCGCAGGTTGCAACGGATATTAACGGGTTGATCGCAGAGGCGAGCAAGGACTTCGATGACTACCAGCGCCTGACCGCGGAGGGCAAGCTGGGCGAGGCCGGCCAGAAACTCGATCAACTGAAGCGCGTCCTCGACCAACTGAACGCGCACAAAAAATAATCGCTTGATTGGCGGAAAATTCACGCCGCATCGCCCACCAATGCGACATCGCGCCTTTGTAATCTTTTTGTATCCGCATTGCGCAGCCGTCCATGCGGCTGGAAAATGATTAAAGAGCGTGTCACCACGATCCAGCTGCGCCGCCGTCTTCCTTCCCCACAGACGACTCCCCGGTTCATCGCGATTGCCCGCCCGGCACCACTCATAGGCAAACCATGAACGCGCTTCTGATCTACCCCAGATTTCCCGACACCTACTGGAGCTTCAAGCACGCGCTCTCGTTTCTGGGTAAGCGCGCGGCCCAGCCTCCGCTGGGACTGATGACCGTCGCGGCGCTTCTGCCCGCGGGATGGAAGAAACGGCTGGTCGATACCAACGTGGAGCGGCTCACCGATGCGGACCTTGCGTGGGCCGACGTTGCGTTGCTCAGCGGGATGCATGTGCAGCAGGAGCATCTGGTGGCAATCGTCAAGCGTTGCCGCGCGCGCGGCCTGAGCACCGTGGTCGGCGGGCCCATCACCAGTAGTATCTCCGCGAAGGATCTGAGCGCGGACCACGTCGTCATCGGCGAGGCGGAAGAGTTGATCGCAACCCTGGCCCGCGATCTGGAGGCGGGCGAAGGCAAGCCGGTCTACCAAGCGGCCGAGCGCCCCGCCATGTGTACCAGTCCGCTGCCCGACCTTAGCCTCATCAAGATGCACCGCTACAACACCATGACCGTGCAATACTCGCGCGGCTGCCCGTTCAACTGCGAGTTCTGCGACATCATCGAGATCTACGGCCGCCAGCCGCGCACCAAGGCGGTGCAGCAGGTGCTCGCCGAACTGGACCAGTTGCGGCAGGCGGGCTGGCGAGACGCCGTCTTCGTGGTGGACGACAACTTCATCGGCAACAAGCGCCGCGCCAAGGAGCTGCTCTCCGCAATGGTGGAGTGGGGACGCGCCCACGGACGCCCCTTCCGCTTCATCACAAGATGCAGAACACGCGGCGCGACCTGCTGCAGAGCGTGCAACGCATTCAGCAGTACGGCATCGAGGTGATGGGCGGATTCATCCTCGGCTTCGACACCGACCGCGAGGACGTCTTCGACCGCATGGTCGAGTTCATCCAGAAGAGCGCGATTCCCGTGGCCATGGTGGGCCTCTTGCAGGCCATGCCCGGCACCCAGCTCTTCCGCCGCCTGCGGAGTGAAGGGCGGATTCTGGATGGAGGAGGCGGCGACAACACGGATTGCCGCCTGAACTTCATCCCACGCATGGACCCTGCGCGCCTGGTGGAAGGCTATCGCTCGGTGATGCAACGCATCTACTCGCACGAGGCCTACTACGAGCGGGTGCGTCTGCTGCTAAGCCGATGCCGTCCGGCCAGGACCGGCCGCTTCACCTACGGAAACCTGCGCGCATTTTTCTCATCCATTGTGCGCCAGGGAGTGTTGAGCAGCGGCCGGCTCAGCTACTGGCGGTTCGTGCTGACCACCGCCCTGCGCACTCCGCGCTCCTTCGGCGTGGCCATGACGCTGGCCGTCAAGGGCTATCACTTCCAGGTCATGACCGAGCGGCTGCTGCAGCAGGAGTAATTCTGTTGCGGGTCCCCTCTGGTGTATACTGATCTCATGA
>Ga0326728_10021019_pt1 | contig 12343 bp, 9 predicted proteins | sample MB3enrmetagenome_FD_207602 | JGI IMG/M metagenome (GOLD analysis project Ga0326728, IMG submission 207602) | Lab enriched peat soil microbial communities from McLean, Ithaca, NY, United States - MB31MN | ecosystem: Environmental > Terrestrial > Soil > Wetlands > Peat | place: USA: New York...
GTTGGATGGCCGTCGCCTTTGGCGCGCGCCGCGAGTATCTGAACGTCCTGCGGTTGGCTATCGAACGCCGCACTCTGGACCCGGAACGTACCGCGGCTTCGGTGCTGGATTCTACCACGACAGAGGTTCTGGCACATGCTGTGGAGGGGGGTGGGGAGCAGCAACTTCTCTACGGTCTCAGCCTCTTCGAGATGGGAGGCGAAGCGCGCTTTCATCCCGTGTTGCGCTGCCTGCTGGACCACCCTTCGCCTGCCGTCCGTCAGCGGGCCCTGCGCTTGCTCAACGACGCGGGCGACCTGGAGATCCTTCCTCGGGTTGAAAAGCTGCTCGGCGACGGAAGTCTAGAGGTCCGCACGGAGGCGCTAAACTATTTGGTAGTTCATGCGGGGCGCGATCCTCTTACGCTTCTGAGCGCGGAGCGCGATATCCCCGAATACGGACTTCAGGGCGCTGTGGTGGTTTTCCTGGCGCGCAGCGGAGATCCGGAATACATGCCCGCGGCGGAGCTCATCTTTCGCGGCATGCTCGAACACGTCGGCCCCGAGGCCGCCCACTCGCGCGCCGAGGCAGCGAGGGTGCTGGGTCTCCTTCCCTCCCCCTGCCGGCTGCACTCCGAATTGTTGAAGCTGTTGCGGGATGACGATGTTGAGGTACTCGAGCAAGCCCTTCTGAGCGCGGGCAGAATCCGGGGCAGCGAGTTCCTCCCCAAGGTCATTGAGAACCTGGGAGAGCCGCGCCTGCGGGGGTCGGCGCGCGCCGCACTGGTGCAGTACGGCCCCCTGGCGGTGAACACGCTCCGCGACTACCTGAACAATGCGACGGTGCCGCTACCCATCCGCAAGCAGATTCCGAACATGCTGGCCCGCATCCCCAGTCCCCATTCAGCCGCCGCCTTGGCCGAAAGCCTGATCCAAAGCGATCCCGGAATGCGCTACGATGTTCTGAAGGCGTTGAACGGACTTCGTTCCAAAGAGCCCGGCTTTGTGCCGCCACGTTCCGAATTCGAAGACATGCTCAACATTGAGCTGCTGGGCTACTATCGCTCATTCCAGATTCTGGCCGCGATTGACCCGGGCAGCGGTGGCACGATTTCCGGAATACGCTCACGGGGCTGGGAGTCGGTGCTGACGCGAGCCCTGCGCGAACGCATGGCATACGAACTGGAGCGCATCTTCCGCCTCCTGGCTTTGCTCTATCCGCCACGCGACATTCACAATGCTTTTCTAGGTTTCACCATGGGCACGGCCCAACGTCAAGCTAACGCCCAGGAAGTATTGGAACACCTTCTCAGGCCGGATCTCTACCGGCGGCTTGTCATTGGGCTCGACCCGGAGATTCCCTTGCGAGAGAAAGTCCTTTTCGCACACCGCCTCTGCGGCTCCAGCGTGAAATCTAGAAACGAAGCCCTGCGTATTCTGCTGCACTCGGAGGACGGCTGGCTGTCCGCCTGTGCTCTTTATACCGTTGGCGAAGAACGCCTCACCGAATTGAAGAATGAAGTGAGCCAGGTGCCGCACGACGCCGGCCCTCTGTTGGAGGAGACTTGGCAGTGGGCCACCACGCGTTTGAAAGCTGCGATCCCGGCTTAGGAGTTTATATGTTAACCGTCATGGAAAAAGTCGCCGTCCTGCAGAATGTTGAGGCCTTTCGTGCCGTCCCCACGCAAAGCCTTGCCCGCCTTGCGGCTATCGCCCAGGAAGTTGATTACGCGGCGCACCAAGCCCTCTTCAAGGATAACGAGGCTGCCGACAGCATTTTTGTTCTGTTGGAGGGCGAAGTCGTCCTGGTGCGCCCGGGACGGGAAGGGAAGAGAATCGGGCCGGGGCAGGTGCCAGGTTTGCTGGCGTTTCTGGCTGGCGACTCCGAGCCCGAATCGGCCGTGGCCACGCAGCCTGTGCGCGCCCTGCGGCTCGACCAGGAAGATTTTTACGACGCCATGGCCGAGGATTTCAACTTGACACGCGGCATGCTCCGCACGGTCGTGAGATGGGCGGCCGGCACATCTTGACGGTTACTCCGTATCGCCGGTTCGGGTCAAGCTTGGACTAGCATTCCGCCGTCAGTTCCGTGCATCAATAGAGAACGGCCCCTTCACCCTTCTGGGCTACGAGCTTTTGGAAGGTCGCGACGATTTTGTCCCGCCGCGCCAGCAACGCTTTAACTTCCCCCTTGTTCAAATGTGGCTTGGTCCGCGCGAGGACTTCGTCGAATTGCAATTCCTTCAACTTTTGCAGCAATTGCCGGTCACACATTACGAGATCCTTGGGATCGAGTAAGGAGGTTTGCTGTCGAAACGCGCGGGTAAAGTCGATTCGCCAGATCTTCCAATCTTCGGTGATGAGCACATTCGTGAGGTTGGGGTCGGTGTCATAAACAAGCTCATCGAACACCCGGATTTTGTACATCTGTTTACCCCACGCATCCAGGTCCGGCGGGTGCAGCCCCTGTTGATGCCGCATCGCCTCATCCCACTTCCAGGGAATCCACCAGCTTAAGGAGCCAGTCATGCCATTCCATTTCCGCTCGACATAAGGTGGAATCATGTCATTCATTCCGACCATTCGCGCCAGTTCGTAGGCTGCAATATTGTAGTGGTAGGAATCAATGAAGTTGAGTTCGGTGCGGCCGTCGTCGAAGGTCATTTGAGCCTTGTGTTCGTCCACAGGCTGGAAGGAAGCATCGTGCGTAATGGTTCCGTTAGTCAGGGTTAACCTATAAGGGTGTGTGATGCCCTTGTTGGTCCCTTTGCTGGAGATGATGTTGGCATGGAGGAGAAAATCTATCTTCTGCTCGTCCGTCAGGGTGGGTTCGTTCTGAACGGTAGTTTGCCCGAAGGCGGAAATCCCGCCCGAAAGGCAGATGCCCATTAACGCCGTCAAAGCCGACGAGTGGATTTTTTGCAGCATGAAGCACCCTCTTTCGTTCCTCATTCTCACCGCAGATCGATTCGTGAAGCGTCCATCACGACGCTCCCAGCCTTGTAATTACCGAAGCAGGTCACCTGCACGCCTTCCTTGAATTCGCTCTTGTCCGCGGGTTTCGTCCCCTGGGTCCACTTTGTCGAGCTGTCGAAGTGGATCCTCTTTTGATAGCCCCCATTGCGAACATCCATCGTGGACTGGTCCTTGTTGATCCTGACGATGGCGCCGTGCCAACGCATTTCTCTTGGGCCGGCAGCGGGTTTCGCTTGCCCATTGGCAACAGCGTAGTGGGTGGCAAGTCCTCCCATAGCGAATGCCAAGGACAGCAGAATGACGATGACTTTAACTTTACTCATGGTATCCTCCTTTGATTCCGCGCCGGTTAGCGCGCGCTTGCGCCGGTGGGGACGCGCTCCGAAGATGGGCTGCGTAGCGTTAAGAGCATAACACCCACCTCCGTGCCGCCATGAAACAACATCCCTGCGTCAGCACGATCGACGTATCTATGAGGCTTACGTGTGGCCGCCCCGGCGATGCGCCGCTTGGCGCCACCAGTCTGACACAAATCCCCGTGCCGCGATGAAGCGACATCCCCGTGCGAGCCGGATTGGCAGATAGGTTGCTGGACCCTAAGGATGTACCCGCAGATCAATGCGGGTGGCGTTGAATTCGCCTTTTTCCCCCGGGGCGCCGAGGCAGATTACCCGCTCCTCCTCCTTGAATTCGCTGTGGTCGGCAACTTTTTTGTTGAGTTTTGTCCACACCGTCGAACTGTCCCAATGGATCCTCTTGGTTTGGCCCGACCTGTCGCGAACGTCCATAAATGAGGCGTCGTTGTCGATCCTCACAATGTGACCGTCCCAACGGAGTTGTTTTGCGCTCGCAGCCGCCTTCTCCTGCCCACTGGCAGAAGCCTTTTGGGGGGTGAGTCCTACCAACGCAAACGTGGCGAACAATAGGACGACTATAATTCTTCTCATGGTATTCTCCCTTGCTTGCGCGCCCGGGTGGCGCGCTTTTGGCCTCTTGGATATGTCTGACGGTGATATTGCTTTCCCGATTTGAATATAGAACCGTTCAATTCGGAAGTAAAGCACTTTTTCGAAAGCGAGCCTGGTCAGTTCTTGGGCGCTCGGGTATTGCGCGCGAGCTGGTCTGAGGTCCGGATTTGACCAATCCTTGACGTTATGATGGTCCGATATTCCGGATGCCGGAATTCCAGGCGCATGCCTCGCCCGATAAACCGCAGCTTCAGCATCGAGCCTCCCCACGTAGACCCCTCGATTCTCACCGGGATGGGTTCGGGACAGTATAGCGGGTGACCCGAAATCAGCTCCTCGCCGCGGGCACGAATGACAATGGTGTACCAGCGATTCTGCGTTTCCACTTCCAACACCGTGCCCTCGGACAGTCCATCGAGGTACACACCACCCTCGATCTCAGACTGCACGATGTTCCGGTTCACCTCATCGCTGAAGTTCGGATGAGGCATGAACGGCTTTGGAACGGGTATTGGAGCCGTGTTATCCATTCCGGTTGCCTCGGTCTGCCCTCCCGCACCCCGCCTGCCAACGGAAATCCTCTGCCAGCATGATTATGATGATATCTTAGTCCAACCGATCCAAGAGAATCCAGCGGTCGTAAGGGAAGACCGAAAGGCTATTGCCAGGCCGATCATGTGGGCAGCCCCGCCTTCGCTGGCATCTTACGACCCCGCCCCAGGCAAGTCAACACTCAATTAGGCGTTGGCCTGAAAGCGCTAAACCGCCTGAAAACACTAAAATAGCTCCTCCTGTGACCCGGGACAAAAGCGCGACGGCAAGCAAAGTGGAAGTGCTTTCTTTGCCCTGCGATCTTCGGGTAGCATGAATCTTGGCGTAAACCCGCTCTGCCGGCACAACAAGTAAGGACAGTCCGTAGGAAGCAAAGAAGTGGGGGAAAGGGGGGGCGAGACGCCACGTTTAGTCAAAGGCGAGAACCCCACCTTGTCATTGTGCCGTTCGGGCTTTAGAATGGAAGGCGTGGGCCATGCGCGTAGGGCGTAGTGGTCGCGGTGGCCTAGCAGGGGCCTTTTTGCATCGCCGCCATGGCGATATCAACTCGCTGCTGCGAGGAGCCATCGTGGGGGTGCAAAATCGCTGCCCCGAGGAGCGCGCCGGTATGACCCCGAATTGCCAGGTGGGAAGACTGGCGCCAGCCCGATGGGAAACTTTTTACAAATAGCATTAGGCAAGATCATCGGCACCAAGAACGAGCGCGAGTTGAAGCGCCTGGGCGAGCGTGTGGGGGAAATAATCGCGCTCGAACCCGAGATGCAGCAGCTTAAGGACTCCGATTTCCCGCTCCGCACAAACCGGTTCAAGGAGCGGATCGCCAACGGCGAACCTCTGAACAACCTTCTTCCGGAGGCCTTTGCGCTCTGTCGCGAGGCGGGGCGCCGCACCATCAACATGCGTCACTTCGACGTGCAGTTGATTGGTGGTATGGTGCTGCACGAGGGCAGGATCGCGGAAATGAAGACGGGCGAGGGCAAAACCCTGGTGGCCACCCTGCCCGTCTACCTGAACGCGCTGGAGGGGAAGGGCGTCCATGTGGTGACGGTGAACGATTACCTGGCCAACCGCGACGCGGGCTGGATGGGTCCCATCTACCGGCTCCTGGGCCTCAGTGTGGGTGTGATCGTTCACGACCTCGAAGACGCCGAGCGCCGAGCCGCCTACGGAAGCGACGTCACCTACGGAACCAATAACGAGTTTGGTTTCGATTACCTCCGCGACAACATGAAATTTGACCTCGCGGATTATGTGCAGCGCGTGCACCATTATGCGATCGTCGATGAAGTGGATTCCATTCTGATTGATGAAGCGCGCACCCCGCTGATTATTTCCGGCTCCTCCGATGAGTCCACCGACAAGTACTACCGGGTTGACAAGGTCATCCCCCGCCTCCAGCCCGGCACCGATTTCGAGGTCGATGAAAAGTTGCGCCAGGCCACCCTTTCAGAGTCCGGCAACGCCAAGGCAGAAAAGCTGCTGGGGTTGGAGAACCTTTACGACCCCTCCAACATGGAGTACGTCCACCACCTGCAACAGGCCCTGAAGGCCCACACCCTCTTCAAGCTGGACCGCGACTATGTGGTCAAAGAGGGCGAGGTCATTATCGTGGATGAGTTCACCGGGCGGCTGATGCCCGGACGGCGCTGGAGCGACGGACTGCACCAGGCGATCGAGGCCAAGGAAGGCGTCAAGATCGAAAAGGAAAACCAGACCCTGGCCACTATCACTTTTCAGAACTATTTCCGCATGTACAAGAAGTTGGCGGGGATGACGGGCACGGCGGAAACCGAAGCTGCGGAGTTTGAGAAGATCTATAATCTTGAAATAGTTGTTGTCCCCACCAATAAGCCACTTATCCGGCACGAGTTTCCGGATTTGGTTTATCGCACTGAGCGGGAGAAATTCAACGCCGCCATCGAGGAAATCAAGGAGTACCACCTGCGCGGCCAGCCGGTGCTGGTGGGCAGTATCGCTATAGAAAAATCGGAGCGGCTGAGCGCCGCGCTCCGCAAGTCGGGTGTTGCCCCTGCGCATCTACAGGAGACGGCGCGTGAGGCGGGCCTGGAAGGCCCCAAACTAGGCATCTGGGCGGAACAACTGGCCGGGTCGCATCATGCGCCGGCCGTGGAGTGGTTGGTGCGGGCCGGGGTGCCTGCTACGACGGTTCAAAAGATGCTGAACGAAGACCACTACAAGTCGGTGCTGGCGGATGGCAACGGAACGCGCAACGCTTTTCTCCAGGCCATCCTGAAACGGGCTCCCAAGGATTATCACGCCCATCAACTTCCGCCCGTCGATGACGCTGCTGCGGAGCGCATTTCAGGACTCTTCAAGCACACAGGAGAAAAATACCTGCCGGTTTTGGACTATTTGATTGAGATCCGGTGCCCGCTTGCACGCCTTGTGGAAGTGCTGGGCATGAAAGAAGTAAGACACAACATCTTGAATGCCAAGCAGCACGAGCGTGAAGCGCAAATCGTGGCACAGGCCGGGCGCGAGGGGGCGGCGACGGTTTCGACCAACATGGCCGGGCGCGGCACGGACATCCTGCTGGGCGGCAACCCAGAGTCTATGGCGCGAGAGGAATTCCGCAAGTCGCCGGAGAAATACCGGGAACAAGGGATCAATCCCGAGCCGCCGGACCGCCCCCCGGAGGGCTCCGCGGACGAGATTTATCAAGCCTACGTCGAGCAGTACGCGCAGTGGCGGGGGAAGTGGAACGGCTTCGTGAGCCGCTTCAAGACGGTCACCGATGTCGAGCATGAGCGCGTGGTCGAGCTGGGAGGGCTGCACATCCTGGGCACCGAGCGGCACGAAGCGCGGCGCATTGACAACCAGTTGCGCGGGCGCGCCGGGCGCCAGGGCGATCCGGGCTCCTCGCGCTTTTACCTCTCGCTCGAAGACGACCTGATGCGCATCTTCGCCAAGGATTGGGTCTCCAATTTCATGCAGCGGCTGGGCATGGAAGAAGGCGTCGCCATCGAGTCGAGAATGATCAGCAAGCGCATCGAGGCCGCGCAGAAAGCCGTCGAGGCGCAGAATTTCGAGTCGCGCAAGCACCTGCTCGAGTACGACGACGTGATGAACAAGCAGCGCGAGACGATCTACGGGCTGCGCCGGCACCTGCTCGAGGGACAAGAGCAAAGAGAATTCGTCCTGGAGGCTTGCGACCGCATGGTGGCTTGGCTGGTCAGCGAGTTCTGTCCCAAGGACCAGCACGCCGACCAGTGGAATCTGAACGGCCTGCGCACGGAATTCTGGGGGCGGCTGGGAATCGACCTCCGCCAGTTCGACCTGAAGAAGTATGACCCCAAGACCCTCGACCGGCTCACCGAGGAGCTGGAACGCATGGCCCGCGAGCGCTACGAAGAGCGGGAGGGGGTCTGGGGCCCGGATCGTATGCGCTTCCATGAGCGCATGATCATGCTCCAGGTCGTAGACGCGCAGTGGAAAGACCACCTTCTGACCATGGACCACTTGAAGGAAGGCATCGGCTTGCGTGGCTACGGCCAACGCGACCCACTGGTGGAATATAAACGCGAGTCCTTCGATATGTTCGAAAATATGATGGACAGGATCGAGGACGAAACCCTACGCTACCTCTTCCTGATGAAGACCCCGGAAGAACAAGAGGAGATGATCCGCCAGTACCAGCGGCGCAAGCGGCGCGAGCAGGCCGAGATGCAGATGGTCGGCGGCGGGGGCGCCGAGAAACCCAAGCAGGTCATCCGCCGCGAAAAGATCGGACGCAATGATCCCTGCCCCTGCGGCAGCGGCAAGAAATATAAGAAGTGCCACGGCGCCCCCAACGCACCTGCTGCCGGCGGCCAGAAGCCCGCAGGGTCGGGGAAACCCGCCGGTCCTTCGCCCGGCTCGTAATTCTTCCGACCCAACGCGCGAATCTAGCCCCGCGTCATTCCGAACGCAGCGAGGAATCTCGCTTGAGGTGGGCGGAGTCCAAAGAACCAGGCCGCGATTTCGCGATGCGCCGCTTGGGGCCTACGCTCCCACTGGTCGCCGCTCGTGGCGTCGAAACGTTCTGTCCACGCCCTTTCATCGGCGAGCTCAGCCAGGATAGGTGTCGCAATGGCATCCTGCGCCTCGGCGGGGAGCCTTCTCTCACACCGCCCGTTCATACCGGTACGTGGGCTGTGGCCTTCCCGGCATAAGGCAACGCAGTGTCCTGACCGAGGCGATCATCATGTCGTCCGACAGGCGGACGAGCGCCTCTCGGGTGAGGGTTTCTAGCACCGAGGGCGGCATCTGCGCCCGGATGTTGAGGATCAACTTGGCCGCCGTCCCGGTGAGGGGAGAATTATCGCGGCCGGTAATGCTGCCGTCCAGGCGCGTCAGACTCGCGTCGCGCGCTTCGGCCCCCGATTCCAGCAAGGCTTTGACATGGCCGATTTCGGCTTCCCGCTGTCTAAGTGATTCGTGAAGCCGTTCCAGCAACTCCAGGGTAGGCTTCATGAAGTCGATTAAGCTGCGCCGGGATTGAAGATCGATCACCGCGTTGAGCCAACCGAGAACCGCCTCGCCCTCCGCGTAACGGTCGTAGTCGACATCTACAATGCGCTTTCCGGCTTCTTTTGCGCAAAGGACGGAGGCAAGCCACGCGTCGACTCCTTCGCCGCTACGCGCCGAGATCTCGCCCACAATTGCCTCGGGAAACGTCCCGCGCAGCAGACCCGTCATTGCTTGGCGCTCATCGGCGCTCAGAGTATCGATCTTGTTCAGGAGGATGCAATCAGCCTCCTCCATCTGCAAATGCAGGATGTAGAGCGCGCTGGCATGCATCAACGTCTCGGTCTTTTTCAGAACCGCGCGGACGCGATCTGGCCCGGCAAGCACGGTGAGCGGCGCGAGGTCGATTTCGGGGTGCTTGTCCTTCAAGGGTTGAAGGATGGTCGCCGATAAATCAGTGCAGCTTCCCACCGGCTCGGCGATGATGGTATCGACCTTCCCGTCAATCAGGGATTGCATCGCCCCCATGAGCCCCCCAAAGTTGCAGCAGAAACAACTCCCCGCCACTTCACGCACGCCCATGCGGCTGCGCGATAACAATGCAGTATCGACAAGGTCAGGGGCCTGATCGTTGGTGATCAACCCCACGGCGTGGCCCTTTCTGGCCAGGCGCTGGGCGGCTTCCCACAAAAGCGTCGTCTTACCTGACCCAAGAAAACCGCCGACGATAATGAGTTTTGTACCCACGATTATCTTCCCCCTTACAATCTGTAGGGGGCGGTTTGCCGTCCCCTATTAGTCAGGCTGACCAGCGAGGGTGGTTGGGGATGCCTTACCCCTCCAAGTTCCCGCGACTAGATTCCCGCCGTCGTGGCAAAGACAGGTAATTGTTCAAGACAGACCTCGTGCCCCTCTGCTATCCTGGTTCGTCGCCCTGTTCCTTATACCACAGAATAAACCCAGCAAAGAGGATTCGCCATGGCCGAAGAGATACACGAACTGCACGAACACGCGGAAGAAGCCCATCGCGATCCGAGTCTTATTCCTGTCACTCTATCGATGGCCATCCTGGCCGTCGTGCTGGCCGCCATTTCGCTCCTTGGCCATCGCGCCCATACCGAAGAATTACTGCTGCAAAACAAAGCCACGGATCAGTGGGCATATTTCCAGGCCAAGGCCATCCGCCGCCACACCTACGAGCTGTTTCTGGACCTTCTTTCAATAGCTAATCCCAAAGATACCGGGGCTGCGGAGAAACTCAAAGAAAAGTATAGCAGCGAAATCAAACGTTCCATGGGCGAGCAGAACGACATCCAATCCGAGGCCCAACAGCTTGAAAGGGAAGGCGCAACCCAACGGCACAAAGGCAACCGATATGACCTTGGGGAAGTCTGCCTGGAAGTGGGCATTGTCTTGACTTCTCTCAGTTTGCTGACCCGGCGAAAACTGTTCTGGGGACTGGGAGGGTTGGCAGGGATCGTCGGTGTGGCCATAGCCGCGTCTGCGTTGTGGGTGAAGTAACTCACCCACCGTTGCCACGAAAGTGAATTCCCTCCTTGCCACGCATATCATTCCGAACCCGCGGTCGCGTGAGAGGAATCTTGCTCTGCCCCAAAGCGAAGGGAGATTCAAGACCCACCAGCGCCGCCGGAAGGGGGAACAGAGCGAGATTCCTCGCCGCGCTCGGAATGACTATTCCTTGTGAGTTGCCCTAAGAAGGACTTGAAGCAGTCGAGAAGTTCATCTCCCCCGATCTCGATTACATCGTTGTGCCCGGCGCCCTCGACGGGAAAGAAAAACTTGGGTTCGGGGGCCGCGGCGAAGAGTCGTTGCCCCATCGAAAATGGTACGGTTTCGTCAAGCGTCCCGTGGACGATCAAGATGGGGGCTCGAACCTGCCGAATCTTGGTGAGGGAGTTGAATTGACTCTTGGGTATGTATTCGAACAGGGGAATGTGAAACGTCCGGCGCGCCATATCTTTGACCGAGGTAAAGGAACTCTGCACGATCAACCCGCCGCACTCGCGTCGCGAGGCGATGTCGATAGCTACAGCGCCGCCCAGCGAATGCCCGAAGACGACGATGTTCTTGGGTTGGATATGCCGCACTTGGATCAGGTAGTCATAAGCGGCGTCGGCGTCGCGATAGACCCCTGCTTCGCGCGGTGTGCCCTCGCTCTTGCCGTATCCCCGGTAATCCACAGCAAGCACATTGACCGCGAGACGTGAGTAGAACACGGCTTGTTCAAGCCCATAGCCGATGTTCTCCGCGTTGCCGTGAAACCACAGAAGTGCTTTTTGCGAGGTGGGATTCGGCAAGTACCACGCATTCAACCTGACTTTGTCGAGCGTGGTTAGCCACACCTCCTGCACTTGCCGCGTGTAAAGGTTTGTCGGGGAAAATCCTTCCGGGAAACGAGGCGGGGCGTAGATGAAGGAGTTCTCAAGGAGGCGGATTCCGGCGACAATCAAGAGAAGCCCCGCCGCGATTCCCAGGGCCAGCGTCATGGCAAGCCCCCTCCCGCGCGCACCCGCGCTTGTTATCTTTCAGCTCCCCGTAAGGCAAGTCTATTATCACAAGGAGGAATTAGGGACGGCAGGCGAGTGCACGAGGTTGCGCGGCGAACAGGGGACGGCAAGCCGTCCCCCCACAAGTCGCCGTTCAAGGCGTGCGCAAACTCACTGATTGTCGTCACCCCCGTTGTCGCCTGGAGTGACCACGACGTAGGCTCCATTGCCTTGCCGGTTGATACGCAGCAGCGTTTGTCCCTTTGCCTCCTGCGCCAAGTGGTCAAAGTCCGCCACCGTGTTGACCGGGTGGCGATTGATGCCCTCGATGACATCACCGGGCTGGAGAGTCTGGGCAGCAGGACTGTTGGGATCAATTTCAGTGATCACAACGCCCCGGACGTCGGGCGACAGGCCTAACCGATCGCGGAGGTCGGGTGTGAGGTTCTGCACCGTGATTCCGCGCAACGCCCCTTCCGAGGGGGCTTTGCCGACCCCGGCGATTGTACTCAGATTGGCAGGCCGCTCACCCAGCGTGAGGTGAATGGTCATCGGTTGGCCGTCCCGGAGGATGTCCAACTTCACGTCGGTCCCAGGGTTTAAATCGGTGACCATAGCCATCAACTGATCCGAACTGTCGACGGTCTGGCCGTTGATCTTGCGGACCACGTCCCCATCCTTGATGCCGGCTTTATCCGCAGGTCCGCCGTGAGTAACCTCGTCGACCAGCGCTCCAGACAGGTCCGGAACCTTGAACTGCTTGGCGAAGGCCTCATTTAGACTCTTGATGCTAACGCCCAGATACCCTCGCGATACCTTACCCGTCTTGATCAGATCTTCCATGACGTGCTTGGCTGTGTTGGAGGGAATGGCAAAACCAATTCCGATAAAGCTG
>Ga0326728_10021020_pt1 | contig 12343 bp, 10 predicted proteins | sample MB3enrmetagenome_FD_207602 | JGI IMG/M metagenome (GOLD analysis project Ga0326728, IMG submission 207602) | Lab enriched peat soil microbial communities from McLean, Ithaca, NY, United States - MB31MN | ecosystem: Environmental > Terrestrial > Soil > Wetlands > Peat | place: USA: New York...
CTGCGATACGTTCGCCATCGCTCAGCTCGACCTGCAGTGCGGCGCCCTCTTTGTGAATGGCTGCGACCGAGCGGTTAAATCGAAAGCGGACGTGGTGCATCGCGGCCTGTAGACGGCGGCTGACCTGTTCGGGGACGAGCCGCGCCAGCAGGCGTTCGTTGATGTCTACCATCGTGACCTGCCTGTGTTGAGCGATGTCCTGTGCAATCTCGGTGCCGATCAGGCCGCCGCCGATCACCAGAACATGCTTGCTGGCATTCAGACAGTCAAAATAGCGCCTGTATTCGGTGAGACTGTTCAGCGTCAGGACTTCGTCGGCGCCCGTGCCGGAAAATGGCGGTACAAAAGGCTTGGCGCCGACTGCCAGTACAAGATCGCCATAGGGTATCTTCAGATCGCCGGCAATCACGGTTTGTTGATCGAAGTCGATTGCCGTCACCCGGGTATGCGGCCGCACCATGACCTTGCTGGTCGCGGCGATGCGGGATGCTGTCTGCACGACGAGCTGGTCTGCCGTGACTTGTTGTCCGAAACCATGGCTGAGCCGGGGTTTCGGATAATCTTCTCCGCCGTCTTGCGTCAGAATGACCACGGGGGTGTCCTGATTCCGCTGGCGAAAGGCGCGGGCCAGCGTATAACCCGCGTGTCCGCTGCCGATGATGACCAATGGACGTTTCATGATGTCACCTCACGCCGGGACAAAGTCGGATTTGCCCATGAAGCATACCGGGCACAGGAAGGTATCGGGCACGTCTGCCCAGGCGGTTCCGGGCGACACGCCCTGATTGGGTTCTCCGGCTACCGGGTCGTAAATCCAGGAACAGGTTTTGCAGCGCATGGCGCCGTTGTTGTCAGGTGAGCATCCGCAGGTAGTGGCAGGGGCAGCAGGGCTGTCCAGTTGCGCTGCAAACTGCTTGCCGAATTCCACCGCCTGGCTCAGCGCATCGTCTGTCGGACGCCATTCGGCGCGGGCGCCTGGCGTCAGAACCTGAAAACCGGCATCGCCCAGACGTCGGGCAATGCGATCTACCGCGCCGCCGTTCCAGCCGTGGGTACCAAAGGCTGCCGCCGATTTGCCTTTGAAGCGCAGACCTTCCATGTCTTCCAGCAGGGCCGCCACATGGGGAAGCATGACGTTGTTGATGGTCGGGCTACCGACCAGAATGGCTTTGGAGCGGAACACATGGGTCAGCACATCGTTTTTATCGGTGTTGGACAGGTTGAAGATTTTAATGGCGACTTTCGGATCGACGGTGCGGATCCCCTGTGCGATGGCATCGGCCATCATGCGGGTGCCGTTCCACATGGTGTCGTAGATCAGCGTGATCTGGTTTTCCTGATAGCTGTCTGCCCACTTAAGATAGCGTTCGACGATTTGTGTCGGATTGTCACGCCAGATGATGCCGTGGCTGGTGGCGATCATATCGATCGGCAGGTTCAGCGATAGCACTTCTCTGATTTTTTGGGTCACCAGCGGGCTGAAGGGCGTCAGGATGTTTGCATAGTATTTGATGCATTCTTCATCCAGTTCGTTCTGGTCGACAAGGTCGTTGAACATCTGAGTGCTGGCATAGTGTTGACCGAATGCGTCGTTGCTGAACAGGACGGCATCGCCGGTCAAGTAAGTCGCCATGCTATCCGGCCAGTGCAGCATCGGCATTTCGACAAATACGAGCTTTTTTCCGTTGCCGATATCCAGGCTGTCGCCGGTTTTGACCGGGTGAAAGTTCCAGTCCTGGTGATAATGCCCGCGTAAAGACTTGATGCCGTTTTCTGTGCAGTAGATTGGCGTATCGGGAATCCGGGCCATTAATGCAGGCAAGGCGCCGCTGTGGTCGATTTCGCCGTGATTGGCGACGATGTAGTCGATCTTTCCCAGATCGATTTCCTTTGACAGATTGTTGACGAACTCTTCGGCGTAGGGCGCCCATACGGTATCGATCAGCGCGGTTTTTTCTTCGCGGATCAAATAGCTGTTATAGCTGGAACCCCTGTGCGTACTGTACTCGCTGCCGTGAAATTCACGCAGCTCCCAGTCTTGTTTGCCAACCCAGTGAATGTTGTTTTTGACGTGAAATGCCATGTTGGTGCTCCGGATGCAGTCGCTTATTAAGATGTAAGTAGAATACATCTATATCCAATAAGATGTAAACAAAATACATCTTTAGTGGCGCGAAAGCGACATGCGGCATGTCTCAAGAAGCCCGCACCCTTCCGGGTGAAGAGATGGCGGGGAATCGGCCAGGGCTGGACTGGGTGGGTGGTTCGCATGCCGACGCGCGGCCTGGCAAAGACCGATACCGGGTTAGCCAAACTTATTAAAATAAAACAAATTCGTACACGTTTATAAAGGTCGTACCATAAGGGCTTCCGTGCGGTCTGTCTCTGAGCTTATGCCGGGTTCCGCGCGCCAACGAGCATGAAAGCCCCTATGAACATCTCCATCCGTCCTGCCCGTATTGAAGATGCCGCGTTGATCCTGCGTTTTATCACCGAACTGGCCGTTTATGAAAAGGCCGGCGACCAGGTGGCCGCCACCGAGGACTCGATTGCCGCGACCCTGTTCGGCCCGGACAGTCCGGCCCGTGCCTTGATCTGCGAAGTGGATGGCGAGGCCGCGGGCTATGTCGTGTATTTCTTCAGCTATTCCACCTGGCAGGCCAAAAAGGGGCTGTATCTGGAGGACTTGTATATCTCTCCGGCGAAGCGCGGCTGTGGCGCGGGTAAGCGCATGCTCAAGCACCTGGCCGCCATTGCGGTGGAGCAGGGGTGCGGGCGGTTTGAATGGAGTGTGATCGACTGGAATCAGCCGGCCATCGATTTTTATTTGTCGATCGGTGCAAAGCCTCAGTCCGAGTGGGTGCGATACCGTATGGACGGCGATACGCTCCTTGAGTTTGCGTCGGCGCCTGTCGCGAACTGAGGCATTGTGGGACGCCACTGTCCCAAATTGATACAGGTGATTATTTTTGGTTGAACTTTCGTTGTGCCGGGATGTACACGCTTCCGATACTGGTGGGCATCCGGATTGAGGAGGCGCTCACCAGTCCGGAAGCGTGTTTTTCTGGAACGATAGATGACAATGTAGTGATCACAACCAAGGATCTTCATCATGGCAGTCAGCGCATTCTTCATTCCCCCGGTTAACCTGATGGGGGCAGGGGCCCTGCAAGAAGCCGCCTCCCGTATTGCGACGTACGGGTATCGCAGGGCGCTTATCGTGACCGATTCGCACGCGGCGACGCGTGCCCTGGCCGAACAGATCAGCGGCCTGTTGCGGCCGCACGATATCCAGAGCTTTATCTATACCGGCGTGCAACCCAACCCCACCACGAAAAACGTGGAAGACGGGCTGGAGATCATGCGCGAAAACATGTGCGATGTCGTCATCTCGGTCGGTGGCGGTTCGCCTCATGATTGCGCCAAGGGCATCGCGCTTGTGGCCAGCAATGGTGGAAAAATCGAAGACTACGAAGGTGTGGACCGTTCGGCCAAACCGCAGCTGCCGCTGATTGCGATCAATACCACCGCGGGTACGGCGAGCGAAATGACGCGCTTCTGCATCATCACCGACGTGTCGCGCCATGTGAAAATGGCCATTGTCGACAAGCATGTTACGCCGATTCTGTCGGTCAACGATCCGGTCGCCATGGCGACCATGCCGGCCAGCCTGACCGCTGCGACCGGGATGGATGCATTGACCCATGCGGTGGAAGCCTATGTTTCGACCGCGGCTACGCCGATTACCGATGCGTGTGCGCTCAAGGCGATCACGCTGATTCAGCAATCGCTGCGCCGTGCCGTGGCCGATGGTCAGGACATGGAAGCGCGTGAGCAGATGGCGTATGCGCAATTCCTGGCCGGAATGGCCTTCAATAACGCGTCGCTGGGCTATGTTCATGCGATGGCTCATCAGCTGGGCGGCTTCTACGATCTGCCCCACGGGGTGTGCAATGCCATTCTGCTCCCGCATGTTGAGGCATTCAACGCGCCGTTCTGCGCCGCACGCCTGGCCGATGTTGCCGTTGCGCTGGGTGCCGAGGCCAGTGCCGACGCTGCGCTGGCTTCAATTCGCAAGCTGTCCGCCGATGTCGGGATTCCGGCTGGATTGGCCCAGTTGGGGGTGAAAGAAGCCGATCTGGATACGCTGGCCAACAATGCGCTCAAGGACGCGTGCGGTTTGACCAATCCGGTTCAACCGACGCATGAGCAAGTGGTCGGGATCTACCGAGCCGCGATGTAACTAAGCGTTTGGTGCAGAAAGCCGCCGTTCCCCTTTTGCGGGAACGGCGGCTTTTTTACTAAGCGGTGTGTTCCTCGGCCGGATGCAGGCCATTCGTTCGCAGATGCCGGTAAAGGGTGCTGCGGCTGATGCCCAGGCGACGCGAGGCTTCTGACATATTGCCATTGCAGGCGGCAACGGCGCGCGTCATGGTCTCCGCGGAGAGTGTGCGCAGGTTCTCTGCGATATCGATCGAGATGCTCGGGGGGGCCGGATTGGGGTGCAATGTCTCTCGCAACGGATCGGGAAGGTGCTGCCAGCCGATACGGCTATCCTCCGGATCCAGCAAGGCACAGATGGCCTGAAGAACCGAGGTCAACTGATGCATGTTGCCCGGCCAGTCATGGTTCGCGAGTGCGGCGGCAAGGCCTGGCTCCAGTGAGAGCGGCCGACCCGGCGCCAGTGCTTCCAGTGTGCTGGCAAGAATCAGGACGAAGTCCTTGCGTGCTCTCAAGGGCGGACAGCGCAAGGTCATGCCGCTGATCGCATAGTAGAATGCTTCGCTGAATTGCCCCGCTTCCACGTATGGCTTCAGATCTTGCCGGACAGTGCAGATCAGGGTGAAATCCAGCTTTGCCGTTTCGCCTCCGGGTAACATCAGTTGTTTGTCGCGCAGCAAATGACCGAGCCGGACCTGCATGGACATCGGCAGGCACTGAATCTGTTCAATCAGCAAGGTACCGCCGCGTGCCTGTAAAAGTCCTGCCGGTGGCTGGGCTTGCCCCGTCGAAAATGGCGCACCGAACAGCTCCGCTTCTAGTTGGGATTCTGTCCGGGCGGCGCAATGAATGGTGATGAACGGACGTTCGGGATGGGGTGCCGATGCGTGCATGGCCTGGGCAAAACGGCGCTTTCCGGTACCGGACTCTCCTTGCAGCAGTAGCGCGACCGGTTTGCCCAGCAGTTTGCGTGCCTTGTCGATTGCGGCCGAGACGGCTTCGTCCCCCGTATCGAGGGTCGTCAGAGCGTCACGCGGGGCGGCCGGCAATGTTGCTGGGGCGGCCACGAGGCTGCCGCGCGCGGCGATGACCCGGACAAAGACTTTGCGCTTGTCGTGCAGTGCAACCAGACACGGTGCATCGGGTTGGCGCCGGCTCAGGGCCAGCAGGTCTTCGAAACGGATCTGCAAAACGCGTGACAGCGGGGTGACGCCCAGATCCGCCGGGGTCAGCCCGAGCTGGACGAGACCGGACGAATTGGCGCCAAGAATCCATCCATCCTCGGACAAGGCAATCGCGCCTTCGGCAAAAGTGCCGATTCCCTCTGCCTGTGGATGGAAGCGCACATGCAGGGTGCGGCCGAAGCGCGAGGCGAACAGACGGTTTTCCAATGTCAGGGCCGCCGTGCGAACCAACCCCAGGGTGTGCGAACAATGGCGCCGCTCGTCGCAGGAGATGTCGATCACCCCTTTCAGTTGTCCATCGGGCGCCATGACCGGCGCCGCAGCGCAGCTCAGAAAACCGTTGCGTTCGAGAAAATGCTCGCCACCGAGGACCGTCAGCGGACGCGACTCCGCCAATGCGGTGCCGATGCCATTGGTGCCTCGATGGCTTTCGCTCCAGGACGTGCCCGGTGCCAGTGCGACCCGGCTGGCCCGGTCGAGAAATTCGGTATCGCCCAGGGTTTGCAGGATCACGCCGCATTCGTCGGCAAGGATCACCATGCTTCCGGTTTCACTGGTCTGGCTGTGAAGAAACTCCAATACGGGCTTGGCATGCTGGATGAAACTCATTTTGCGCTCGGCTGCGCAGGCCAGTTGCTGTGTGTCCAGCCGTATCGGATCGGGAAGGCGTCCTTCCGGCGTCAATCCGGCCTGGGCCGAGCGGCGCCATGAATGGGCGAGGCGGGCGTTGATTTCATAATGCCGGGGAAGTTCTCGTCCTTCCAGAAAGAGTTCGCGCGCGCGTCTGAGCGTGGCTCGGTTCAATTTTGGGCTCCACACATGTCTATTCATCAGTCTGGTCAGGCATCCGCAAGCGCTAACATTTAAATATAAAGATATTTATATGCAAAGCAAGTATTTTCGGAGGCTGCCAGCGTGATCACTCACGAATCGCCGGTTTCTGCTTTCGTCTGCAGGGGGGCGGGAATCGGGTCACCAGGAACAATGCGAAGCAGTTTCAGCAACCAGGGCATGGTCAGACCCTGCATCACGACCGAGAAGATCACGACCGCGAATGCGGCAATCAGGATGTCATTACGATGACTCAGGCCGAGGGGGAGTGACAAGGCCAGGGCCAGGGCGAGTGCGCCTCTCAATCCTCCCCACCAGAGAATATGCTGTTCTCTGGCCGGGATCGCCCAACGGGTGCGGTGGAACAACATGCACAACGGGTAGACCGTCAGCGCCCGACCGGCCAGAACCAGCAGGATGATGCCGACCAGGGGGCCCGCGCCGAGGCCTGCGAACGCAATGCCGGAAACCGCCAGACCGATCAGTAAAAAAACCAGCGAGTTGGCAATGAATGCGGCGAAGTCCCAGAAGGCCACCAGAAACGCCCGTCCGTCGGGTGACAATATGCGCTGCTCCGGATTTTTGAATTGTCCCAGATTGCCCATGACCAGCCCGGTCGTGACGGTCGCCAATACACCGGAAAAGTGAAAGTGCTCGGCCATCTGAAACGAACCGTAGGCGGCAACGGTCGTCACCATGGTTTCGATCAGGTAATCGTTGGTGCGGCCGATCAGCGCCAGCGCGATGGCTGCGCAGACCGCCCCCGCCAATACGCCCCCGGCGGCCATCGGCAACAGAACGCGGATGACGGTGCCCACATTCAAGGGCGAGCCCCCCAGCTGCCAACTGATGACCAGTGAAAACAGGACGGCGGCAACCCCGTCGTTAAACAGGCTTTCGCTTTCGACCAGCAGGCGGAGTCGCCCCTTGATACCGGTATCCTTGAACAGGGCGATGACCGCGATCGGATCGGTGGCCGCGATCAGTACACTGAAAATCAGCGCGGGGGTCAGCGACCAGTGCAGGACATTCACCATACCCGCTGTGACAAAGGCGGCGGAAATGATGACCCCCAGCGTGGAGAGGACGAAGATCGGGCGCATGTCGCGCCGGACCGCTGTCCAGTCAAGGCTGAGCGCGGCCTCGAACAGCAGCGGCGGCAAAATCAGATCGAAGATGAAGGCATGGGACAGCATTGAGCCGATCTGGAGGTGTGCCAGTGCGAGTCCGATGCCGGTGATGACCAGACCAACGGTATAAGGCAGTTTGAGCCGGCGGGCCAGGATCGCCACCATGATGGCGACGCCCAGTAATCCGACCGTGCGAGTCAGAAAGAGATCCATGCCCGCAATTTTACATTGTTCTGTTTTACTTCGATGAGTTATTGGAATGGGTAATCCGGTGCCTGACGCATCGCGCTTATGGCCTCTTGCCCGCACGGATCTGCCGGTCGACCAGCGCATGGAAGGCATCGGGGGGGAGTGGGCGGCTAAAGAGGAAGCCTTGACACAGGTTGATGGACTGGGATTTCAGAAAGTCCGCCTGAGCGCGGGTTTCGACGCCCTCGGCCACCGTACTCATGTCGAGCGCACGCGCCAGGGCACCGATGGCGGTGGCGATGGCATTGGCGTCGGGGTTACCGGGGGTTTCGCGTACGAATGAGGCGTCGATTTTCAAGGTGTCGAGCGGAAACTGACACAGATACGACATCGATGAATAGCCTGTACCGAAATCGTCCAGTGACAGGGCGACACCGAGCGCTTTGAGCTCCCGCATGCGTTCGGCGGTGGTGGCCGGATGGTCCGCGACGATGGTTTCGGTCAGTTCGATTTCCAGTTTTGCGGGCTCGACCTGTGCCTGTTCCAGTGCCAGGGCAACACGTTCGGTGACATCCGGCTGCCGGAAATCCAGCGACGAAAAATTGACGGCTACGCTCAGATCCGAACCTTCATAGCGGCGAATTTCGGAGAGCCCCTGCGCCAGCATCCAGTCGGTGACCGCGCTGATCAATCCGGTCCGTTCTGCGATCGGGATAAAGTCGACCGGGGAAACCAGACCCAGTTCGGCATCCTGCCAGCGGACCAGTGCCTCGGCCCCGACGATGGTTTCGCTCAGCAGGTCGAGTTTGGGTTGTAGCAGCATGCGCAATGCGTTTTCGTCCAGTGCCTTGTGCAGCCGCGACTCCATATAGAGCGCACGTTGCAGCTGCTCGGACAAGGCGTTGGAGAAAACCTGTATTCCGCCGATAAGACGGTCGAGATTTTCGCAGGCCGTCATGGCATCGCGTAGTCGTTGCGCGGCACTGCCTTCCAGGCTGGACAGGCCGATGCTCACCGTCAGTTGCAACGATAGCTGAGCGTATCGGATCGGCAGGGACAGCTCGGTCTGGCAGCGCCTTGTCAGTAGCAGGGCATCCTGATCGGTAAACAGCGCAAAGGCGGCTTCCCCTACGCGGCCCAGTGCCAGTCCCTGGGAGGCGGCTGGCAAGTATTGCTGCAAGCGTTCGGCGGTGGTTTTGAGAATCTGATCGCCGGCTTTGCGCCCATGGGCGGCAACAATGCGGCGAAAACCGTTTAGTTGAATATAAAGCGCGGTAGCTCCCCCTGTGGCTTTTGCGTCGAACAGCGCCATCAGGCCGCGGTAATTGAGGATGCCGGTATCGCTGTCGTGGTTGGCGATGTGGTGCAGGTGATCGATATAGCTTTGGCGTTCGCTCATGTCGCGCACGAAACCGGTAAAAAACCGTTCACCGTTGATCATGAAGGTGGAAATACCGACTTCGACGGGAAACGTCGAACCGTCGCGGCGCTCGGCAAGCAGCACTTTGCCGCTGCCCAGGATGTGCGTGATGCCGCGTTCGGGGCTGAAATGTTCCAGAAAGCTGTCGTGCCGTTCCCGCATCGGAGAGGGCATGGTGCTGGAGATGTTGCGTCCGATCAGCTCTTCTTTTGACCAGCCGAACATCCGCGTCGCTGCGGCATTGACGTCGATGATGATGCCATCGTCGCGGATGGTGAAAATGGCATCCAGGCTGGTTTCGAGAATGGATGCGGTGATGCCCTGATCGCAAGGTAACATGTCCTGATCCTGTGGATGCCGGCGAATGTTTGCGATTTCAGTGTATGACGGGGCTGGGTACTTGGCTAATTTTTACCAGATCGACCGGGTCCGTGGTTTTTCTTCCGACGTAGACCACACGCCAATCCTGACGTCCGGCTTCCATACGGACCCGCTTGCACAGGTTGTGGTTGACGTAGCTCAGTATGATGACGATCAGGTCCAGATTTTGTGGGAAGGCGCGACGGCAGTCGCCCGTTTTTCTGCCCTTCCAGTGAGAGACCTGTTCAAATCCATGGGCCTGCAGTTGTCTTCGAACCGTCTCTACGCTATCGCCGCCTACGATCAGTGCTTTCACGGTGGTCTCCTGCGGATGCTTCGTTTTGTTGCCTTTTCTGTGGAAAGCCCGGTCAGGCTGGACGCCTGGCCGGGTCGGATGACAGATCAGAATGCCGGTACAATCGCGCCCTTGTACTGACGCTCGATGAAGGCTTTAACAGCCGGTGAGTTCAGGGCCGCTGCCAGTTTCTTCACGGCAGCGTCATTTTTATTGTCCGGTCGTGCAACCAGCAGGTTGGCGTAAGCCGACTTGCCGTCTTCCAGGACCAGCGCGTCACGCGTCGGCACCAGCTTGGCTTCCAGCGCATAGTTGGTGTTGATGATCGCCAGATCGACCTGATCCAGTACGCGCGGCAGGATGGCTGCGTCCAGTTCGCGGATGTTCAGGTTTTTCGGGTTGGCGGTGATGTCTTGCGGGGTCGCCAGCAGGTTCGCCGGATCCTTCAGGCTGATCAGTCCTTTGTGTTCCAGCAGCAACAAGGCGCGGCCTACGTTGGACGGGTCGTTGGGGATGGCGATGGTCGCACCGGCCGGAATGTCTGCCAGATGCTTATAGTGGTGCGAGTAGACGCCAAAGGGCTCGATATGAACCGCCGCGACGCCGACCAGATGGGTCCCGTGGCTCTTGTTGTATTTATCGAGGTAGGGCTGGTGCTGGAAGTAATTGACGTCGATGCGCTTTTCACTCACTTGCACATTGGGCTGCACATAATCGTCGAACACTTTGACTTGCAGCTCGACCCCTTCTTTCGCCAGAACGGGTTTGACGAATTCAAGAATTTCGGCATGGGGCACCGCGCTGGCGGCGACGGTCAACGTTTCGGCATGCAGGGCGATGGAAGCCAGTCCGATCAGCGCTGCGGCGAGTAGATTGCGTTTCTTCAACATAGGTCTTCCTTTTCGATCAATTGACTTAACGACGAGTGAAATGCAGTACCAGGCGGTCGCCTGCAACTTGCAAAACTTGAACCAGTGCCACCATCAGGACGACGGTGATGACCATCACATCGGCCTGAAAGCGTTGATATCCGTAGCGAATCGCCAGATCGCCCAGTCCGCCGCCGCCAATGGCGCCGGCCATGGCCGAGTAGGACACCAGTGCGACGGCCGTGACGGTCGCGGCGGCCAGCAAACCCGGCAGCGCTTCGGGAATCAGTGCGCCCAGAATGATTTGCCTGCGTCGGGCGCCCATGGCCTGGCAGGCTTCCACCACGCCGTGGTCGACTTCGCGCAGAACGTTTTCGACCAGACGTGCGTAAAACGGGGCCGCGGCGGCAACGAGCGGCGGGATCGCGCCGGCGATACCGATCGATGTACCGATCAGCCAGACCGTCACCGGCATCATGATGATGAGCAAAATGATGAACGGTACCGAACGCAGGAAATTGATCACCACCGACAGCACGGCGTAGAAGCCCTTGTGCTGCAGCAGTTGCTGCTTGCCGGTCAAAAACAGCAGCACGCCGAGCGGCAGACCGAGCAGCAAGGTAAACACCAGGGAAAAGCCGCTCATGACCAGGGTATCCTGCAAGCCCTGCCAGATTTCGGGCCAGACGATATCGCTCGGATTCATACCAGTACCTCGTGTCGGATGTCCCATCGGGTCAACAGATTCAGGGCTTGCTGCAGTTCGTGCGCTTGTCCTGCGGTTTCGACCAGTAGCTGACCATAGGGGGTGTGTTTGATTCGGCCTATCGTGCCTTGCAGAATGTTGAAATGCAGTCCGGTTTCCGACGTTACGCGGCTAAGCGCGGGTTCATAGGTTTCGTCTCCGACAAAGGTCAGGCGCAGCAGCAGGCTCTCGGAATGGCGGCGCAAGGCTTCGTAGGCTTCGCGGGTTTGTATCCCGCCTTCTGCGAGCAGGCTGCGCGTGACCTCGTGTTGCGGGTGCAGGAACACGTCGGCGACGTTGCCGGACTCCACGATACGTCCGTGATCCAGCACCGCGACGCGATCGCACAGTGTGCGGATGACCGACATTTCATGGGTGATCAGAACGATGGTCAGCCCCAGTTTCTGATTGATGTCGGCCAGCAGTTCCAGAATTGACGCCGTGGTTTCCGGGTCGAGTGCCGAGGTGGCTTCATCCGATAGCAGGACACCCGGCTTGTTGGCCAGGGCGCGTGCGATGCCAACGCGCTGCTTTTGTCCTCCGGACAAACGGGAAGGATAGCTGTCCCTGAATGCGCCCAACCCGACCAGATCCAGAAGTTCGTCGACACGCGCATGGATCGCGGCTTTATCCCGGATGCCGGCGAGTTTCAAAGGAAAAGCAATGTTCTGCGCCACGGTTTTGGACTGCAGCAGATTGAAGTGCTGGAACACCATGCCGATGCGCTGGCGCAGCACGGGCAATTCGCGTTGCGGCAAGGCGGTCAGATCGTTACCGTCGATCACCACCTTTCCTTGTGACGGGCGCTCCAGCAGGTTCAGTGTGCGGATCAGCGTGCTCTTACCGGCGCCGGAGCGGCCGATGATGCCGAAGATTTCACCTTTACCGACTTCAAACGAGATGTCGTTCAATGCCGTCACGGTCTGACGGCCTGCGGTGTAGGTTTTGCTCAGATTTTCAATGCGTATCACGGTAACGTCCTGTCCTTGATCCAGCGTTCAGATGACTGTACCGTGCGTATGATATTTCTAGAAATCATTAAATATTTTATCTTTATTCTAAATTGGAATAATGGGTGCGTGTCGTGCGCTGCCTGGGC
>Ga0326728_10021021_pt1 | contig 12342 bp, 6 predicted proteins | sample MB3enrmetagenome_FD_207602 | JGI IMG/M metagenome (GOLD analysis project Ga0326728, IMG submission 207602) | Lab enriched peat soil microbial communities from McLean, Ithaca, NY, United States - MB31MN | ecosystem: Environmental > Terrestrial > Soil > Wetlands > Peat | place: USA: New York...
CTGTGCCACATCACCCAGCGCGACGGGAGCACGATCAGCATCAGCACGGTCGAGGACCCGGTGGAATTCAACCTGCCGATGGTCAGCCAGACGCAGGTCAACCCGGCGCAGGATTTCACTTATGCGGTGGCCTTGCGCAGCATCATGCGGCAGGACCCGCAGGTGATTCTGGTGGGGGAGATTCGGGACCCGGAGACGGCGGCCATCGCGGTGCAAGCGGGGCTGACGGGGCACCTGGTGATCAGCACCATCCATGCAGGCGTTTCGGCCGGGGCGTTTACGCGCCTGATCAACATGCAGATCGAGCCGTTCATGCTAGCCTCGAGCGTGCTGGGGGTAATGGGCCTGCGGCTGGTCCGAAGCGTGTGCCCCAATTGCGCGCGGCCTGACGAGCCCCCGCCGAGTCTGCTCAAGATGGTGCCGGAGGCCCTCCTGGCCGAGGCGCGCTTCCGGCGGGGCGCCGGCTGCGACCAATGCTGCCAAACCGGCTACGGCGGGCGGTTGCCGGTCAGCGAGTTGCTGGTCGTGGGCGAACCGTTCCGGGAGGCCGTGCTCCAGAAAATGCCGACGATGGCGCTGGAGGAGATCGCCATCCAGCAAGGGATGCGCACCCTGTGGCAGGGCGGTCTTGGCCGCGCCATTGCCGGCCAGACCACGCTCGAAGAAACCATCCGCGTCCTGGCTGTGGACATGGTTTGAGCTTGGAGCCTGTTTTAAAATTGGCAGGCCCCCTGCGAATTTTAAAACAGGCTCCAAGGCCAGTCCCTCGGCTACACCCACCCTTTGCGAGCCAGCCTGGTCCTTTGGGCCTCTGGCTTCCGCCTTCGCTGAAGCTATGGCGGACAGGGGGGGCGGGATGCGTGAAATTCACGCACAAGGCGTGAAATTCACGCATTGGAGGGAGGCGGATCGGTGAATTTAGGCCATTTTCGCGCTGGCATCTTAAATGCTTTGTGAAATCGTGGGCTGCAAGGAAGCGGTCCCTCTTGTCTGCCGGCTGAAGGGACTTCCAGTCGTCCGCTGCTGAATGATTCAAGCTGGAAGCATCCAAGGAGACCGGCAGACAAAGGGGGCCGCTTCCGTGCTTGGCCTTGGAGGGGAGGGCGGGCAAATCATTTGACGCGGCGCTCGGGCATGGCGAGAATCGCGCGGTATGAGAGCGGAACTTGTCAGCGCGAGGACGCGCTCGATGGCGGAACGGAGCGCGCATTGTCTGGTTTGCCAACACGCCCGGCGCAAGCAGGCCGGGTTGGCGTTTTGGCTGGTAAAGACGTTCGAGAAACTATGCCCCTTTTGCCGGGCGTATGAGAAGGTCTATGGCCGCAAGTCTCACGAGCCGGTCCCCCGAACGGAGGCCCCAGGGAAGGGCTCCGCGCTGCTGGTGGCGGTGGCGCTGCTGCCCTGGCTGGGTTGGGGCGCGGAGCGGGGCTCGAGTCCGGACGACTGGCCCCGGCTGAGCGCGCGGACCTGGAACTCGGGCTTTCCCCAAGGCCACGACAGCTACAACGCCATGGGGGCGGCGAGCGACGGCAAAATCTACTACGTGCTCAGTTCGGAATCGACCGAGGTGGGGGCGCAGATGTTCGGCTTCGACCCGGCCGCGCAGAGCATCCGTCACCTGGCCGATTTGACGGAGGTCTGCGGGGAGGACGCGCGCCGGGCCATCCCTCAAGGCAAGAGCCATGTCAATTTCGTCGAGGCCGACGGCAAGCTCTATTTTGGCACGCACGTGGGCGTCTATACCATCGTGGACGGCATGGAGAAGATGGGCGTCCCGCCGGCCGGGCGCAGGCCGTATCCGGGGGGACACTTGCTGGCTTACGACCTCAAGAGCGGCACGTTCCAGGACTTTGGGATTGTGCCCGACGGCGAGGGGGTGCTGGCGCTGAACATGGACACCCGGCGCGGGCGGGTTTTCGGATTGACGTGGCCCTCGGGGAGTTTCTTCCGCTACGATCTGGCGACGAGACAACTCAAGAACCTGGGCAAGATGTGCGCGGAAGGGGAGAATGGAAAGGGGGCGGCCTACCGCACGATCTGCCGCTCGATCGGCGTGGACCCGCAAAGCGGGCGCGCCTGGTTCACCACCTCCGAGGGGGCCATTCTGGTCTATGAGCCGGCCAGCGATTCCGTCAGGCCGGTGTCCGGCGAAGATATGAGGAAGGATTACTTCGGCCTCTATGATCCGACCTCACCCGGGCACATGGGCTACAACTGGCGCCAAACGGTTTGGGACCCCCGCGAGCGGGTCCTATACGGAGTTCACGGGAACTCGGGCTACCTTTTCCGCTTCGATCCGGACCTGCCGCGGCTGGAGGTGCTCGAGCGGATTACCTCGGAACCCTCGAGGCGCTCGGGCATGTTCGATCAGTTCAGCTACGGCTATCTGGGCTTCACCCTGGGGCCGGATGGCAGGACGTTGCATTACCTGACGGGAGCGCCGATCTACTTGGGAGGCAAGCGCCTGGCGGGCAAGAGCAGCACGGCGATGGGCGAGGCCAAGGGCCTGGAAGACCTGCACCTGATCACCTACGACATCCCCAAGCGCCAATACACCGACCACGGCGCGATCTTTTATGAGAACGGCCAGCGACCGCTTTACGTCAATTCGATTGCCGTGGGCCGGAACGGGAACGTCTATTTCCTGGCCCGCATCACGGAGAACGGCCATACGCGGGCCGATTTGGTCGAGGTGCCAAGGACCTGGAAGCTGGAATAGGCCCGTCATCCGGCTGCCGCGCGGACGGCGTCGAATCCGCTCTTGGCGGCCTCGACCGAGACGGGCTGTTTGGCTCGGTCCTCCGCGCGCTCGACCAGCTCGGGCGGCAGGTCCATCAGGAAGGGAGAAGGGTGGCAGGGAGTCAGTTGGCCGTACTTCCTGCGCGCCGCGCAGTGGCTGATGGTCAAGGTCTGCATGGCGCGGGTAATGGCGACATAAAAGAGGCGCCGCTCTTCCTCGAGGGTGCCCTCCTCCTTGGCGCGGGCGTGCGGCAACAGGCCGTCCTCCATTCCCACAATCGTCACGTGGGGAAATTCGAGCCCCTTGCAACTGTGCATGGTGATGAGGGTGACGGCCTGGCCGGGCTCGTCTTGCTCCGTTTCCCGTTCGGTATCGAGGGTAACGTCCTCGAGGAAGTTCTCGAGCCGGGCCCTCGGGGGCAGCGCCACCGGCTGGGGGCCGTCGAGGGTCTCGACCAGTTCCTTCAGATTGCGAAGCCGGTTCTCGGCCGTCTCAAGGTTTGCCTCGGATCGGCGCAACTCCTCGAGGTATCCGGATTCGTCGAGGAACCGTTGCGCCCAGGCGGCGAGGGGGCGGGGCTCGGGGCCAGGGCCCGGGGCCTCGAGCAGGCCGCGCGTCCGCCGGATGAACTCGACCAGCGCCTCGAGGCTGCGGCGGGTTTTGGCGGCGAAGGCGGCCGTGACGGCGGGGTTGGTCATGGCGGTGAATACGGGGCACTGGCGCTGCTGGCTGGCGGCCAGCAGCCGTTCCAGCGTGGCATCGCTCAACCCGCGTGCGGGCACATTGGCGATGCGCAACAGGCTGGCGTCATCCTCCGGATTGAGGAAGGTCTTCAGATAGGCCAGGAAATCGCGCACCTCGCGCCGGTCAAAGAAGCTCTGCCCGCCAATGAGGCGGTAACGCACCCCCGCCTGGCGCAGGGCGGTTTCCAGCGGACGGGATTGGGCGTTGGTGCGGAAGAGAATGGCCTGGTCCTGCCAGGCCACGCGGCGGGCGTAAGCGGCATATTGGATTTGCTCGACCACGGCGCGCGCCTCCTCCTCCTCGTGGGCGAAGGTCCAGAGCGCGATGCTCGCGCCGCTGCCTTTGTCGGACCATAGTCCCTTGGGCCGGCGGCGGGCATTGCGCTGGATGACGGCGTTGGCGGCGCGGAGGATGGTGTTGGTCGAGCGGTAATTCCGCTCGAGCTTGACCACCTTGACCTCGGCGAAGTACTTCTCCAGGTCGAGCAGGTTGGAGATTTCCGCGCCGCGCCAGCCGTAGATGCTCTGGTCGTCATCCCCCACGACGCACAAGTTCCGGTGCTCGCGCGTCAGGGCATAGAGCAGCTTGAATTGCGCGGCGTTGGTGTCCTGGTATTCGTCGACCAGCACGTGGCGATACTGCGCACGGCAGGCGTGCAGGGCCTGGGGATGCTCCTGGAAGAGCCGTAGCGTCAGCAGGATTAAATCGTCGAAATCCACCGCGTTGCACGCCCGGAGCGCCGATTCGTATTGCGGGCGAACGTGCTCGGCCAGTGCCCGGACGGCCGCGTCGCCGCAGAGGGCGGGCCGCTCGCCCGCGTTCCGGGAGCGGCTCAGCGCGCTGAGCACGGCGCCCGCATCGGCCTTTTGCCCCTGGCTCACAATCCGGCCCAGGATTCTCCTGACGGCGCCGAGCTGGTCCGACTCATCGTAGATGACGAAGTTGGGCTTGTAGCCCAGCTTCCCGATGTGCTGGCGCAGAATGCGCGCGCACAGCGAATGGAAGGTGCAGAGGGTGGGTTCCGAATCCGGCGCGGCCGGGCTGGAGCCGGGCCGGTTTGCGCGCCGGGCCCTCCTGGGAGTGAGGTCCCGCACGCGCTCCCGCATCTGGCGGGCGGCCTTGTTGGTGAAGGTGACCCCCAGCACCTGGCCCGGGGCGGTCCCCTGCTCGATCAGGTTGGCGATGCGGAAGGTGATGACGCGCGTCTTGCCGGTGCCCGCGCCGGCGAGAATCAACAGCGGGCCATGGAGGGTTTCGACCGCCTGCCGCTGCTGAGGATTCAATGAGCTGAGATTGAGCATCACCGCGGGCCACCCTCACTTGGCGGGCGGTAAACGCCGGAGGGCCTCCTGCGCGGCTTGGGGGTATTTGTCTTTGATTGCCTCGGCGATCCCCTTGACGGCCGCTTCGGCCTCGGCGCGCACGCCGGGCTTGGCGAGCAGGTCCAGGGCCAGGTGCAGCGTATCCGGGTGAGCCGCGCCGCCCAAGGCGCCGAGGATCAACTTGAAGTCGGCCTCGGTGCGCGCGCTGGCGATCAATACCGCGTAGCGCGCGATCAGGGCGCTGTCCGGCCGCGCATTTCCCTCGCGGGCCAGGCGGACCAGGCCCCGCAGGGCCAGCGCCCGCAGCTTTTCATTGTCCGGCCGGTCGCAAATGCCCAGCAAGGAGTCCCAGGCGGCGGCGTCCGGCCAGTCCGCCAGGGCGCGGATGGCGGCCTCACGGATGGCCAAGTCGGAATCGGCCGCGGCCGACTGTAGGGCGGCCAGGGCCGGGGCATCGGCGCACCCGGGCAGCAAGGCCAGCAACGAGCAGCGGCTGTCGAGGGCGTGCGCGCGCTTAAGGGCGCCGCGGACCATGGCCGAGCGGCTGGGCGCGCTCTGGACCTTCGCCAGCGCCAGGAGCACCGCCTCCTCGGCGTCGGGGCGGACCTCTTTGTCACGCAGGTTGGCCAAGGCCTCGACCAGGGCCGGGACATCGCCTGCTTCCGCGGTCTTGCCCAGCGCGCGGAAGGCGGCCCGGGCAACGGCGGCATCATGATTCTCGATTTCGCCGAAGAACATGGGGTTGGCGGCGGCGCCCACGCGCCGGGCCAGGGCGGCAATCAGGCCGGCCTGGGCCTTGCCGATGCGCCGCTTCAGCTCAGCGGTGATCGCCTTGTCCGTGGCCTGGCCGCCTCCCAGGCGCGCCAGCCCGGTTTCGATCGCGCGAGATTCCTCGGCATTTTTGGACGACTCCAACGCGCGGGTGAAGATGGGAACCAGCGAGGCGTCGCCGTTTCGGCTCAGAGCCGAGATGGCCGCCAGGCGCACGGCGGCTTCGGGCGAGGAAACGCTGGTGGCGATTGCCAGGCGAGCGCCGAGGTCTGCGCGAGCCGCCAGGCTCGCGATCATCCAGACCTGCTCGGCCGGCGCCAGCCGGTGCAGTTCGGCAGCGAAGGGCTCCGAAGAAACGTCCGCGGGCAGGGCGCCAACCGCCGCGATGGCCACCGGTTTGAGGGCCGAGTCCATGCCGTCCAGGGCGTCCAGAATGCGTCGCTGGCACCGGGTCTTGTCCAAGCGTAGCAAGGCCTCCAGGGCGGCGCGCCGGAGGCAAGCCGCCGGGGAAGAATCCAGCAGCTCCTGGTAAGCGGCAATGGCCGCTGGGCGCTCGCCCGACGCCGCCAGATGCTCGGCGCAACGAAGCGCGGCCTCGGTCAGGGCCGGCTCGAGCGCCGGCACGGCCTGGCGGCGCAAGGCGGCGAGGGCCTTGCGCGCGGGGGCATCGCCGATCTTGCCCAAGGCCGCGACGGCGGCTTCGGCCACGGCCGGCTCCGGATCGCCGGCTCTCAGGGCAAGAGCGCTGACCGATTGGGGGTCCCGCCGGTCACCCAGCGCGGTGATGACTTGGATGCTCGAGGCCGCCGAGAGCGAGGGCAGCGCCTGCCGCAGTATCCGGTCGGCTTTGCCGGCGGGGTAGGTCGTCAGCGCAAGGCAGGCGATCCCGACGGTTTTTTCATCGGTCAGCAACCTGGCCAGCGCCGGCAGGGCGGCGGTGCCGCCGATGATGCCAAGTTGCTGGCAGGCGAAGCGCTTTGCCTCGAACGACGAGGCCGGGCCCAATAGCTCGACCAAGCCGGCTTCCAGCGGCTGACGAAGGGCCGGCCACGACGCCGATTCGCCAACCAGCGCCTCGAGGCTGCGGCATGGCCCCAGGCCCTGACCCGGCTGGCAGGAGGCCGCCTCGTGGACGAGCCGCGGAATATCCTGCGCGGTCGGCACCGACGCGGACATCGTCGCGCGCGGCAAGAGGATGAGGAGCATGGCAAACAGGGCGCGGAGCGTCTTCATAAACTCACTCGTTACTGGTCAGTTCTTTCACGCGCGCCACGGCGCCCTGGGCTCGCGATAAAGCATGCGATTGGCCGCTTCCAGGTCGAAGCGCTCGCGGAGCGGGTCCCATTTGAGCTTGTGGCCGAGACGCAGGCTGATGTTCCAGGCCTGGCAGATGGTCACAGCGCGGTGCGCTGCTTCCGGGTGGCAGAGCGTCGGCTGGCGGCTCCGGATCGAGTCGAGCAAGTTGCGGATGTGGTCCGAGGCGTCGCCCCAGCCGGCGCCGCCGCCGGCCCGGAGGTCGAGGAGGGACTTGGGCGCGGCCGTCACCAGGTCCGTTTCGTCATCCACCTGGACCCACCCCTCGTCGCCGATGTAGCGCAGATATCGGTCCTTGAACTCGCCGCGCTGGTGCAGGACGCATTCGACGCCGTTTGCGTATCTGCACCGGGCGACGGCGGTGATGGGTGTGTCGCTGCAGAACTTCGCCGGGTCGGGTAATTCCCCTTGCGCCTCGAACTCGACCGGACCGGTGCTGTCGGCGTCGAGGGTCCACTGCACCTGGTCGGTGTAATGGCAGCCCATGTCGGTCAGGACGCCCTCGGCGGTGTCCCAGAAGTACTGCCAGGCATTGACGCGCGCCGGGACGAAGGGATACCAGGGGCTCTGCCCCAGCCACATTTCATAGTCCCATCCCTGGGGGACTGGCGCCACCCGGTCGTGGGGGATGGCGGGGCCTGCCCAGACTTGCATCTCCACAGTGCGGAGGCGGCCGAGCTTGCCCTGCCTGACCAGGTCCCTGGCGAAGCGGTAGGAGCCGGTGGAGCGGCGTTGCGTGCCGGCCTGGTAAATCGCGCCGAACCGCCGGCAAGTCTCCACCAGCGCCCGCCCTTCCGCGATGGTCAGCGTCACCGGTTTCTCGCAGTAAATGTCCTTGCCGGCCCGGGCCGCGTAAAGGGAGCCCAATCCGTGCCAGCGGTTGCCCGTGGCAATCGCCACGGCATCAATATCCTTCTGCCCGAGCAGTTCCCGAAAATCGGCGTAGGCCCGGCAATCCGAGTTCTCGTAATGACGGTCGACCAGCGCCTTGGCCGAGTCGAGCCGCTCGACGCGGCAATCGCTGACGGCCAAAAATCGGACCTCCGGCAAGGCCAGGAAATTCGGCAGCGTGTCCCGCGCCCGGTTGCCCACCCCGATCGCCCCAAAGGCAATGAGATTGCTCGGCGCCACCGTGCCGTTGAGTCCGAGCACGGAGCCTGGGACCACCAGCGGCATGGCCGCGGCGGCCGCGCGCCCAAGAAACCGGCGCCGGCTTAAACCAGCCCGAGAATGAGGTCTCATAAACAACTTCTACCAACACCAAGGGTCTCACAACGTTCGCCAGAATCCAAGCATCTTGAAGAGCGCCAAAATCGAGCTGTTTTAGGTCTATCTATGATCAATTGTGGTGGATGGCCAATGGCTGCCGGACCCCAACGCCAAGGAGAGCGTCCAGAATCCTTTCGGCGGGAAGAACTCAGTCCTGGTGGTCTGGGAGTAGGGCCGGGCGCAATTGTATCGCCCTGGCGGGCACAGGGGATTAGTCTGCGGGCATGTCGGCCCAGATGTTGACCCTTGGCCATTCGCCGGACCCGGACGATGCGTTCATGTTTTACGGCCTGGAGCGGAAGCTGATTCCGCGGGAGGGCTTTGAATTCGAGCATTTGCTGGAGGACATCCAGACGCTCAACGAGCGGGCGACGCGGGGCGAACTGGACATTACGGCCATCAGCATCCATGCCTACGCCTACGTTAGCGAGCATTACGCGTTGCTGCCCAACGGAGCGAGCATGGGGGAAGGCTACGGCCCGAGGCTGGTGGCGGCGCGCAAGTGGTCCCGGCGTGAAATCGCCCGGAAGCGGATCGCCGTGCCCGGGGTCATGACCAGCGCCTTCCTGGCCCTCGAGCTTTGGCTGGACATTCCCGCGGCGCGCCTGGACTATGTGGTGGTGCCCTTCGACCGGATTTTTGAGGCCCTCCGTTCCGGGCGGGCCGAGGTTGGCCTGATCATCCACGAAGGGCAGTTGACCTACCAAAACGAGGGCCTGGAGCTGTGCGAGGACCTGGGGGCCTGGTGGGGGCGCGAGAACGAGGGGCTGCCCCTGCCGCTCGGGGGCAACGTCATCCATAAGCGCATCGCACCGGCCGCCCGGGCGAAGCTCTCTCGCATCCTCACGGCGAGCATCCGCTACGGCCTCGAACATCGCGCCGAGGCGGTCCAATACGCGCTGCGCTACGCGCGGGACATGGACCGCGAACTGGCGGACCAATTCGTGGGGATGTACGTCAACCATTGGACGCTCGATTATGGCGCGCGGGGGCGCGAGTCGATCCGCCGGTTCCTGGGCCGGGCCTTCGAGCGCGGGCTGCTGCCCAAGCGCCAGCCACTGGAGTTCGTGGCTTGAGGCGCACGACAGCAAAACAGTCGCCTGCGGCGACGGAAGAAAAAAGCGCCCTCGGCAACTCTTTGCAAGGCAATGGGGTACCTCGAGGGCGCTTGGAAGATTTCTTCGGGCGCCCAGCCTGCCGCCGGAAGGCGGCGTTCCGCCCGACGGTGGAACGCCGCCTTCAGGCGGCAGGGAAAGAACTCGGTCATGCGCCCCGTGCGCCGTGGGTTAGGCCCGCCGGAAAGTTCTTTACACACCGGCGGGGCAAAACTACCATTTGAGGGCATTTTTAGAGACGAGTGACAGAGGATCGTTAGATTGGATCATTGGAAAGTATGGAAGCAAAAGCGAAAACGATTGCGGATTTCAAGCTGCACGAGCAGGACACCGGCTCGGCGGACGTGCAGATCGCCCTGCTGACGCAGCGCATCAACCATCTGACCGAGCACCTGCAGAAGAACAAGAAGGACCATAGCTCGCGGCGGGGGCTGCTGATGATGGTGGGCCAACGCCGCCGGCTGCTGGACTATCTGCACACCACCGATTTGAACCGTTACCAGAGCGTCACCAAGAAGCTCAAGCTGCGCAAATAGTCGCGGGACCAGCCCTGTCCCCCGGAGGGTCAGCGCCCGGGACAGGGCCGAACCGGGAGAGATTCATTTACTTTGACCGGGCCGGCGGACGCGAACGGCCCGGTGCCTTGCTCAAACCTTCGCGTGATAATGCTCCGCTGCTCCGAGAAATTTCGTTTAGTCCCGAATGGTTTCGGGATTCACCGAAGTTCCTCGGCGGCAACGGGGGGAAAAGCTAAATATGCCAGAAACTGTGACCGTCCCCGTTGGGGACAAACAAATCATCATCGAAACCGGAAAACTCGCCAATCAGGCTGACGGCGCCGTAACCGTTCGGCTCGGCGAGACGGTCGTCATTGTGGCCGTGGTCGGCGCGACCAAGGCCAAGGAGGGCCAGGAGTTCTTCCCGCTGACCGTGGATTACCGGGAGAAAGCGGCGGCGGCGGGGAAGTTCCCCGGCGGCTATTTCAAGCGGGAAGGCCGCCCGACCGAGAAAGAAATTCTCACTTCCCGGCTCATCGATCGTCCGATCCGGCCCTTGTTTCCCAAGGGCTGGTACAGCGAGGTCCAGGTCCAAAGCATCGTGTTGAGCGCGGATGGAGAGAACGACCCGGACATCCTCGCCGTCCTGGGGGCGTCCGCCGCCCTGATGGTCAGCGATATCCCCTGGGACGGGCCGCTGGCGGCCGTGCGGGTTGGCCGCGTCCACGGCGAGTTTGTCGCCAACCCGACCCACACCCAAATGGTGGAGAGCGACCTGGACCTGGTGTACGTGGGGAATGAGACCGAGTTGGCGATGTTCGAGGGCTCGGCCAAGGAGGTGAGCGAGGCCGATTTCAACGCGGCCCTCCAATTTGGCCACCAGGCCATTCAGCCCGGCATCGCCGCGCAGAAGGAGCTGGCGGCGCGCGCCGGCAAGCCCAAGCGGCACCTCACGCTCCAGACGGTACACCACGAAATCCTGGCGGAAGCCAAGGCGCTGGCAGGCGAGCGCATGGTGGGGGCCCTGCTCACGCCGGGCAAGCCGGCCCGCGAGGCGGCGGTTTCGGTTCTCAGCGACGAGATCGCCGGAAAGCTGGCGGAGAAGTTCGGAACGGAAACCATCACCGAGTTCGTGGTCAAGGACGTCTGCTACTACATTCAAAGGGAGGCGGTGCGGGCCTTGATTATGGAACAGGACCAACGCCTGGACGGACGCGGCTTCGAGCAGGTCCGCCCCATCTACAGCGAGGTGGCCATCCTGCCCCGCGCCCATGGCTCCGCGCTGTTCCAGCGGGGCGAAACCCAAGCCGTGACCCTCTGCACCCTGGGAACCGGCGAGGACGCCCAGGAATTTGACGCCTACACCGGCGGCGCCAGCGAGAAGAAATTCATCCTCCACTACAACTTCCCCAACTTTTCCGTGGGCGAGACCGGGCGCATCAGCGGCCCCGGCCGGCGGGAGATCGGCCATGGGGCGCTGGCCGAGCGCTCGCTCGAGTGCATGGTGCCGCTGGAAACCTATCCCTATTCCATCCGCATCACCAGCGAGATCATGGAATCCAACGGTTCCACCTCCATGGCCACGGTGTGCGGCGGCTCGCTGGCGCTGATGGACGCCGGCGTGCCGCTGACCCGCCCGGTGGCCGGCATCAGCATCGGCCTCTGTACCGAGCATGACGAGCACCGCCACATCACCCGCTATAAGCTCCTGACCGACATCATCGGCTGGGAAGATGCCTTTTGCGACATGGACTGCAAGCTCGCCGGCACGGAAAAGGGCCTTACCGGCTTCCAACTGGACCTCAAGCTGCGCGGCATCCCGCACTCGATCATGACCGAGGCGGTGGAAAGGGCCCGCGCCGCGCGCCTGCTCATCCTGGCCGAGATGGCCAAGACCCTCGCGGCTCCCCGCAAAGAGTTGAGCAAGTACGCCCCGCGCATCGAGACCCTCAAGATCAACCCGGAGAAGATCGGGGCGTTGATCGGGCCCGGCGGCAAGAACATCAAAAAGCTGGTCGAGGAATCCGGCTGTGAAATCAACATCGAAGACGATGGGACCGTCAACATCTACTCGGTCTCCCAAGACGGGATGAAGGTTGCCCGCGATGCCATCCTGGGCATGACGGCCGAGGCGGAGATCGGCAAGGTTTACCGCGGCAAGGTCGTCACCATCAAGGAATTCGGGGCCTTCGTCGAGTTCCTGCCCGGCAAAGACGGCTTGGTCCACATCAGCGAGCTGGCCAACTTCCGCGTCAAACAGACCGAGGACATCGTCAAGCTGGGCGATGAAATCTGGGTCAAATGCCTCGGGGTGGACGAAAAGGGCCGGGTGCGTCTCTCGCGCCGGGCGGCCATGGCCGAGCGCGATCAACAGTTGTCCGGCCACGCCGAGGGCGGCGAACGCAGGGAAGAAGCCGGCCATACGGAGCGCCCGGAGCATCGCGGCGACTTCGGCGAGCGGGGCGGCGAGCGCCGCGAGCGGGGGGAGCGTGGCGGACGAGCTGACCGGGGCGAGCGCGGTGGCCGCAGCGAGCGCGGTGGCCGCGGCGAACGCGGGGACCGGGGGGACC
>Ga0326728_10021022_pt1 | contig 12342 bp, 6 predicted proteins | sample MB3enrmetagenome_FD_207602 | JGI IMG/M metagenome (GOLD analysis project Ga0326728, IMG submission 207602) | Lab enriched peat soil microbial communities from McLean, Ithaca, NY, United States - MB31MN | ecosystem: Environmental > Terrestrial > Soil > Wetlands > Peat | place: USA: New York...
CACGTCCCCGGCGGCGACGCCGACGTTCTCGCCGGCGGCGGGCACGTACAGCGGTGCGCAGTCGGTCACGATCTCGGACACGACACCGGGCGCGGTCATTTATTACACCACCAACGGCACGACACCGACGACGAGCTCGGCTATATTCAGCGCGAGCGCGCCGATCGCGGTGAGCGCGAGCGAGACGCTCGAAGCGATCGCAGCCGCCAGCGATTATACGACCAGCGCAGTGGGCTCAGCGGCCTATACGATCGGCGGCAGCAGCAGCACCGTGGTGAACGATCCCAGCGGCTTTAGCAGCACGACGGGCTTGAGCTTGGTGGGCGGAGCCTCGCTGACGGGCGGGGCACTCGAGTTGACCGACGGCGGAGGTCAGGAGGCCCGCGCGGTCTGGTATGCGACCCCCGTCAACGTGCAGAATTTCACCACTGATTTTAATTTCCAAATAACCCCGGCGAGCGCCAACACGGCCGACGGCTTCACCTTCACCCTGCAGAATGCGGCGGCCGGTGTGCAAGCTATTGGCAGCGGTGGCGGGAATCTCGGCTATACCGGGATCGGTTCGAGCGTCGCGGTCAAATTTGACCTGTACAACAACGCCGGTGAAGGCACTGACTCCACCGGCGTTTATACCGACGGCGCGGTGCCGACCGTCCCCGCGGTCGACATGACCGCCTCGGGCGTGAATCTCCACAGCGGGGACATCCTGCATGCGCACATCACCTATGACGGCACGACACTGACGCTGACGCTCACCGACACGGTCACGAATGCCAGCTTCACGACCTCGACGGCCATCAATATTCCCGCCACGGTCGGCGGCAACACGGCGTACGCCGGCTTCACCGCGGGTGACTGGACCTGGACCTCAACCCAAGAAATTCTCAACTGGACCTACGTAGTGAATTAGGACGTGACAGCCTGCGGCGTAATCGCCCGAATCGCGGCCCTTGGCGATGATACTCGGCCACCGGCTAGCTCCAGCGCGTGTTACGGCATCAGGCTCTTTATAAGTCGACCCGCGCGCCCAAACTTGCGCACAGGTGAGGTAATTGATAGCGAGGCAGAACACTTGCGATCTGGCAAGTAGCCGTCGAAGCGCAGGCGGCGGTCGCGATAGACAGGATTGAGCATTCCTAAAGTCCATCACGGCGGTAGGCGTGAAGTCGATATGTCTTGTCGAACAATCCGAACCGCAGATCCCGCACTAGCGTGCCCTTCGTCGACATCTGTGTACTCGGCTCTATCGCGGGACCGACCCGTTGCCAATGTCCACCCAGTGCCGTGAGCACTGGTCCCTCCGAATCGGGGTCAACAAGTACCAGGGAGAGACGCGATCGTTCTGCAGTAGTGATCGTGTCGAGATGCATCGGCCCAATCACCTCGCGGGCCCGGTCAACCGCGACATAATAGGCCGCATAATCGCAATAGACTGAATCATCCGGCCTGATTATCTGCTCGAGGGCGCGGCGTACAGATCCATAGTCGCGATCCGCCCGAGTATATATAGCCAACGCCAATTGGAAAGGAAGTCCAACCAAGCACACTGCGACAACCGACGCCAAAAACAATTGCTTGCGCCAACGGGGCTCTCCGTTTACGGGATATGCGGAAAGCACTCCAACGACAAGTGGCAAGTAAGCCATCCACGCGTAATAGGTGGGGAACTTACCGAACAGCATCAACGTCAACGAAATGACAGTCGCCGCTGTCAATCCGAATACCAGCGGTGTCCGCCAACCTCCTTTCGCGCGTCGCACAGTCAGGCCAACAAGGATCACTCCAATCAAAAATAGCGCCGTGAAACTCGGGTCTTTTGGAATGTTATTCGCGTGGTGGTAAGGTACCCGATGAAGTATTGACCGAAGCAAACTTTCGGACACATGACCGCGCGTCGCATTGAAAACGTCATCGAGCGCGCCGACGGCGTAGTAGAGCCCGAGGAGTGTTATCACGCCGAGTCCGAGGCCGATCAGCACCGCGAAAAGATCCGGACGATACTTTTTAGAACAAAACACTGCCAATAGGAACAAGAGCGCGGCACCGAGCAATAGAAGCGGCAACCCCGCGAGCGGTAGTAAGGCGGATAGCAGCACAAGTGCAACTCGCCGCGGACCGGGACGTACGATCGTGGAGGCAAGAACAACTATCACCACCAAAAATGCCATCAATGTGTCGGCTCCTCTGCTGCGGTAGCTGAAGCTGATTCCGTAGCCAAGCAGAATTAGGCAGACGAGGAGCACGCGCTGGATTCCCGATCCGAATAACTTCGCGCGAATGGCCGCCCACCATCCAGCAAGTGCCGTCAGAGTGATCAGGCAGTAATTCAGAGCGCGCTCCCACTCGGGCGCAACGTGTCCTATTCGAAACCAAACACTCAGTACCAGTGGATACAGCGGCACGTAGCCAATAAACAGGGCATCCGCGGAGCGCATAGGCCAAAACGTGGATGTGAAGCCTTTGCCTATCGCGAGTCGCACAGCGGGATCGGAAAACATCACTTCGTCCATCCACAGCACGGGATAGAGCATTGAGGTCGCAACGTTGGCGGCAAGAACGAGGCCACAGACCGCGATGATGATGATTACCTCGAAGGTCGAAACCCCAGATGCTGTCAACCTGCCGCCTGCGCCGCTGTGCCCCATTTGAAAACGCTCCCTTTGCAATGATTAGCCGATTCGCAATTGTGTGACTAATTCCCCGGAGCCGACGTACATAAGTAAGAGCCGGCTATCACCATGGTGGCAGACCCTCCTGTGCACTTCCATTTATCCCGCCACTAATTCAAGTCCCCACTTGGACTATAAAAATAATACGTCAATTTGGCTGTGAAATTCCCAAACTGGGGTTGAAAAGTGCACTGTTGACTCGAATTGAGCCCCCAGACATGCCACAATCCCACCACAATCGTTCGTCTAGAGGTTCTCGGACATGTCGCTCTCACGGCTCGCCGTCATCGGAATTCTTAGTGTTTTAAGTGCTAGCGTGGTGTTGGCGCAAGACGCGACCTACACGGTGAAGCCAGGCGACATATTGAAGGTCTCGGTCTGGAAAGAACCCGATCTTCAAGGTCCCATACTCATCAGACCGGACGGCGGATTCTCGTTTCCTTTGGTCGGAGAAGTTGATGGCCGGGGCAAGACCGTCGCGGAACTGCAAGTCATCATGACGCAGCGGCTGTCGAAGTACATCTCAGATCCGGTCGTATCCGTATCGGTCACCGAAATCCACGGCAACAAAGTGTATGTCATCGGCCAAGTCGCAAAGCCCGGTGAATTCATCGTCAATCCGTCGGTCGATGTGATGCAGGCACTGAGTATGGCGGGCGGGATGACAGCGTTTGCTTCGCTGAGTAATATCATCATTTTGCGCCACAATGGAACTGCGAGAACGGCATTGCATTTTGACTACACGGACGTCGCTAAAGGCAAGAAACTCACCGATGACATTCAATTGCAGAGCGGCGATGTGGTCGTCGTACCCTAGTTATGAAACGTAATTCGATGCCGGCAATGGTCGCGTCCAGCCTGGCCGCGCTGGGTGGTCTTGGCATCGGCTGTGCGGATGCCACCGACTACCATTTGGATCCAACGTTGATGGTGGGCGGCAATTACAACGATAACTATGCATTTGAATCGGGCACTGGTCAAAAGATCAGCGTGGAGGGAAGCATCGTGGATGCCTCGCTGCATGCGAGCATGATAAATCCAGATTCGCATTTCGAAATCACGCCGGCAGTGCACTCCGTCTACTATCCTGGAGAAGCGCAATATGATGCCAACAATGTGTATGTCGATTCGCAATTCCAACAGTTGTGGCCGCGAGCCAGCTTTACCCTGAATGAGAATTTCTCGTCGCAAGATGTGCTGACCAGCTATTTGCCGACGACCGCCATCGGTGCCCCGCTGGGTCAAATTAGCCCGGGCGCCGATCTTGCTTCAATTAACGAGCGAAGCCGCCAGGATTTGTTGCTGCTCGCGCCCATGGCGAGTTTCGAATTGTCGCCGCGGGAACATTTGGAGATCCAAGCGCAATTCGTCAATGTGGATTACTCTCAGGCAGTCTATGGGGAAATCCAGAATTTTAGGAATTACAACGGCAGCTTGGGGTTAGGATTCGCGGTGTCGCCTCAATCGACGATAACGGTTCGTGGAACCGCGTCGGACCTAAGGCCCGTTAGTGGTTCCGGGTCAAATACCTACGGCGCCGAAGGCGAATGGAGAACCCATCTTTCGGAAATCATGCAAGCCTATGCGAGGATCGGTCTCGAACATACGTCATTCACTCAGGCCCAATACGGACAATCCTCGGCGACAAGTGTTTCCGGCGGCATGGGGATTTCGCGTAAATTTGTTGCCTATGATTTGTTTGTAGATTTCGACCGAAGCGTCCGCCCCGACTCGTACGGTACGGTAGTTGTTCGTAACGATTTACGGGCGCGTCTCGAACATAAATTTAGCGGGCGAACGGCGGGGTTTGTGGGTTTGCGATACATCGACCAACAGGCGTTGGGCAATAATTCCGCCGGTTTCGTGGGCCAGCATTACGGGCAGGCCGCCGTAGGCGTTGAATGGCGTATTTACAGGCAGTTCTCCATCATTTCCGAATACGACTATTCAACTTACAAGGAATCCACTGGCGGCGCGCAAGCCGCTGGGTCAAATGCTGTGACGATTTCCCTCAAGTATCAGCCGCATAGACCGGCCGAGGAATTCGGCGTCAATATTCATCGATATTGACCGGTCCGGTAACGGATAGGATTACTAAGCCCCCGCGCGCATGAAGGCGGGCGATGGTGGCCGCCTTATTGAGGCAAAGAATCCGCGCCGCGACGGATGGTCGCCTGCTTCGGTGAGACATGAAACATTCTTGGTGTCGGCCACATGATCTTACGGTCACTGTGCGTCATATAGGACCGCTAAGGCACGTTGTAAGTGAGCTTGGTGTTCACCGGCGCGGTCGGCGTCTCTTGTCGTGGCGGCGGGAGAAGCGGAAGTAAAGGATGTGAGCCGCTTAATGTCATTTAGTGCTGCGGCGTATTGACCAAGAAAAGCCTCTATTTCGGCACGAGCCGTTTGCGGGTGATACCCAATGCGATTACCCGTCTGCATGGAGATCGTGAGATCGTCTGGAACTCCGGGAGTCGCGGGGTAGTCCGCCGAGAGTGTGTCGTAGGCTTCGCGCAGACGGTGCATGCGTCCGGTGAAGCCCTCCAGCAGGTTGCGGGAACTGAGAGAGCCCGGCGAGCGGCGCACCGCGATCGTGGTCGCCTGGTGCACATCGGCAGGGGCGACGGGCACGATCGTGGTCAGCGTATTGCCCTCAACACGCCAGCCGGACTGCCTTGCATCCAACGTGAACTGAAGAGGTACTCCGTTGGCCGTGACGGAGGCGGGTGGCCAATCCGCCGGGAGGCGTAACTCGTATCCACGCACCGGCGGCATCCCAGGATAGCCGCCGCGAATCGGGGCGATCGTGACGGTCAGTTCTTCGCCGGACTGCGTGGCGGTAACATCGGTCCACGCGGTGCCAACATTTCGCTGATAATCCTCTGCGTGGCCGGAATCCTCATAGACGGTGTAGTGCGAGGTTTGGCCGTCCGCCAAGGGAAAGATCGAGAGAATCAGTGGATCCACCGGGCGCTCACCTGTGTAGAGCATAGGTGGCTGCATGGGTACGATCGAGCCTGCTTTGAGAAACACCGGCACTTGATCGATCGCGTAGCTTCGATCGAGCGTCAGGGGACCATGGAAGTGCTTGCCGCTCGACCATTCAATCCAGTCGCCTGCAGGCAGCCAGAGCTGTTCGGTTGCTAGTCCGGTCGCGGCATCGACAGGATGAACCACGGGCGCGACGAGCATGTCCTCGCCAAACAGATATTCGTTCTTCGCCGTGTAAGCTTCTGGAGCCGCGGGGGAGTCGTAGTAGAGCGGACGCATAAACGCGACGCCGGTATCAAAGGTTCGCCGTGCTTCCGTATAGACATACGGCTCCATGGCGTACCGAAGCTGGAAGCTAGCGCGCATGATATCGCTATAGGGTTCTGGATAGGCCCAGATGCGACGCTCACCTCCAGCGTTCTTGCTGGTGTGCGTTCGCAGAATCGGGCTAAAGGTGCCGAACTGGATCCAGCGCAAATAGAGCTCTGGTTCGATGACGCCGGGTAGGTGTCCGCCAATGTCGTGCGACCAATAGGCGTATCCGACGTTGGCAGCCGTTGCGGTGAACCATGGTTGGAAGGCCAGGGAATCCCAAGATGAGATGGTGTCTCCCGAAAAGCCGATTTGGTAACGGTGATTGCCGAGGCCGCCCCAGCGATGCAAGAGAAGCGGGCGTTTGCCCTCGTGCTCTTGGTCGGTGAAGTGAATGTAATTAAGCCACCAGGTCGGATTGACGCCGGCTACCTGCGTATTGTTCCCCTGCTGCCAGTCAAGCCACCAGAAATCGACACCCTGTGCTTCCAATGGGTGAAGCAGCAGATCCACATAGTTTTGCGCAAACTTGCGGTTGGTCAGGTCAAAGGGAACATACTGCTGGGTCGCTGGATCGATTCCCATGTTGCGCGCGAACTGTGGGTATGCGTCTTCCCAGGGCTGCACGCCGCTCGCGGGATGGAGATTGAGCGTCACCTGCAGCCCTTCCCTGTGCAATTCAGTCAGGAAGTCCCTGGGATCGGGAAAGAGCGCCGTGTCCCATGAAAAACCGCTCCACCCTTTGGGATGACCGGAGGCATCCTGGATCTCGAAGTGCTTCCCAAAGGTCTTATGCCAGTCCATATCGATCACGAAGACATCGAATGGAACGCTGTTCTGATGAAAGCCAGTGACGAGATCGCGCAGCTCCTGATCACTGTAAGCCCAGTACCGCGACCACCAGGCTCCGAATGCATAGCGCGGCGGCAACGGGATGCGCCCCGCGAGGCGCACATAGTCGCCCAGGGCGCGCTTGTAATCATGGCCGTAGCCGAAGAAGTACAGGTCATGCCGCGGGCCCGAAGGCCGTGGAAGCACCCACGGCTGGCTCGTTGGGTCTCCATGGCTGAAGTTGAAATCGGAGGAATCGAAAAGCGGCCCGGCGTCGTTCACCAGCACCCATCCGTCCCGTGAGATCAGTCCCTCCCCGATAGGCTCTGCCAGGTGCACAGCGCCCTGCGCGCCGTCCAACGTACGCGTCGTCCCCTGAAGATTGCCGGTCGAGTGCGTGCCCGGGCGCCAGGTGACAGTCTTACCGTTTACCTGAAGCGTGATTGTCAAATCGGCGGCGGTAAAGCCCATGCCCTCACCGGTGGGTCGGTAGACCAGATGCAACTTGCCGGTGTCGATCGTGACCGCATGGCCCGAGAGCTTCTTCGTGAACCGCGGCACGGGCAGTCTGCGATGCAGAAAAACAAACGAGGCGTGGTCCTCAAATTTGTCATCAGCAGCCCATTCCATGCGGATGAGCTCCGGCGTGAGCACCGTGAAGCGGGCGTGGCCGGCCCGAACCACCGCGGCAGGTTCCGCAACGGTTGTTTGCGAAGTCGCATCGGCAACGCCCACTGCGGTACTCTGCGCGAACAGTGGAGAAACAGCGAACAGGGTCAAGCCCGCAAGTAGCGGGCATGCGCAAAGAGCAATCATTACGCCATCTTAGCCACTTTGGTGATTGGCATCAGCTCATTAGTCCGCCGCTAGCCGGCGCTCCGCATCCGGCGCCTGATCCATTCTGCGAGGCGCTGCTCGTCAAGCGAACGGTATCGGAAGCGCTAATCAAATGAATTTTTTCGATGTAATGTTGGGACAGTACTGATTCCTAATTCAGGTCGCTGTTTGTGGGCGCAAGCCTTACGTTCCAGCCGACAAGGTCATCTACGGGTTCTTGAACGGCATGCACGATGTGCCTAGTGGTAGGGCACATCCTGTTTGCGCTCTTCCATGCGTTCATTGCGCGTGACGGCGTGCTCTCACACCGATCCTGATGCAATCATGGATTCGCGCCCGCCTTCACCAATAAGTCACCGACATTGGCATGTCCTCCTTTCGTCGCCGCGATCAGCGCAGTCGTACCATTGTTCGTCTTGGCATTAACATCGGCCCCCTTGGCGAGCAACGCCTTCGCCACTTCGAGGTGGCCATTCATTGAGGCCTGAATTAGCGCAGTCGCACCACTTTTCGTCTTGGCATGGACATCGGCCCCCTTGGCGAGCAAGGCCTGTACGATCTCATCGTACCCGTTCCGGGAGGACTGAATCAGTGCAGTCGCACCACTTTTCGTCCTGACATTGACATCCGCCCCCTTGGAGAGTAGCGCGTACACCACCTCGTTGTGTCCCTTCTCGGAGGCGAGCATCAGCGCGGTCGTGCCGTCGTTCGTCTTGGCATTGACATCGGCCCCCTTGGCGAGCAGCGCCTGCACCACCTCGTTGTGTCCGTTGCGGGAGGCCTGGATCAGCGCAGTCGCACCATCGTGTATCTTGGCATTGACATCGGCCCCCTTGGCGAGCAGCGCCTGCACCACCTCGTTGTAGCCGTTCTGGGAGGCATCAATCAGCGCCGTCGCACCATCGTGTATCTTGGCATTGACATCGGCCCCCTTGGCGAGCAGCGCCTGCACCACCTCGTTGTGGCGGTAGAGGGAGGCCAAAAACAGCGCCGTGGCGCCGTCGGTCATTTTGGCATTGACATCGGCACCCTTGGCGAGCAGGTCCTGCACCACCTCGTTGTGTCCGTTCTGGGAGGCGAGCATCAGCGCGGTCGCACCGTTGTTCGCTTTCGCATTGACATCCGCCCCCCGGGCAAGCAGCGCCTGGACTGTGGTGGCATCTCCACTAATTGCCGCGTTGAACAAGTCCTCTGGGGGGGGCGATACGGCCGCCGCCCATCCGACCCCCAGTGCTATGCACCATACCAATAGCAGCCAACGAAAATGAATCATCGAGCTTTCGAAAGCGATCTTTTTAGTGAACGACATCTTTGACTCCCCGACGATCCTCACCGCCGGTAATCTTGTCATATGCGTGCGCAAAAAAAGAGGGAATAGCGAGGTAGCGGGTAGCGTCCCGCAACAAACGCGCGCTCGCAGATCGCGTGCTCACCGGTGACAGCCCGGCTTGAGGCAGCGACGACAAGCGAAATACCCGTCTCCTGGTGCGTCATAGACAATCGCGCATCGCCGGCGGACATGCTTTGAGAGGCGATTCAAAGGCAACTATCCGTGGCTCCCTCACGAGATAAATCTGCTGGAGTAGCCGGGTCGCGAAGCCTCACCCCTCCGGGTGCAGGAGCGCGCCGTATCGTCACGGCAAGAGACCAAAGACGGCGACACTGTTCGTGGTCGCGACGAAGACTTTTCCGTCGGCGACGACCGGGGCGATATATTTGTTGCCGGCGCCGAAGTGGTCACGCCCGTTGGACGCCTGGTTGCTGTTGTACAGTTCGGTGGCGAGATTGGTCGCCGCGTAGGCATGAAGCACCGCGGGCGAAGTGTTCTCGTATGCCCAGACGATGGCGTTCGCCGTGCCATTCGCCGAGACGACCGGGAAGGTTCCGGGATAGGCGAAGTGGGTGGAAGTCTGCGACATCGGAGAACTCGAGAGGAGCGCGTTAGTCACCGAAAACGCCTTCAAGGAGCCGCCTTGGGGGCCATAGTAGATGCTGGAGTTGAAATAGGCGGGCGTCGCCCAGACGCCATTACCCAAAACGTCGTCGAGTTCCTGCCAGATGTTGTTGCCTACGGAAGTGAACTTGCCCATGTTGTCTCGATTCACGACATAGATGTTGCCGTCCTTGCCCGCTCCGACGGCCAAGTGCCGCACCGTCCCGTTGGCGTCGGTCATGTCGGGCAGCAGCATCACCCCGCCGGAGCCGAGATCGCCGTCGCCGGTGGACTCAGCGATCTCGCCCGACATCGCGAAGTAGTCGGCCACCGCCAGGCTGCCGCCCGAGGAGGAGATCTTCACGAACGAGTTGCCGTAGTCTCCGCTATTGGGGAATCCGCCGGCGTTAAGAGTGGTCTCAAAACGACCGTTGGCGGTCAGGACATACACGTCGCCCGCCAAATCCGCCGCCGGGCCGCCGCCGCTCATCCAAATCGAAGGACCCTGACTGGCATAGCCGCTGCCGCGCGCATCCATCGCGACGTTGAGAACACTCGTGATCGCGAGCGTGGACTCGCTGAGCGCGATGATCCAGCCGCCGTATGGGCCATCATCGCAATGTGACGCCCATGTCGTGTAGATCGTGCCCTTGTTCAAGAGCAGTGCGGCGCGCTCCTTGTATTGTCCGGGCGCAAAAGTCGTCGCTCCGAACATTGCCGCAATCTCCGTCGGGCTGCCCGTCATTTCGTGGCCCGTCGTAATGTCCAACGCATGCAGCCGCTGGTGATAGTTGGATGAAGCGTCCTTCGTCATCGCGACAACATAAATCGTGCCATGAGCACCGGCATTTCGGTCGATCACGGGCGTAGAGGTGATGCCGATCTCGGGTGTCACTTGGCCGCAGCCGCGATCGTCGCTAGTGGTCTCGCCTCCGCTGATGAGCGAGACGTGCCATAGGATCGTTCCCATATCCGCGTCGAACGCGTAGACCGAATCGTGCTCGGTCGCGACGAAGACGACATTGTGTGCGGCACCAGCCACGGTGAGTCTCGAAAGATAGAGCGGCTGGGCGTCGACCAGTCCGTCCACTTCGAGATTCCGGAGCTTTCCGAAGGTCGCGGAAGTTACGTTAGACGGTGTAAGGGCCGACTCCGTGAGATTCTGCCCGGTGCGCATGACATCGTACTTGTAGGTCACCACATCGGTGCCCGCGGCTGCCGCGGTCGCGGTCACGGTCAGCGTTGCGGCGTTGCTCGTCATGCTGCCCGTCGCATTGGTGACGACCGCGGTAAAGCTCGACCCGTTGTCCCCGCTCACGGCCGCCGGAGCCGTGTAGCTCGATCCGGTTGCCCCGGCGATGGCGGTACCGTTCTTTTGCCATTGGTATTTCAACGGAGCGGTACCCGTCGCCACGACGTGGAAGGTGGCGCTCTGTCCGACGCTCACCGTTTGATTCACCGGTTGCGTCGTAATCTGCGGCGCGGTCGGCGCCGCAGTCACGGTCAGCGTTGCGGCGTTGCTCGTCATACTGCCGGTCGCGTTGGTAACGACCAGGGTAAAGCTCGACCCGTTGTCCCCGCTCACGGCCGCCAGTGTCGTGTAGCTCGATCCGGTTGCTCCGACGATGGCGGTACCATTCTTCCGCCACTGATACTGCAACGGAGTCGTACCCGTCGTCACCACGCTGAAAGTGGCGCTCTGTCCGACGCTCACCGTTTGATTCGCGGGTTGCGTCGTGATCTGCGGCGAGACCGTGGAGATGTGCGCCGAGGCTGTGGAGATCTGCGGTTGTGTGGTATCAGCAGTAGGGCTCGAGTGCCCGCATGCAGCCAGCAATGCGACGATCGCAATGTACGAGAGAAAACGCGAATAGCGTCGTGCCATACGGTGTGAATCCACTACGAATTGTTTTTTAGAGTCGCAGAGGTGGAACCACAAGTAAATCAGTCTGCGAAGTGCGACAGCCCGTTCAATGCCAGCCGCGGACAACACACTGGCCGATTGGCCGACCCTTTAGCTCGATTCAGAGTATTATGCGCCGGGCGTGAAGTGGCTATCATAGTTATGGATTTGTGTTGCTCGCGAGCTACGGCTGCCGCTTCGCTTGCAGCGGGCCTGCGGCTAACGGACCACCGCTACCCCATCCAACTGACGCCGCATCAGGCCTTCCAAGCTTATGTGCGCCCGGACAAATGTCGGGTCAACGTGATCGATATCGCGGCGTTGTAATGGCTGCAGTCTCCGTGCACGTGGTGGTGGCGTGTCACGTGACATGGACGGATTGTGTTCCAAGCCCTTATTTAACTTAATGCTTTTCGATATGGGTGAAGGCTCGCATTTATTGGAGTTACTGGATAGGCATGTTTCGGGTTTAGGCGCGATGGTGATATCTATAAGTGGCTCGTTTTCTGTGTGGGAACGGGGCTGCCATGGCAAGCACCAACTTGAGAATGGCGGGTTAGCTAACCATTGAGGGATTGCACTGAGATGAGAGACTGCGTATATGCGATGGCGCTGGCCATGCTGGCTTTGGCGTTCGGTCCGAGCGCGCAAGCCTTGCCGTCGGTGCTGCAGCGCGGCTACGACGCGAATGTTTCCGGCGCAAACCTCGCCGAGGTCACGCTCAACACGTCGAACGTCTCCCCGTCCAGCTTCGGCCTGGTGTTCAAGCTGCCGGTCGACGACAACATCTTCGCCCAGCCGCTCTACGTGCCGAATGTCGCCGTCGCCGGCCAGGGAACCCACAACGTGGTGTACGTCGCGACCAT
>Ga0326728_10021025_pt1 | contig 12340 bp, 14 predicted proteins | sample MB3enrmetagenome_FD_207602 | JGI IMG/M metagenome (GOLD analysis project Ga0326728, IMG submission 207602) | Lab enriched peat soil microbial communities from McLean, Ithaca, NY, United States - MB31MN | ecosystem: Environmental > Terrestrial > Soil > Wetlands > Peat | place: USA: New York...
GGCCCTGATCCTAAGCGGAGCGTGCTGGAGCATCTGACGTATCTCCTCAATAGTCGGCGCTCTGTCGCTTGAGTACTTCCTCTTGGTTGGGGCCTGCTTCATAACGAACTTCCATTCTAGCTTCATGCGGTTCATGACGCTGAATAGCTGAATGGGAGCGACGCTCATGTGTACCGTGTCGGGCGATATCTCTCCCCTGGAGACCCTGGCCTTCAGATGCGAGATGTACCTCATCACGGCGTCCTCTGCCTTACGAGCCGGGAGCTTTGCGAACTGGTCGGGCGTTAGTTCAGCGAATTTGAGGAAGGCGCCCATCCTGTTCTGGTATAACCTGAGGGTAGCGGAGCTCCGGATTCCGGCTTCGAACCTCTCCCAGGACATGACTCCAGAGGGTGTTTATCGGACAATATAAGCAGATTGACGCTATTCTAGCAGCTCGGGTTTCGGCTCGTCCTCTATCTTGGTCTCGAAGTCCTCTATCGAGTACTTCATGGGTTGGTCCGCTTCCAGCACTCGTGCGTGGGTCAGCGTCGCCCTGGCGAGGAGCCAGAAGATCGCCGCTATGGCTTTGCGGCCCCTGTTGTTCCCGGGGATTACCAGGTCGATGTCGTCAGTGACGTTGTCCGTGTCGCAGACCGCTATGACCGGGATGGCGAGGCTCCCCGCCTCCACTATGGCCTGGGTGTCGGACGCCGGGTCGGCGACGACGACCAGCTCAGCGTCGAGGTGGCCCGGGTACAGAGGGTTGGTGAAGGTCCCGGGCATGAACCTCCCGATCCGGGGCATGGCTCCCGTCAGCTCGCAGAACTTCTCGACCGCCATTGCACCGTGCTCTCTGCTGGTGTAGACGACCGTGTTCTGAGCGCCTGTCGAGGCGATGAACTTTCCAGCGACGTCGATCCTCTGGAGGGTCCTGGAGTAGTCGATCATGTGAAGGCCGTCGGGCCTGGGCCTCGTGGTGAATGGTTCCATCGTCTTCGTCCTGACCGGCGTCCCGATGCGGATGCCGGTGGCAAGAAGGGCCTTCTCGCTGAGCTGATGCACGACCATCTTGTCGTCAGAACCCGCTTCGTCGTCTTCTGTTAGGGACAATTTCGGGCCTACCTCGCAGCTACTGCAGGTCTGCCTTCCTGCTGTAGAACGGGAGGACCTGGTCGATGACGTCGACCGATGAAATCAGCATGCTTCGGCAGCAGTATCTCTTCAGTCCGAGGTCGTCCAGCACCTTCGCCGGATCCTCCCCCTCTTTGACTCTCGACTGGAAGGAGGCGAACTTGTCCCCGATCAGGTTCCCGCACGTAAAGCAACGGATTGGTATCATCATGTCTGATTACCTGTACGACTTTTGCCTCTTCCGTCTCGCTCCGGGGCCTCCAAACTTCTTCGGTTCCGCCTGTCTCGGGTCACCCGAAAGCAGATATTTATTGTATGCATTCATTCTTTCTCTCATCTCGTTCCCTCTCACCTGGTCGACGAAAGCCCGTGTGATGGCCATAGCAGCGGCGTCCGCCTGCCCCATGAACCCACCGCCGGAGACGCTGACGTCCAAGTCGTACTTGTCCCTTAGCTCCTTGGCCATCATGACCGGGCCGAGAAGGTGAAGTCTTGCCGGCTCCGGCTCCCAGAGCTCGACCGGGATGCCGTTGATTCTGATCCTTCCTGCCCCCGGCTGGATTGCAGCCGTCGCCCTCGCCGTCTTCCGCGCGCCTGAGTATAGTTTTGGGGCCTTCTTCACAGGCGTCTTGACCGTCGGGTTGACCAAGTCTACTCGTTCCACCCGAGCGTCTTCGAGAGCTCTTTCATTGTGACATAGACAGGAACTGGCCTAGGGGCCGTGGTGTCCTTGAACTGAGTAAGCTTGGCCACGTCGACGCCTTCCGGAAGACCTACGTAAACTCTCAGCCTCTTCATAGCCAGAACTCCCTTCATTTTCTTCCTGGGGACCATCCCCCTGATCATCCTCCTCAGGATGTTGTCAGGCCTTCGGGGGTGGATTGGACCGTAGATGGGGTTGACATGGCTCGCAATCTCGAGCCTCTCCTGCCATTGCCTCACCACGGAGGTTCTGGAGCCCGATATTAGTGATTTCTCTGCGTTAACCACGACGACTCTCCTCCCTGAAATCAGGAGTTTTGCAACCTTTGACGAGAGCCTCCCGGCAATCTGGTTGGTCGCGTCCACGTAGACCGTATCTTCACTGGACAAGCCTGACGCCGCTCCCTTTCGGGTACTTCTTGAGAAATTGGTCTATGGAGAGGGCGGAACCACCAGCTGCCTCCAACTTGGACCGAGCGCTTGTTGAGAAAGAGAACGCACCGACCACGAGCTTCTTGTCGATAAGACCCGAACCGAGAACTTTGCCCGGAACGAAGAATGCCTGCCCTTCCTCGGCCATCCTTGACATCTTGCCAAGATTGACCTCAACTTTTGTGCCTTCGGGCATTGAGAGTAGCTTTGCGGCGACCGTCCAGATTTGTGCCTTATGCTCCTTCCCCGCTCTCTCCAGCATTACTGACATCTGTCTCAGGAGAGGGTTTGAAGAGGTCATGTTGCAGCACTTCCCACGGAGACCTGTATCTCCTTGAGCTTTTTCTCGAGCAGCTCTACCGCCTTCGTGACGATCCGCCTTGCCGGCAGGCCGCCCGTCGACTCGACCATCAGGTTGTAGACTCCCTCACCCTTCCCCTCCGTGAGCGCTGCGACCGTACAGGGCTGCCACTTCGCGTGCTCCTTGCCCTTCCCGAGTCGGGCGTACGCTTCAAGCTTCACTGACTGGCCTTGGGCCAGTTTCACAAGAGGGATGGACTCGCTGACCGGCCTGACCTCCCTGTCTTCCGAGACCAGGTCGCCCGAATAGACGGTTGACACCTTGTCCTTGCCCTTCGCATCGAGAACGAAAAGAACCCTACACTTGTGGCAACCCAGAGGGTTACCGCAGTCGCAGTCCTCAGGCAGGTTATACCTATCCAGGTCTGTCTTGATTGGTATCATCCCCAGTCTGTGGGCGAGGATTTCATCGTAGAGCACAGACGAATTCTCCAACATGACCACGTCATCGATCGCCATCGTGGGCACCTCGGCGATGCAGAAGCGCCTCACGGCGTTTGCGTAGGATCGGTCAACCCCCTCAAGCTGAAGCCTGACTGTGTTCCCAGATTCCTCTATGACCTTTACCCTAAGCAATGACATCACCGACTGGATTGCGATACATGTTCATGAAACGCCGTGTTTCGCGACTCGGGAATGAGTTGTAGTTAAAAAGTTTTAGCGGGTCCTTGGGATGTCTCGAAACGACAGGACTTCCATCACCCTTTTTGCTAGGATGAGAGCCTTCAAGATTTATAACCTTAGAATGACGGGCAGAACAAGAATATGTCGGCAGCAGCAGACTTCAGGCACCTCGTCAGGATTGCTGGAAGGGACCTCGACGGGAGCAAGAAGCTCATTGTTGCGATTTCTGATCTGCGAGGGGTCGGCTACAATTTTGCAAGCGTGGTGACCTCCAGGATAGGCCTCGACCCTAGGGCAAGGCTCGGGACACTCAGCGAAGACCAGGTCCGCGAAGTTGAGAAGGCTATCCAGAGCGCGACGAAGTCGTCACTCCCTGCGTGGTACTATAACAGGAGGAACGACCCAGACACCGGGGAGACGAAGCAGCTACTGGGCTCAGACCTAGATTTTGTGATCAAAGGAGATGTAGATGACGAGAAGAACATACAGAGCTGGAAGGGCGTAAGGCACAGCCTTGGGTTGAAGGTCAGGGGACAGAGAACGAGAACGACCGGCAGAAAAGGAAGGACTGTAGGAGTGAGGAAGGCGGCCCTCATCGCCGCAGCGAAGGAAGCAGGGGAGAAGAAGGAAGAGAAGTAGAGTTGGGAGACCCGAGGAAGGCCAGGAAGCAGTACAGCCGGCCGCGAAGTCCATGGAGAGCTGACCAGTTGGCCCAAGAGCTGTACCTGCTTGGCACATTCGGGTTGAGGAATAAGAGAGAACTCTGGAAGTCACAGACCCATCTGAGTTCGATAAGAAAACAAGCGAGGACTCTGCTCGCTGCTACGGAACAGGTTAGGTTGAGGGAGGAAAAGAAGCTGCTAGATAGTCTAAGGAAGAGGGGGCTGGTCACAGAAACCGCAACCCTCGACGACATTTTGAGCCTCACGGTCGAGGATCTTCTGTCGAGGAGACTTCAGACCATGGTCTTCAAGAAGGGGATGGCGCTGTCGCCACTTCACGCGAGACAGCTCATTGTACACGGCCACGTCATGATTGGGGGAAGGGTGATTACGATTCCAGGGTATGAGGTCGGGCATGATGAGGAGACGACAGTAGCACTCAAGGGGGCCACGGAAGGAGTCGCCCCTGCTTCCGAGGCTGCGGCAGAAGGTGCTCCAGCTGCGGAAGGAAGCGTCGAAGTCATGGAGAAGGCAGTGGCCCAGCCACCTGCCCTAGGGGAGTGAAAGTGATTGGCGTCCGAGGAAGAGATTGCGAGGGACCGCTGGGGTGTTGTTCACATCTACTCGAGCTACAACAACACAATCGTCCATATCACCGATTTGACCGGAGCCGAAACGATTTCGTTCTCGTCAGGTGGCAGACACGTGAAGGCCGATAGGTTCGAATCATCACCCTACGCCGCGATGAAGAGTGCTTCGGCTGCCTCAGATGTGGCGAAGGGGAAGGGCATCAACGCAGTTCACATCAAGGTCCGGGCTGTCGGAGGAACGGGACCGAGAACACCAGGGCCGGGAGCACAGGCTGCCATCAGGGCCATCGCGAGGGCGGGGTTCAGGATAGGAAGGATTGAGGATGTGACGCCAATTCCACACGACACTACTAGGAAGAAAGGCGGCCGCCGGGGAAGAAGAGCCTAGGTCTCACACTCGTTTCAGAAGTTCGACGGAATCGACTTTTCCGTCGCCATCCCGATCGATGCCTCGGAGGAGGCAGGCGTACCTGCCTGAATTGTATTTCTGAAAAAGCAGGTCCGCGAAGTTGCATATCCCGATGATGGCCGCCTTGGTGCCGGCACCCGTTAGTCCGGCCGCGAGGACGCAGGTTTTGCCGGCCTCCCAAGGATTCTCAATCTTAACCACGATGCAGTCAAGCTCAGAGTTGTAGGGTCTGCCTTGGTCGTCTACCACTGAGCCCCAGAAACCCCCCTGTTTGAACCTGAGAGGGAGGTACTGATTGAGTTCTTCAGAGACGACGTTGGTCCTCGGACCCCCAACGACTATCAGATTCGAGCCCTTCAGGTTCTCCGCCTTCACGTCGACGTCTAGCTTGACCGGAAAGCGCCCAGGAAGCGCAACGAACTGTCCGAGTGCAAACCCCAGCTGGACGGCGTAGTGCCCGTCGCGGGCTTGAGTGCCGGTCGCCCCGTGTGGAAGAGGCGAGCCCACGACAATCCATCCGTCGAATTCGCCGTCATGAAAGAACTCCTTGAAGAAGTGCCCCAGCGATCTCGACCTGGTCGAGGCTTGCAGGGTCGGCAACGGCTCGCCCCGGACCTGGAACTCGACGGCATACCCATCCGAGGACAACGCGAACAAGTTCGCCTCGCCTCCACGTATCGATTCGCTGCTGATTCGCGTGATTAGGCCCGCTTTCTCAAGGCGGCCAACGTGATAGTAGATGGTCTGGTGGTGGGTCTTCAGTGCGCGGGCGATTTCAGCCGGGTAGCGTGGGCCCGCCGCGAGCAACGCAAGGATCCTCTGGCCGACCTTGCTGGATGCCGGCTTGAAGGTATCAGGCTTCTCTGACACAAGTACTCGCTTCGTCATGCGCTCTCTAGACTTCGGATCGAGGAGCAATCCTTCACGCACGGCGTGCCCGAGCGCCCGACCACTAGAAAACAGTTTTGCATGGTGGGTAATAAGCTCAGGCACGCAACGGAGCAAGTATGCAGACCCTGTCATGCATGGTAGAGAAAAGCTCTTTGCGGAGCTTATTACGCCGAGCCTTGAGAAGCTGACCATGTGTGGGATAGTTGGCTGCGTCGCGGAGGAGCCGGTCTCCGGCATCCTGCTGGAGGGGCTCCGGAGGGTCGAGTACCGCGGATACGACTCAGCGGGCATGGCTACTGTGAGCAACGGAAGGCTCAGCGTCCGCAAGGGTGCAGGAAGAATCGACGAGATTGAGGACAGGAAGAGACTCTCTGGACTGAAGGGCAACACGGGGATGGCTCATACGCGGTGGGCGACCCATGGGGGGGTCACGGACCGCAATGCGCACCCCCACACCGCGTGCAATGAAACTGTCGCCGTGATTCACAACGGCATTATCGAGAACTATCTTCTACTGAAGAAGGGTCTGACGTCCAAGGGTCACAGGTTCAAGAGCGAAACTGATACGGAAGTGATTGCGCACCTAATCGAGGAGGAGTATGCGAAGAACAAGGACCCGCTCACTGCGACGATGAGGGCAACGAAGAAGCTCACCGGGCAATACGCCATCGTCGTGCTCTTCCAAGACAGGCCGGATGTCATGGTTGGCGCCCGGAAGGACGCCCCGCTCATAGTAGGGGTGGGCGACGGGAAGATGTTCATCGCCAGCGACGTGCTGGCTTTCATCGAGCACACGGACAGGACAGTCTTCCTGGACAACCAGGAGACGGTCGAGATCACGAAGAGTGGACTGAAGATAGTCGGGTGGGACGGGAGAGAGGTGAAACGTAGGCCCACGCAAGTGGCCTGGGAGCTGTCTGACCTGTCCAAGACCGACTATGCCCACTACACGCTCAAGGAGATTAACGAGCAGCCGCATACTGCGGTCGGAGCGACTGTGCAGGAGCCGGGGAGGATCGCCGAGTTCGCGAATGCACTGAAGAGGGCGAAGTCGCTCTTCATCACGGGCTCAGGCACCAGCTACCATGCAGGCCTGCTCATGAAGTCCAGGTTGAACCAGGAAGCGGGCATCAGATGCGACGTGGTGGTTTCGGGCGAACTGAAGGAGCACGCAGGGTTCTTGGGCAAGGGGTCAGTCGTGGTTGTGCTCTCCCAGAGTGGAGAGACCGCGGACGTGCTCGAAGCTGTCAAGGAGGCCAGACGGCGGGGGACGAAGATTCTCTCAATCGTCAACGCAGCCGGGTCGACGCTAGCCAGGGAGAGCGACCTCGTCCTGTTGCTCAACTGTGGACCCGAGGTCGGAGTCGCCGCGACGAAGAGTTTCACGGCGCAGGTGGTTGTAGCCAATATGGTCGTGGATGCCGTCCTTGGAAAGAACGGGACAGAAGGAATTCAGGAGCTCTCTGAAGCCATCACCGAGACTCTGAAGACAGAGAAGCAGATCAAGAAGATCGTGCGGAGGTACAGGGACAACTCTGACTTCTACTTCGTGGCGAGGGGATACCAGAGCCCGGTCGCGCTCGAGGGCGCGCTCAAACTGAAGGAACTCTCATACGTGCATGCAGAAGGGATGCCTATGAGTGAGCTGAAGCACGGGACGCTTGCTCTGATCGAGAAGGGGACTCCAGTAGTTGTCATAAACCCTTCCGGCGATGCCCACGCCGATTCCCTCTCAAACTCTGAGGAGCTGAAGGCGAGGGGGGCGGACCTGATAGGGATCTCGGATGTCGCGGATGAGGTCTACAGGTACTTCGTCCGTGTGCCCAAGGTGCTGCCGAAGTTCATGCCCGTCGTCGAGGTGATCCCGCTTCAACTCTTGGCTTACCACTTCGCGTTGGCACGAAAGAACGACCCGGACTACCCACGCAATTTGGCCAAGTCAGTGACGGTCAAATAAGCAAAGCAATTAAGCGGTTTCTGCCCCAGCATGGCGTGGTATCAAAGAAGGACGCCCTCTCAAGGCCAGTGACTACGATTGAAGTAGGCAAGAAGAGCATCTCCCGTTTGTTGGAAGAGATGGCTCAGACCGGTTTCCAAGGGAAGAAGCTCGGGGAAGTCGCGGGCATTTGGGCTGAGATGGCTCGGCAGAAGAACCTGACGGTCTTCCTGGGTCTGACGGGGTCGCTCAGCACGACAGGACAGTGGAAGATGATCAGGTGGCTGATAGAGAAGAGATACGTTGACGTGCTCGTGAGCACTGGGGCCAACATCTCCGAGGACATACTCGAAGCGCTTGGCTACCACTACTACCAAGGGACATGGCTCGCCGACGACGAGGAGCTTCTGAAGCTCAGGATCGACAGGTTCTACGACGTCTATGCCGACGAACTGCAGTACAGGAAGCTCGAGAATACTATCTACAAGTTCGCCAGCACGCTTGACGAAGGGACGACCTACTCTACGAGAGAGTTCCTCTATCAGTTTGGAGAGCACCTCTCGAAGAAGAGCATAGACAGCATAGTCGCCGCCGCGTACGAGGCGAAGGTTCCGGTCTACTCGCCAGGACTCATCGACAGCGGATACGGAGTGGCTCTCAGTCTTCTCAGGAGGCAGAAAGGGAAGCTGATTAAGCTGGACCAGACTAAGGACATGGAGGAACTGGCGCAGATAGCTGAGAGGACCAAGCGAACGGGTGTGGTCTATCTCGGTGGAGGCGTGCCCAAGGACACGATCCAACTAGCTACTATAATCAAGTCGCTCGCGAGGGGAGGGGAGCAGGAGACTCCGCACGAATACGCCATTCAGATCACGGCTGACAGCCCTCAGTGGGGAGGCCTGTCCGGGTGCACTCTAGAAGAAGCAATCAGTTGGGGGAAGATCTCCTCCGCCGCAAAGAAGGCCACGCTGTACGCCGATGTGACTCTCGCCCTTCCCCTCGTGGTGCACGCCCTCGACGAGAGAGTGGAGAAGAGGAGTCACCCGCCCGACCTCAGCTGGGTCTTCAAGCTCTAGACCGGATCAGCTCTGCAACTACTCTTGGACACTCGAGGGCCATCTGGGGCGCCGCGCCGAGGTAGTATTCGGCCCGTTTGATGGTAGGAGCGAACTTTCCATTCTCAAGCATCGACTTCACGTTCTCGTACCCCCGTTCATCTCCTTTGAGCCTCATCGACACTTGCTCGGCTTCCGCGTAGACCTCCGGATGATTTGAGAGGTCCCGGCCCATCGTCGCTCTTTCAATGTTCATCGTATCGAGAGAGCCGATTAGCCTTGAGGAGGCTATGAGTGAATGAGCGAGTGCCTGCCCTACCATGCGCCGAATCACGGAGTCTGAAAGGTCGCGCTGCATCCTGGTCATCTGGAGCCTGTATGCGAGGAGAGGCAGCAGCGAATTGGAGATCTCAGCCTGTCCTTCCGCGTTCTCGATGTCGACCGGGTTGACCTTTTGTGGCATGGTCGACGAGCTGACCTTGCCGGGGCGTGCGAAGTGGATGTAGTCGAGGGTCTGGTAGAGCCAGAGGTCACGCGAGAGCGAGACCATCAACTGGTTGATGTTCATGACATAGTGGAGTATGTCCGAGAGCCTCTCGCCGGGGACTACCTGGGTCGAGTACGGGGCAGCCTCAACCCCCATTGCAGAGACGAAGTCGCCTAGAGTCTTCCTCCAGTCCCTTCGCCCCATCAGTGTGAAAGATGCGTAAGTCCCGACGGCCCCTGAGAATTTTGCCATTGGCTTCATCGACCTCAGGAGAGAAACACGTTCTGCGATTCTTACGGCGAAGACTGCCATCTCCTTACCGAAGGTTGTGGGTATTGCCGGCCGGCCGTGAGTGCGAGCCAGCATCACAGTCCTAGCCTCACGTCTGGCAATCGCCGCTAGCTTAGTCGCGAGACTCGAGTAATTCGGTACCATGACCTTCCCCAGGGCAGAGCGGAGCAAGATGGCGAAAGCTAGGCTGTTTGTGTCTTCGCTGGTGAGCCCAAGATGGACGTATGGTCGAAGCTCGCCGGCTCCGGTGCGCCTGAGGGAGTCTCTCAGGAAAACTTCGACGGCCTTCACATCGTGGCCCAGCTTCGCTTCGAGGACCTTCACCTTCTCCATCGAGAGTGAGAGCTTGGGAACCCTCCGGTTAGGCGCGACGCCCAGCTTTACGAGGAACGAAAGGTACGCGAGTTCGATACGGACGCGCTCCTCAAAGAGCGCCCGCTCCGTCATGTACTCGGCTAGGGGTTCGGCCTCTTCCCTGTAGCGGCCGTCTATGGGGGAAATGGAGTCATAACTCAATTGTCCTCGACCTCTCCTCGCCGTGCGAGATCAGACTCACGCGAACCCCCAAAGCCACCTCAAGGTATTCGACGAGCTTTTTTGCCTGAGCCGGCAGTTCCTCGTCGTACTTGGCGCCTTGCATGGAAAACGGAGACTCATAGACGGGTTCGACTTCGTGCAAATGCCCGAGTGAGCGTTGGAAATCTCTTGTTTCAGAACCCATATGGCGGTACGCGATACACGCCCGGAACTCCTTCACCTCTGAGAGGACATCAAGTTTGGAGACTGCGATGTTCTTCACGCCGTTGAGCGTGATTGCATATCTGAGGGCGACCAGGTCGAGCCAGCCGACCCTCCTGGGCCTCCCTGTCGTTGCTCCATATTCGTTACCCACGGACCTGATCTTGTCAGAAGTGAGGTCCTGGATCTCCGTAGGAAAGGGTCCGCTCCCTACCCTGGTGGTGTAGCATTTCATTACGCCAAGAGGTTCTCCGGCCTCGGAGGGAGGGATGCCCAAGCTGGCAGGGACGTAGCTGACAATTGTGTGCGAACTCGTCACGAACGGGTAAGTGCCGTGGAGAAGGTCCAACAGGGTGCCCTGAGAGGCTTCGAAGAGTATTGAACCCCCTGCACGTCCGATATCGACAATGCGCGAGCCAACGTCTCCCACCAACCCTGTTACGACCCGCTTCGATTCCTCAACCCAAGCAGCAAACCCCTTTGGGTCCACCCCCAGCTGAGAATAGAACTGGGATGGCGCCGAGGAATTGGGCTCAACCAACAAGTCAGATGCACGCAGTGCGAGTCGCAGAGCTCTCATGGCGTATGCGGGACCAATTCCTCGCCGCGTCGTTCCTATCGCCGAGTCCCCTCTCATCTTCTCTAGGACGATGTCGAGCTCCTTGTCGAAGGGTGAGACCAGGGAGCATCTCCCGTCAATCAGCAGCTTCTCCCTGACTCTGTCAGGGAGGAGAAACAGCTCCTCCTGGAGAATGATGGGGTCCAGGGCCACTCCTGCTCCAATTAGAAGCTCCTTACCCTTCAGCGCCCCCGACGGCACAAGGTGGAAGGTGTGCTTCTTCTCGCCGATTACGACCGTATGGCCTGCGTTGCTCCCGCCGTTGAACCTGGCGACCGCGTCGAACTGACCCGCAAGGTAGTCCACGAGCTTGCCCTTTCCTTCGTCGCCCCACTGGAGGCCTACCACCGCCAGGTTTCCCATGCTATGTTACCTTGCGTATGTCGTGCGGGAGGCTCTCCTTGTAACCGGCCGAGGTGATCCGGAGGAACTCGGCTCTCCTCTGGAGCTCCTGGATGCTGTGGGCTCCCGAGTAGCTCATTCCCGAGCGGAGCCCGCCGACCAGCTCCTTGACCACCTCCTCGACCCTACCCTTGTACGGAATCAGTCCCTCTACCCCCTCGGGCACGCTCTCCTGGATTACCTCCTCTATGACTTCGGACTCCCGGGTGGCGCCTTCTCCACCCTCCCTGATCCTCCTGTCGACTGTCGCGGCGAGGGAGGCCATGCCCCTTGTGAGCTTGTAGCGGACGCCCTCACGCAGAATCGTAGGGCCGGGGCTCTCCTCAGTGCCAGCGAAGAGGCTCCCGATCATCACGGTGGAGGCGCCCGCGGCCAGCGCCTTCGTGACGTCGCCCGGGTTCCGGATCCCCCCGTCCCCGATGATGGGAACGCCGTAGTCCCGGGCCGTGCGGGCAGCGTCCATGATGGCGGTCAACTGGGGGACCCCCGAGCCCGTGACGACGCGCGTGACGCAGACGCTCCCAGAGCCCACGCCCACCTTCACGGCATCGGCTCCCGCCCTGATCAGGTCGATCGCACCCTTGGATGTGGCTACGTTCCCGGCGACGACCTCGGCACCGCCGAAGTCCTGTTTGATCCTCTTCAGCGTCTCGATCGCGTACGTCGAATGGCCGTGCGCGATGTCGACTACGAGGCAGTCCGCCCCGACTTCAAGCAATCTCTCGGCCCGCTCAAGGTAGTCGCCCCTCACCCCGACCGCGGCCGCGACCCTGAGGCGCCCCTTCGAGTCCTTTGTCGCTGAAGGGAACTGCCTCCGCTTCATTATGTCCTTCGAGGTTATGAGGCCGGCCAGCCTTCCCTTCCTGTCGAGAAGGGGGAGCTTCTCGACCTTGTGCTCGTGGAGGATCTTCTCAGCCTTGTCGAGGGCGACATCCCTAGCAGCTGTGACGAGGTCCTTCTTCAGCGTCATCACGTCGCTCAGCTTCCGGCCGAGGTCTTCCTCAAGAATGATGTCCCTCCTCGTGACCA
>Ga0326728_10021028_pt1 | contig 12338 bp, 9 predicted proteins | sample MB3enrmetagenome_FD_207602 | JGI IMG/M metagenome (GOLD analysis project Ga0326728, IMG submission 207602) | Lab enriched peat soil microbial communities from McLean, Ithaca, NY, United States - MB31MN | ecosystem: Environmental > Terrestrial > Soil > Wetlands > Peat | place: USA: New York...
TACCCGGAGGGTAAAAGGTTGCTACTGTGCATCAGCACGGGGCGGGTGACTCTGGCGGTCTTGAACCCAAGGCCGGCCCAAAGAAAGACGCCGAAAGGCGGGACAAAGTGAGCATGCGCACCGGGAAGGAGACACAGCCAAGGCAAAGCTTGTAAAAACCTTCCAAGATGCAGGCGATGTTAAAAACGACACCGCCGGCATGTGACGAAAGGCAACCTGAGAGCTAAGAGGTCAGACCCGTGGCACTGGGCCAACGCATCGCCAAAAGCGGTGGCCGTCCCAGCGCAAATGGTCAAGACGCGAATCCAAAGTCGCATACGTGTCTTGACCTGGTTCGCAAGCCGGCGTCCGCAAGCGCCAGCCCAAGCGAGCTAAGAGGCCTCGCTCAATAATTCAGCGACCGCAAGGCGCTGGACGGCCCTGCTATGAGGCCGGAAACTCCGCTTGCCGTGGAGAATGGCGTCGGGAAGCTGGCAGCCCCGCAAGGGTGCGCCTAATGTCAGCGTGGGAAAGAGAGCATGGCGAACTCCCAGACCCCAATTTGCCCCTGTTCAGTCGCAAGACTGGGCAGGGGCTTTTTGTTTTTCGGGTGGCCGCTCTTTTTCTTAATCTTAATCCTAATCCTAATCCTAATCTTTTTTGGATTAAGATTACGATTAGGATTAAGATTAGGAACCAGAAACCTGCCCCGGAAAGACGCAGATCACATTTGACAGCGGCATCGTTCTTGGCGAAATATAATCCGGTCAGGCCAGCGTAGCTCAGTTGGTTAGAGCGTGGGACTCATAAGCCCGAGGTCAGTGGTTCGATTCCACTCGCTGGCATTTCATTTTCCAGGCGATCTGCGGCATTTGTTCAGGCGCGCGGGTGCGCCTGGTCGTAGGCGCGCTTCAATCGCTCGGTCGTGATGTGGGTATAGACCTGGGTCGTGACCAAATGGGCGTGGCCCAGCAGTTCCTGAACGCCGCGCAAATCCGCGCCGGCGTCCAACAGGTGGGTGGCGAAACTGTGGCGCAATTTGTGCGGCGTCATCTGGGGGTCCAAGCCGGCTGAGCAAAGATACTTCTTCAGGCGCATTTGCACCGTGCGCGGCGACAGCGGAGTTATTTTGTTCGGGCGCGCGGAAAAAACCGCCCGGCCGCCCTGGACCGGGCCGGTTCGATGTTTCCAGTAGGCGCGGATCGCTTCCAGGGCGGGCGCGCCAATGGGAACGAGCCGTTCCTTTCTTCCCTTGCCGCGCACGCACACCCATTGTTGGGACCAATCGATATCGGCGGCGCAAAGCCGGCAAAGCTCGCTGACGCGCAAGCCGCAGGAATAAATGACCTCCAAAATGGCGGCGTCGCGAAAGTAAAGGCTGGCGTCCACATTGCCTGTAGCCGCGGCGCGGCCCAATTCCACGCCGGGGGCTTCGAGCAAGTCCTGCAATTGTTTGACCGTCAGGAAAAGGGGCAGGCGTTTTTGCGGTTGGGGCAGCGAAAGATTCCGGATCGGCGAAACGCCGGCCACGCCGTTGCGAATCAACCATTTGTAAAAGGAACGCAGGGCGGAAAAGCGCAGTTGAATGGCGGCGCGGCTCAATTGGCTGCGGCCGAGGAAGCGGAGAAAATCGCGAAAGTCGTCCCGGCGCAAGGCGGACCAGTCCGGGCCGGTGCCGCGCTGTTTTTTGAACCAGGCGAAGAATTCAAGCAGGGCCTGGCGATAGTTCCTTTGCGTGTAAATGGAGGCGTCCTTGTCGGTGGCCAGATGGCGAAGAAATTCCAAAATCCGGGCATCGGCGATTGGCCCCGCATTTTCTTCCGGCTGCGACATGACGGCACATTACAGCAGAACAGTCCGGCGCGGAAGCATGAGATTTTAATTTGACCGGGAGGGGACACACCAGGTTAAGATTGGAGGATTAATGAAAAATACTGCTTTTCCGCGATGGGTCCCCGCCGCTCTGGTCTGCTGGCTCCTGCCCGCAGTTCTCAACCCGGTTTATGCGCTAAGCACGGCATCTATGAAGGCGCACGTGCCCCGATTGGAGGCGGCCAGCGGGCAGGCGCCGCTCATCAACATGGGCGATAACGCCTGGGTGCTGGCCAGCGCCGCGCTGGTGTTGATGATGACGGCGCCAGGTTTGGTTCTTTTCTATGGCGGATTGGTGCGGCGCAAGAACGTCCTGAGCACCATGATGCAAAGCCTGATCTTGATGGCGTTGGTCTCGGCGATATGGATGGTGTACGGCTACAGCCTGGCCTTCGGGGAAGGAAACCAGTTTTTCGGAAATCCATTTCAGTATTTCATGCTCCAAGGCGTGGGGGCCGCGCCGAATCCGGCCTATGCGCCGACGATTCCGCAGGAGAGCTTCATGCTGTTTCAAATGATGTTCGCCATCATCACGCCGGCGCTGATCAGCGGCGCGATTGCGGAGCGGATGAGGTTCAAGGCTTACGTCCTGTTCATGGTGCTGTGGGTGACGTTCATTTATTGCCCGTTGTGCCACATGGTGTGGGGCCGGGGCGGCCTGTTTAATTGGAGCAATGGAGGCCGGTATCCCGTGCTCGACTTCGCTGGCGGCACGGTGGTGCATGTCAGCTCGGGCGTTTCGGCGCTGATCTGCGCGCTGGTGCTCGGAAAGCGGATCGGGTTCCCCGCCGAGCCGATGCCCCCGCACAATGTCGTCTTGAGCCTGATCGGCGCGGGTCTTTTGTGGGTGGGCTGGTTTGGTTTCAATGCCGGCAGCGCGCTCAACGCCGGCGCGCTGGCCAGCAGCGCCTTTGCGGCGACGCATTTTTCGGCGGCGGCGGCCGCGCTGGGATGGGGAGTGGCCGAATGGCGCCTCAAGGGCAAGCCCAGCGTGCTGGGGGTCGCTTCCGGCATGGTGGCGGGCCTGGCCACGATCACGCCCGCCTCGGGTTTTGTGACGGTCCCGGCGGCCTTTTTAATAGGATTGACAGGCGGCGTGTTTTGCTACCTGGCGGTGAGCAGGCTCAAGGCGGCGTTGCACTACGACGATTCGCTCGATGTCTTCGGCGTTCACGCGATTGGAAGCAGCACGGGCTTGCTGATGGCGGGGTTGTTGGCGAGCGCGGACGTCAACGCGGCGATCGGGAACACCTTCATCGCCGGCGACACGGTGGTGTCGCTGGCTGGAAGCCCGGCGCAGTTGGCCAATCAATTTCGCGGGCTGATGTTCACGGTGGTTCTCGCCGCCGCGGGCACGTTTGTCATCCTCAAGGTGGTCAGCGCGCTGACCGAACTGCGGGTGACGCCGGAGGAGGAGGGTTCGGGATTGGACCTGTCGGAGCACGGCGAGAGCGCGTACAACGATTAACACCATACAACCTTTGACTTTCAGCGCCGCCTTGCGATATGTTCGATGGCCATGACATACAAGATCAAGCCGTCCCATACGTCCAATGCGACCGTCATTCACTGGGTCGAGGAAATGGCCGCGTTGTGCCAGCCGGATAAAATCGTCTGGTGCGAAGGGTCCGAGGAGGAAAGGAAACGACTGACGGAGGAAGCGCTGGCCCTGGGGATTTTGCTCAAGCTCAACCAGGAGAAACTGCCGGGCTGTTATTATCACCGTTCCAAACTGGACGACGTGGCCCGCAGTGAGGACCGCACTTTTATCTGCACTGCCGCGGAGGAGGACGCCGGCCCGACCAATCATTGGGCCGCGCCCAAGGAGATGTACCGCAAACTCCATGCCCTCTGCGCCGGAGGAATGCGCGGACACACCCTCTACGTGGTTCCGTATTTGATGGGACCGCCCGGCTCCACCCTGACAAAAGTCGGCCTGGAACTGACCGACTCCCTTTACGTGGTGTTGAGCATGCGGATCATGACGCGCATGGGCCGGATCGCCTTTGAACACCTGGGGCAGAGCGAGGATTTCAATCGCGGCCTGCATTGCATGCTGGAGGCCGATCCGGGACGGCGCTACATCGCGCATTTTCCGGAAGACAACGCCATCATCTCGACCGGGTCCAATTATGGAGGCAATGTCTTGCTGGGCAAAAAGTGTTTCGCGTTGCGCCTTGGCTCCTGGCTGGCCCGCAAAGAAGGATGGATGGCCGAACACATGCTGATCCTGAGCGCGGAATCGCCGGCGGGTGAAAAGACCTTCGTGACCGCGGCCTTCCCCAGCGCCTGCGGCAAAACCAATTTCGCTATGCTGGTGCCGCCGCCCCATTATGCCGGGTGGAAAATTCGCACGGTCGGCGACGATATCGCCTGGATGAAACCGGGAGCGGACGGGCGGCTCTACGCCATCAATCCCGAGACGGGTTATTTTGGCGTTGCGCCCGGTACCAATGCCGAGACCAATCCCAACGCCATGGAGGCCATTTCGCACGACACCATTTATACCAATGTGGCCCTGACGCCCGACTTGGATGTGTGGTGGGAGGGCAAAACCAAGGAACCTCCCGCGCAACTGACCGATTGGCAGAGACGCCCGTGGACACCCGGCAGCAAGGAACCGGCCGCACATGCCAACAGCCGCTTTGCCGTGCCCATGAGCAATAATCCGGCCTGCGCTCCCGAAGTCAACGACCCCAACGGGGTGCCGATCAGCGCCATTATTTTTGGGGGCCGCCGGGCCACGACCATGCCGTTGGTTTATCAGGCCTTCGACTGGATTCATGGCGTCTATATGGGGGCGACGCTCAGTTCCGAGACCACGGCCGCCGCGATGGGCGCGGTGGGCAAAGTGCGCCGCGATCCCATGGCCATGCTGCCCTTCTGCGGTTACAACATGGGGCATTATCTGCACCATTGGCTGCGCATGCGCAAAAAAATCTCCGCCCCGCCCCGCATTTTTCACGTCAACTGGTTCCGCCGCGACGAAAGCGGACGATTCATCTGGCCCGGTTTCGGCGAAAACATCCGGGTGCTCAAATGGATCCTGGATCGGACGCATGGCCGGGCTGATGCCTGCGAATCCGCGCTCGGCTGGGTGCCCGGCCCGCGCGATTTCGACCTGGCCGGGATGAAGGATTTCGACGCGGCTAAAATGGCCCAAGCCCAGGCCATCAACCCGGCGGAATGGCGGCGCGAACTCATGGCCCACGACGATCTGTTCTTCGAGCTTTACGCGGATTTGCCCAAGGAACTGGCTCTCCAGCGCGAACTCCTGGTCTCCCGCCTGTGAACTTGGAAAAAGCAGTTTAACCACGGATGAACCCAGCGCGGCTTGCGCCGCAACCACAATGAATAGCCGCAAGAGAACACAGAGATCGCAGAGATGGAAATGCCTGATTTTATGTTCCTCCCGCTCTTTTGCGGCCAATTTCTTCTCGGGAAAACAAAGACTTGCGTGGTTGTAGTACAGATGGACACGGATAGGAGAGCAGATTATGAGAAATGTGCGCTATGTGGAAATCGAGAACTTCAAAACCTTCGGTGAAAAGATACGCGTGGACTTGGGACACCCCGCCGTATTGATTGGGCCAAATAACGCCGGCAAGACCAGCGTGATTCAGGCGCTTGCACTGTGGAGCCGTGGCGTACAGGCGTGGTATGAGCGCAAAGGAAAACCCAGGCAGAAAGACGCGCGGGAGCGGCTCGCCGCGGGTATAAACCGGCTCAACATACTTGAAGTTCCGGTTTCGGAGACGCGGTTTCTTTGGAATCGGATGCGCGTACGCAAAGGCAATAAACCTATCCGCCTTACAATTAACGTTGGAGTCGAACACAACGGCGTGGTCAAGAACTGCCGAATGGAGTTTACGCAGCGGGATAATGAAGTGATTTACTGCCGCCCATGCGTTCAGACGTTAAAAGATGACGCTATGATCGCGCACGCCGCAAAGATTCCTTTCCATCTGCTTTATCCCATGTCCGGCATCGAGACTGTGGAAACGTTGGTCCCTGAAGGCCGGGTGAATGTCCTACTGGGCCAGGGGCAGACGGCACAGGTCCTCCGCAACCTCTGCTACAAGGTGATGGAAGGCGACAGGGAGAAGGCCAGCCAGGATTGGGATAAAATCAGTCATCTAATCGAGAGACTCTTCAGTATCGGTCTGGGAAAGCCGCATCTGGACGAAAAACGCGGAGAACTCGTGGTGCGCTATCGGCAGCCGGACACCGAAGCGGACATGGACATTGCCCTGGCCGGGCGCGGCTTTCAACAGATCCTTTTGATACTCGCCCATCTTTATACCCATAAAGGCAGCGTTTTGTTGATTGATGAACCGGACGCGCATCTGGAGGTTTTGCGCCAGAAACAGGTCTATGAGATGCTTAAGGATGTGGCGGCGGAGAACAGCAGCCAAGTCGTCGTGGCCACCCATTCCGAGGTCATCCTGGACGACGCGATTGAAACAAACCTGACGCTGCTCATCAACGGGACCGCCGCCGACCTGGCGACGATGAACGACGTCCGAAATTCGTTGCGCACATTCGGCGTCGAGCACTACTACAAGGCGCGGGTTTGTCCGCGAATTCTTTATATCGAAGGGTCCACTGACTTTGACACGCTGAAGGCGCTGGCGGCGAAGCTGAAGCATCCCGCGCTCGACGTGTTGAAAGATCGAATCAACTATTACTATACCCGCAATGTCGTTCCCAGCGATAGCCTCGACAACCGGCTGGATCGGCTAGCAGGCGCATTTCAAGATGATATCAAACGCCATTTCAATGCGATGAAGAGGCTTGTGCCAGAATTCAAAGGACTGGCCATTCTCGACCGCGACGCGCGAGACACGCCTGACGAGAGCTGTGGGGGGCTGGATATCCTTTATTGGCAGCGCTACGAAATCGAGAATTACTACATCACGCCTGACCTTATTTTGAGGTATATAGCCGGTGTCTTTGACGCGGAAGGCGGCCTGTTCACCGAAGCGAACAGCAGAATCATGCGAGAGGTGCTGGATGATCTCCTGATGAAGAAGGTTTTCAATGGCGACAAACAGCAACTGGACGAATACAAGAAAGCCAGCGCCAGTTTGCAGAAGACGCTGCTCAAGAACCTCAAGATGAGCGAGTTTGCCGGGGCGGCTTTTGAAGAATTTGCCCGACACCAGAATCAACCTGTCATGCTTCGGAAAGGCGAATACTACCTTATGATTCAACATGTGGCGCCCAGCGACATTCCAACGGAAGTAACGGAAAAACTGGCCCGGCTAGCCACGGTCCTCAAGGACATTTCCAGCATCCAGCCGAAGGAGTAAGCCATGGCCATCACGAATCACGAACGAGTCGGCAAGGCGCTGGGAATGTTGACTGGCGGTCTCAAACCCTTTGTCGAACGTCAAGGGGTTCTAACAATTGACAATCCTTGTCGTCCAAATTCTGCAACAACACATCGGCTGCTTTTGGGGCCTGACTCCGCCAATTCAAATCCATTCAGCGGGACGAGTGATCGTTTCGTTTTCGTTCACCCGGACCGTGGCCTGGAAGACATGGCGTGAAATGCCCCTCAGCGGCAGCGGTTGGTGCAGCCGCAGGTGTTCGCGGAAAAGCGACCACGAAAGATTCGGGTGGAGTTGCCCCGGCTTCCAATCCCTGACCGATGCGTTGGATTCGCCACGCGGCATGTGGCGAATTGGAAGCGCCCGCATCAACCCCGGAAACTCCAGTGTTTTGATATAAATGGAAAGGAAATCTTCAATCCTTCGCGCCTTTGCCAAAAAAGGAGCTACATGTTGCCAACCGTTGCCGCTGTGTTGCCAACTGAAAAGCTCAATGAAACCCTTGTAAAATGAGGCTTGTTGCCGTGTTGCCGATTTTCCGGACCTCTATCTATCAATATGACCTTCCCGGCTATTTTTGACCAGAAATCAGCGTTTCGATGGTTGGGAATCTTAATCTCTGAAGATTACGATTAAGATTACGATTAGGATTAAGATGAAAATCAACCGTCCAATGTAAACGTGGAGCGGGATTGGCGCAGGCGCTCGGCGCCGATGATCGCTTCCATCTGGCGCACGTCCCCGGCAATGGTGGTGCTGATGATGAGGTATTGGAAATGCGGCCATTGCGCGACTTCCTGCCGGGCAACACTCAGTCGCCGGGCCAATTCGGCCGGGGAATCGGCGCCGCGCCGTTTCAAACGCGCTTCCAATACCGCCAGGCTGGCCGGAGTCAGGAAGACGGTGACAAGGGCGCGGGCCAGCGTGGCGTCCTGCGCGGCGCGGGCGCAAACGGTGGCGGCGCCCTGCACGTCCACATTGAGCAGGACGTCGCTGCCTTGCTGGAGCTTGTCGAGGACTTCGGTCTTGGGAATGCCGTAACAATGGTTATAGACAGTGGCGTGTTCGAGAAAGCCGCCGGAAGCCAGGCGTTGGGAAAAGGCGGCGGAGTCCAGAAAGTAATAGTCGCGGCCATTGATTTCGCCGGGCCGGGGCGGGCGCGTGGTGCAGGTGATGGCGCGGGCCATGCCCGGATGGCGGGCCAGGAGGTGCTGGCACAAGGTCGTCTTGCCGCCGCCGGAAGGCGCGGAAATAACGATCAACAACGGCGAGGAAAGGCGAACCTTGCCATCTGGCCCCGGATTCTTCATTCGACATTCTGGACTTGTTCGCGAAATTTTTCCAGCTCGGCTTTCAGGACAACGACTTCACGGGAAATAAAACTGTTGTTGGCCTTGGCGCCGAGGGTGTTGAGTTCGCGATTGATTTCCTGCGCCAAAAAATCGAGGGTGCGCCCGATCGGTTCCCGGGATTTGACGCAGTCGTCGAATTGCTGAAAGTGGCTCTGGAGACGGGTCAGTTCCTCGGAGATGTCGGCGCGGTCGGCAAAATAAAAGACTTCCTTGAGCAGACGGTCGTCCTCAAGGGCGGGGGATTCCAACCCGGCGGATTTGATGCGGGCGAGCAATTGGGAGCGGTAGTGTTCGGCCACTTGGGGGGCGCGGCGCCGGATGCGGGCCACGCCGGCCCTCATGCGGGCCACGCGGGCTTTCAAATCTTTGCCCAGCCAGGCGCCTTCGCGGGCGCGCATCTTGAGCATCATGTTTAGCGCTCTTTTGAGGGCCTTGGCCGTGCCGGGCCAAAGCGCTTCGGCTTCCCGGATTTCTTCGTCCGGTTGCAGGACGCCGGGCGCGCGGGCCAGCATGTCGAGCGTCACATCGTCGGGCAGGCGGAGGGACTTGGCCAGGCCCCGGAGTTCCCTGGCGTAGGCCCTGGCCAGAACGGGGTTGAGGCGCATCCTGTCGGCGGCGCCTTCGGCGGCATGGACGGAAAGGCGGACGGTGAGACGTCCGCGCGCGACGCGGCGGTTGATTTCATCGCGAATCTGGGCTTCCAAGACTTCGAGGTCGCGCGGCAAATTGACGGCGATTTCGGTTTGCTTGCGATTGACCGAACTGACTTCGACCGTGATTTTGAAGCCATGTTGGGCGGATTCGCCGCGGCCGTAGCCGGTCATGGATTTCATGGGCGACGTCCCTTTCGCCATGGGTCATTTGGACATTTTCTCGTCATTGTTGCTTCGACATTCGTAATTTCCGTTTACCGCCCCCATTGTCTCAATTCCCGCGAAAACCGCAATGAACTACTTTAAGCACAAATCAGGCACTTTCGTCCCTCCACACCGTTGCGCTTGCTTTTCGCCGGAAAAAGGGGCAGACTGAAGCATGATTACGGTTGAAACAACCGACGCAACGGTGCGCGTAACCATTCCGAAAAATGAAGTGCCAGCCGACCGGCTGAATTGGTTTGTGGATTCGTTGCGCCTTGAAGCCATTGCCCGCAAAAGCCATCTTACTGAGGACGAGGCCTCCCATCTGGCTGACGACATCAAAGCGGGCTGGTGGGCCGCCAACAGACATCGGTTTACCAAACCGGCGGAATGAATCCCGATTGCGTTGTCAATGAAGCCAACATTGCTTTGGGCCTGTGGATGGAAGCGCACAGGCTTTGCAAAGACGTGGACGAACAAGACACACCTTATATTGCACTCACGCTGCACTTGGACGGGCGGTTGTGGACGGAAGATGCGCAGTTGAAACAAGGCCTTCGTGCCAAAGGATTCGACCGCTTTTTTGAGCCGTGAGGTTTTGCGTCTCCTAATCTTAATCTTAATCGTAATCTTAATCCTAATCCATCGGAGATTAAGATTACGATTAAGATTAAGATTAGGAGCAGTTGCCCAAACGCACCCAATCAGGCGCGGCGGATGGTCGTGGGGAGGTAAATGTGGAACGAGGTGCCTTTGCCCGGTTCGGAATGGACGTGCATGCAGCCGCGGGCTTCCTTGAGCAGGCGATGCACAATGGCCAGACCCAAGCCCGTGCCCTTGCCGGGAGGTTTGGTGGTGAAATAAGGCTGAAAAATCTTGGGCAGAACATCGGCCGGAATGCCGGAACCATCGTCGCGCACGGCCAGAAGCAACAGAGGCGGAGTGTTGGCGAAGCCTTGTCCGTACAGGATGCGGTCGGACGGGCCATCGTGCAGATTGGAGAAGTCCACGCCGGTTTCAAGGAGCTGGCCGGAGATATCAACCAGATGCGGGTCGGCCGAGCATTGCAGGGCGTTGATGGCCAGGTTGAGCAGTATTTGGATCAGATCGGTGCCGTTGATTTGCAGTTCAACGTCCCTGGCCAGGGGTTGAACTTTGAGGGTGTTGCCGGCCTTGCTGGGGTGGACCTGCAAGAGTTCGCGCAAGTCCTCCAAAATTTGATTGACGCGGATGCGCGCCGGAGCGGTGGGCTGCTGGCGCATGAAGCTCAGGTAGCGATGGGAAATCTCGATGCAATTGCTGACCTGGCGCGTGATGCGGCGCAGCCGGTCTTTGACCATTTCCAGGTCGTCGCCCTCCAGGCGTTTGGAATCGCCCATGCGCTGATTGATGATTTGAATGAAGCCGGAAATGATGGTCAGCGGGCCGTTGATGTCATGAATAATGCTGGCGTAAATCTCCCCGCGCGTGCGGGTGATTTCCTCCTGCAGTTTTTGATCGTGCAACTCGATCTGGAGAGCGGCCAGTTTTTCGTTGTTGGAACGGATCTCGTCGGCGAAGGAATGCCGTTCCATGGCGGTGGCGACGGCCTTGCGCACCGTGGCGACATCGAACGGTTTATTGAGATAATCGCAGGCGCCCAGGCGCAGGGCCTGGCGGATCGTCTCGACCGTCTCGTAGGCGGTGAGCATGATGACTTCGATGGAAGGCTGAATGGCTTTGAGCCGTTCCAAGACCTCCGTCCCGCTCATGCCCGTCATGCGAATATCCAGGATGGCGACGTTGATCTTATGCTCCTGGGCCAGTTCGACGGCGCGCTGGCCTTCGGAGGCGATCAACAGATTGTAATCGTCCTTGAAAACAACGCGCAAGGACTGCCGCGGCCCCTCCTCGTCATCGACGATGAGCAGGGTCCGGCGCGGTTTTTCAGCCGGGGCGATTGCCCGGTCAGAAGTGGCAGCCAAAATTGATGGTAATGGCATGGCTTAAAAAATCATAACTGCCGTTGGCTGGTGGAAAATTGTCGCTGCTCACCGTGCGTGTCGGGCCCCACCCCAATTGATAAGCCACATCCCAGCTAAAGTGAGGGTAATTCTTCCCCACGCCAATGCTGAAGATATGCCGGTCTGAATCGGGCACCAGCGCATTAAAATCGGCGCCGGGCACGGAGTTCATGCTGTACATGTAGCCGCCGCTGGCCCGCCAGCCGTTGCCCAAATAGCGGGTGGCCCCAAAATCAAACATCCAGCTTGGATGCCAGTTGAAGGCCAATGAATCCAGTCCAGCCTGTGGGTAAATATACGCGGTCCGCAGGTCGGTCCAATCCGTCCAGTTCGCATCGGCTTCAAAATTCCAATTTGTGGTGGGCCGGAACGAATAGCCAAAAGCCACCGTTTGCGGGAAATGAATGTTGGCTGTGGAGGGGATGTTCTTGAGGGGGTCCATGAGTGAGGTGGCGTGCCCGTTATAATTCATGTCCGTGGCGCTGCGGTAGGTGACGCCCAAGGAATGCTGTTCCCAGGGATGCCACAGGACGCCGGCATTGAACCCGGCAGCCGTGTCCCGTCCGCGAAAGTGATTGACGAAGCCCGGCAACTCTTTGAAATCGGCCTCCGAGTAATTCAGCGTAGGCCCGGCGGCGATGGAGAGCGAGGGAATAATCTGCCAGGCGACGACGGGGTTGAGGGTGTAGTAGTCAATTTCGCCGGTTTGGCCCTGAGCGGTGAAAGGCGAATAGGAAGGCCATTCCTCTCTCAGACCGTAGGGCGAATAGGTGCCCAAGCCGAGAGTCAGATGATATTTGGGCAGGTTCCACGTGGAGAAAAGCTGGGGCAGGACCTCCAATTGAGTCTTGCTGTCGATGGAACCGGCGGCGCCATTGTAGCTGGAGCCATAGACAATGCCATAGGCGCCCGCGGAAATGCGCGCTCCATCCAGTTGCGAGA
>Ga0326728_10021034_pt1 | contig 12335 bp, 13 predicted proteins | sample MB3enrmetagenome_FD_207602 | JGI IMG/M metagenome (GOLD analysis project Ga0326728, IMG submission 207602) | Lab enriched peat soil microbial communities from McLean, Ithaca, NY, United States - MB31MN | ecosystem: Environmental > Terrestrial > Soil > Wetlands > Peat | place: USA: New York...
CCCGCGTATTCCTCGAGGCACAGTTCCAAAACTTCTTTAAGATTGCCCCGCAGTTCGTCCAACGTCGCCGCTTGCGTGTGGGCGCCGGCCACGCCGGGAACGGTGCCCACGTAAAGCCGCGTGTCGGGATCCCATTCCACGTAGGCGGAGAATGTCGTCACTCGCAACTCCCTTGCCCTCATACCAGATCCGAGTTGACGTTCGGCTGTTCAGCCGTTGCCGGCTCAGCTCCTTCTTCCGCGCTTGCGGCCCGCTTCCACCGCTTCTTCCGTGCCCAACCGCTCGGCAAGCAGCACCTTCAGGAGCGACTGATAGGGGATGTCGCGTTTGTTCGCCAGCACCTTCAGCCGAGCAATCATTGGCTCGGGCAACCGCAACGAAATGGTCCGCACGGAGGGTTTCAGTTTGGGTAAGAGCACTCGCTCGCCCTTGCTCCAGTCGATATACGACCCGGAATCGCGGCCGGCCCAGAAGCTTCTCTCCTCGTCTTCGCTCCTAAACTTGGGAATCACCTTTCTTGGTCTCATAGGCTTGGTAGATTCTGCGTTCCTTCCTGTTCACATCACGCGCGGGAATGACGCGCACCCGGGTCCCGCGCAGGGTAAAAACCACGAACAGACAGCGACCCTGGTCGGTTTGTCCCAGGGCGTAATAGCGGACTTCTCGTTGGGAGTGTCCGGAATCGCGGCGCACGACGAGAGGCTCGTTGAAGAACAGTTCCTCGCACTCGGTATCTGCGACGCGATGCCTCTCCCAATTCTTGTCGGAGTTCCCGGCGTCCCAATCAAAGCCCGTACACTCTCGCAGTACATCCATTGTATATGACAATTATATACGTTTTGGCTCCGCGCCTCCACAGCGTCCCCACAAGGGGTCGAGTCAACGGTGCTTTCTGCCTACTTCAGAGAATTCACAACTTTCCGGTCGACACTCGACTCGGGATCGGAAGCCGCGCCCTTCAGCACTCCGCCTTCGCGATACATCTCTTGCGAGGCTCTGAAGATCCTGGGGTAATCTGAGGCCGCGCCTGCCGACCCGAAGAATTCCCTGTTCTCGGCGGCATCCGCCAGCACGACCCCTTCGAGCATTGTCTTGGCGAGGTCGGCGGGAATGTTAAAGTCCTTGATCGCCCCGATCAGCGTGTAGGCGCGAGCGGGCTGCGACTTGATGAACTCCACGCCCTCCAGCCAGCCCTCTGCGAACTTGGCGAGCGTCTGCGGGTTTCGCGCCGCAAAGCGGTCGCTGACCACGAGAATGTCGGCGATCAACTTGTTGGCTTGATGGGTGTCGTAGATCTTCTTGGATCCCGGGCGCTTCGAGACGGCATCGCTCATGTCCGGGTCCCACGCCACGGCCGCATCCACTTTTTGTTGCGCGAACAGGGTGGCGGGTTCGATGCCGTCCTTGGTGTGAATTCCGTTGTCAAAGATTGCATTCCGTTGCTGAGGGCTCAACCCCGACTCTCGCAATCCGGTCCAAAGGAGGAAATGGGACGGAGTGTAAGGAGCGAAGGCCACCTTCTTTCCCGGCAGGTCCTTCAGGCTGTTGATGCCCTGAGCGGCGATGACGCCGTCGGCGCCCCGGGACCAATCCACCATGAAAAACGCGCGCGAGCCAAAGCCCCGGGCCTTAAACTGGGCGTAATCCTTGGCCCACACGTCCGCCGTCGTCAGCATCACATCGACGTTGTCGGTCGCCAGCGCCGCCGCGCCCTCCGTCCAGTCATCGATGATCTTGAAGGAGACCTTCAGACCCTTCTTGGCGTAAATAGAGTCCGCGGCGGTATCGAGGCCACCGTTGGCCACCAGTCCCCCAACGCAGCCCACCCAGATGTTCACCCGCACTCGAACCGTATCGGTTTCGGCGGCCAACCCGGCGGACCGGGCAGCCACCAGGCAGAACGCGAGTCCGAGAATCAGAATCCTGGCTTTCTTAGTGAATGTACGGGTCATGATCCCTCCGCGGCATTTGTAGGGCCGACCCTTGGGTCGGCCTCCCGACGTTCATCCTGATGCCGGGGCAAGCCCCGGCCCTACGCTTTCTCCGCTTCTTTGGCGCCGATGGTTTTCTCGGCGGTCGCGGCCGAAGGTTCGGGAGATATCAGTCCCATTTCCACCTTGAACTGCTTCACCAATTCGCCGGCGCGGAGCTTTTCGGCTTCTTCGTCGATCTTCACCTTTTGCTGGTCCACGTTGCCCAAAGCCATATCCATGCGGGCCTCGTTGACCGCCGTCATCTCCTCGATCTTGCGCACCATCTCATCGTGGGTCTGGCTGATGCCCGCCACTTCGAATTGCTCCATGGCATCGGCCACCTTCTTCTGCCACTGGGCGCGATGGTAGTCGCGGATGGCGCCCAGAGCTTCCTGCGTCTTGCGCTCCTTCTCGCGGAGGAAGGCTTGCTTCACCATCATGGCCTTGTCAAAAGCGGAGCGGGCAGTGGTCAACTGGCCCTGATTGCGTGCCAGGGCGCCGCGGACCTGCTCCAGTTGCGTGGCGTAGCTGCCGGCGATGTCGTCACGCCCGGCCTGGATGGCGGCCTTCACCTTGGCCGTCAGGGTGTTGACGTCGTCTTTGTACTTCGCCTCTTCCCTCTCCAACAAGGTCACGTTGGCCTTGACCATGGCGATGCTTTCATTCATTCGCGGCACCTGGTCATTCATGTCGCGAATATTCTGCTCCAGGATCAATTCCGGGTCTTCGGCCACGGAGATGAAAAATCCGACGAACGACCGGATCATTCTTTGTAAGCGTCTGAACATAGTTCCTCCTCTTTGTCCATTGCCGATTGACGATTGTCGATTGCCGATTCGAAGAGCCGTCAGCTCTCAGCCCTCGGCAAGAGCGACAGTCAACCCGAGGGGTTCTTGCTGACGGCTGATAGCTGACCGCTGAGAGCCTTTTTCAATCGTCAATCGTCATTTCTCAGCAGCCTTAGTGCTTGGCGCCGGCGCCGTGGTGACGGGCTTCTCGGACGTGAAGTAGGAGACGGCGTCGCCGATTTTCTGCTCCTCTTGCTGCTTCTTGAGTTGCCAGCCGTAAAACCGTTCCTTCTCTTTGGCGACGGCGTCGTTGTTGGCTTGGACTCGGGACTGCATCTCGTTGACGCGCCGCTCAATCTCCGCCTGAAGTTCCTGGTTTTCCTGGGTCTTCTTGGCTTCCAGCTCCTGCAAGGCTTTCTGTTGCACGCTCTCATAAGTGTCCAGAGCTTTGTCGCGCCGCACGGCGTCCTGAACAATCTCCTGGGCTTTCACCCCGGCGGCTTCCAGGGCCAGCATCAGCGAGCTCCGCTTGACGTCCCGCGAGAGGTTGCGGATGTGCTCGCTCTGCAACAGATCGATGATCTTCAGAATGGTGAATCCGTGGGAAGGCGGGTTGATTTCCGCCGCCGCATAGATCTCATCGAAGGCAGTCGGGTTGGCGACGGGGCCGGTGAACTTGGGCGGTGCGCTCACGCCGGAGGCGATTTCGGCGACGGTCTGAGCCGCTGTCCGCAGCGCACCAGGCTGCCCCGCATCCGAGGATCCCTCCTCAGCCTCACCTTGCTCCGGCTGGTCTACAGAAAGGAAGTAGTTGTACCACTTCTTCGTCATCGAACCCTCCACCGCTTCGGGCGACTGGCGAGCACGTTGGAAGATCATCCTGGACTGAGACGACCTGATCGGATGCCTCTCCCTAACGATGCCTACGATCCAGTTGCAGCAGAAGTTTCCCCTACCCGTCAGGCTGTGTCCGTATTCCACCGGCCGTGTAGCGCGGGCATCTCGCCCGCCCTGTGGTGTCTTTGCCGGCCGGAGGCCGGTGCTACTCACACTTTCCTGTGCCAGGGGTCACATTGTAGCATAGACCCGCGTTGGTCATGGATTCGCTGCTCCTGCTGGTTTAGGGGGAACAAATCTGACAAGGAGGATTTCCAATGAAAAAGATGTTGTTGTTGAGCAGCACTGTTCGTGGCACTGGTTCCGCTCGTTGTTGTGCCGGCTGCGGCACAGGGTCAGGTCAAGCCGGCGCTCAGTGATTATGTTCTGGAATGCCTCATCCTCAGCCGTCTCCAGCGGACAGATCACGCGCTAATTGAACCGGACATTTCAAATGCTCACGGCATGACGCGATTCGTTGACACTCGGCGAGAGTCCGTGTTAAATTGAACAATCTATTTGACCCTGCGCGTTGCTTGCCGCAAGGCTGACTGGTAAATAATGGGGGACATCCTAAGCCAGCTTGGGCAGCTTTTCGTCCAAACCATCCCGACCATCATTCTGGTTTTTGTTCTGATGGTGATTCTGGACCGGCTGCTGTTTCGGCCGCTGATCGCCGTTCTGAAGGAGCGGCAGGATGCGTCTGCGGGCGCCTTGGAGCGTGCCCGCCAGGCGGCGGCAGCGGCTGAGGCGAAAGCGCGCGAGTACGAGTCGGCGTTTCAGGCGGCGCGGCAGGAGGTCTATCGCCAGCGCGAGGCAACCCGTCGCGAAGTCCTGGCCGAGCGCGAGAAAAGCATCAAGCGGGCGCGAGAAGAGGCGGAGGGTTTGGTGAAGGCGGCACAGGCAACCTTGAGAAGCGAAACCGAAGCGGCCAAGCAGGAACTTCGCGCCACCGTAAACGAACTTGCCCAAGAGGTCACCGAAGCGGTGTTGGGTGATGCCACACCCGGGAGCCAGGGAGGCTTGGGCGGGAAATCAGAAATTAGAAATTAGAAATCAGAAACTTGAAGACACCTAAAATCGTTCGGAATTGGAAGAGCGACCACCTGCTCCCACTTATCCTGCTGGGCGCGGGCCTGATGGGCATGGGTCTACCGGCACGGCCCGCTGCTGCCGCCTCGGCGCGGGCCGCAATCCTCGGGTCGGGGTCCGGCGGGTGGGAGGCGCCAGCCGCGGCAATTCAGCCTACGGACCGGCCGGCAGGATCGACCCGTAAGGCGCAGGAGGGCTCAACCCAGGGCGAGAAGCAGGGGGAGGCCGAGGCGGAATCGCCGCACCACCTGCTCTATACGATCGTCAATTTCCTGATCCTCGCGGTTGCCTTGGGGTACTTGTTGCGGAAACCCCTTGGTGAGTTCTTCAGCCAGCGGTCCCAGTCCATCAGGAAAGGCCTGGAAGAAGGTCGCAAGGCTCTCGCCAGTGCGCAGCAGCAGTTGGCCGGGATCGAGGCGAGGCTCGGCAACCTGGAAGCGGAGATTCGAGGCTTCAAGGATTCGGCGGCGCAGGAAATGGAGGCTGAGCGCCAGCGCCTGCGCCGAGCCGCAGGCGAGGAAGCTGAAAGAACGCTCGCGTTCGCCCGCGTGCAGATCGAGGTTGCGACGCGCGGGGCGAAGCTCGAGTTGAGGCGATACACGGCGCTGGAAGCCGTCGGGCTGGCCCAGGAGATCATCCGGCAGCGCCTGGACGATCCAGGTCGCAAGCGGCTGGTGAGCCGGTTTGTCGAGGGTTTGAGTTCGAAACTCGAAACTCGAAATTAGAAACTCGAACCCGGAGTGGGGCGAGTTTCGATTTTCGAATTTCGAGTTTCGGGACTCCTCGACCTTCGACTGTTGACTTTCAAGATGAGCATCGCGATTGCCAATCGATACGCGCGCGCCCTGGCTGACGTGGTCGGCGCTGGGGGTAACTATCGTCAAGTGCTGGGAGAGTTGGAGGCATTCGCCGGCCTCTACCGGGAAAATGCGGAGCTGCGCGAAGTTTTCAGCTCGCCGGCGGTTCCCCTGCTTGCCAAGACCAACGTGCTGTTGAAGCTGGCGGCAGAGCTGGAGACTTCCCTGGTCACCAAGAACTTCCTGCGCGTTCTGCTGGCTCACTACCGCCTGGGCCGAATCGAGCAGGTTTGTCAGACTTTTCGAAAGATCACCAACGGACTCCTGGGCATTGCGGAGGTCAGCGTCACTTCCGCTTCTCCTCTTTCTGAGCAGGAGGAGGAGGCGCTGCTCCGGCGATTTCAGGAGCTGACCGGCAAGCTGGTAGAGCTGCGCTTTCAGGTGGACCCGGACCTTCTGGGCGGAGCCATCGCGCAGGTTGCGAGCACGGTTTACGACGGCTCGATCCGCGGCGAACTGGACCGGATGAGGGAGAAATTGAACCATTGATCCATTGAATCATTGGGTCATTGAAAGAGAATTCCTTAGCGGCAATGGATCAATGACTCAATGGCGCAATGACTCAATCTTCCGTAGATTCGATCGCACTATTCGATGGGTGGAGGGTTATGGCTCAAATCAAGGCTGACGAAATCACCAAGATCATCCGCGAGCAGATCGAGGACTTCGACCGCAGTGTGACGGTGAGCGAAGTGGGGTCGGTGATCTCCGTCGGAGACGGCGTGGCGCGGATTTACGGCCTGGATCGCGTGATGGCCGGCGAGATGCTGGAGCTCCCTCACGACGTGATGGGCCTGGCTCTGAACCTGGAAGAGGACCAGGTGAGCGCCGTACTGTTGGGCGACTACGTCAGGATTCAGGAAGGGGACCTGGTCAAGAGGACCCGCCGGATCATCTCCGTGCCCGTGGGCGAGGCGCTGGTCGGTCGCGTGGTGGACACCCTTGGCCGCCCCTTGGATGACAAGGGACCCATTGTCACGCCGGAGTCTAACCCGATTGAGAGGCTGGCGCCCGGCGTGGTGGACCGCCAGCCGGTTCGCGAGCCCCTGCAGACGGGCATCAAAGCGATCGATGCCATGATTCCCATCGGCCGCGGCCAACGCGAGCTGATCATCGGCGACCGGCAGACGGGCAAAACGGCCATCGCCCTCGACACCATCATCAATCAGCGCGGCGGCGACGTGATTTGCATTTACGTGGCCATCGGCCAGAAGCAGTCCACCGTGGCCCAGGTGATGAAGACGCTGGAGGAGTTCGACGCCATGAAGTACAGCATTGTGGTGGCGGCGAGCGCTTCGGACCCGGCTCCCATGCAGTACCTCGCGCCCTACGCCGGCTGCGCGATGGGCGAGTATTTCCGCGATCGCGGCCGCCACGCCCTGGTGATCTACGACGATTTGTCAAAGCACGCGGCCTCCTACCGCGAGATTTCCCTGCTCCTGCGCCGGCCTCCCGGACGCGAGGCGTATCCGGGTGACGTCTTTTACCTCCATTCGCGGCTGCTGGAACGCGCCGCCAAGCTCAACCAGGAAGGCGGTGGCGGTTCTCTGACTGCCCTGCCGATGATCGAAACCCAGGCAGGTGACGTTTCCGCCTACATCCCGACCAACGTGATCTCGATTACCGACGGGCAGATCTATCTCGAATCGGACCTGTTCAACTCCGGCATCCGGCCAGCCGTCAACGTGGGCATCTCGGTCTCGCGCGTCGGCGGTAACGCTCAAATCAAGGCGATGAAGCAGGTGGCGGGCACGCTGCGCCTGGATATGGCCCAGTTCCGCGAGTTGGCGGCCTTCGCTCAGTTCGGCAGCGACCTCGACAAGACAACCCTGTCGCAGCTCAACCGCGGCCGCCGCCTCACCGAAATCCTGAAGCAGAACCAGTACAAGCCGCTGTCCGTGGAAAAGCAGGTTCTGATCATTTTCGCCGGCACCAGCGGCTACCTCGACGAGTTGCCGCTTGAAGAGTGCCGCCCCTTCGAAGAGGCGCTCTACGACTTTGTGGAATCTTCGTATCCGGCAGTTCTCCAACAAATGGCGGCGAAGAAGCAACTGGACGAGCCGCTCCGCGCGGAGATGAAAAAGGTGCTGGAAGAGTTTAAGACCAAGTTTATGGCCGAGCACGCTGGGGAAAAAGTGACGAGTGGTTAGTGGCTAGTCGCTAGTGAAGACGAGTAGCCAGTCAGGACAAAATCTCGGTTTTTTGGCTTCTTCACTAGCCACTCGCCACTAGCCACTGCCAGGTACCAAACTAGATGGCCAATCTTCGAGACATCCGACGCCGCATCCGCTCCGTCAAGAGCACGCAGCAGATTACGCGCGCCATGAAGATGGTGGCCGCCGCCCGGTTGCGGCGGGCGCAGGAAGCGGTGCTCAGCGCCCGGCCCTACGCCAACCAGATGCTGGCCGTGCTTTCGAGCCTCGCGGCCCGCGTTGAACAGCGCTCGCACCCCCTGCTGGCGGAGCGTCCGGTGGAGCGGGTGCTGCTGGTGTTCATCACCGCCGACCGCGGACTCTGCGGGGCCTTCAACGCCAACCTGATTCGTGCCGCTCAGGAGTACCTCCCCAGGAGCAGGGCGTCCGGCATGAAGGTGTCGATGCTGGCGGTGGGAGCGAAGGGGCGCGACTTTTTCCGTAAGCAGGCGATCCCATTGATGGGCGAGCATGCCGGAATCTTCGGCCGACTTCAGTTCTCCACCGCGCAGGAAATCGCACGGGAAATCATCGACCGCTACGCCAGGGGCGAAGTCGACGCGGTCGATTTCATCTACAATGAGTTCAAGTCCATCATGGCCCAGCGGCTGGTCGTGGAACGCTACCTCCCCATCAAGCCGTTCCAGGGTCCGGAGGGGCAGGTGCTGATCGATTACATCTACGAGCAACCTCCGGCGGAGATTTTCAACGCCTTGCTGCCGCGCTACATCGAGACGGAAGTTTACCGCGCCCTACTCGAGTCGCAAGCGGCGGAGCTTTCGGCCAAAATGACGGCCATGGACGCCGCCACCAACAACGCCGGCGAGCTCATCGATTCGCTCACGCTGCAGATGAACCGTGTGCGTCAGGCGGCGATTACCAAGGAGATTATTGAAATTGTGAGCGGCGCGGCAGCTTTGTAAAGCAGTGGCTAGTGGTTAGTGGCTAGTGACTAGTGAAGACGAATAAACAGTTGCTAGCGGTTAGTGGCTAGTGGCTAGTGAAGACGAGTAAGACAGTGGCTATTGGTTAGTGACTGGTGAAAACCAATCTCGCTTCTTGGAGGTTTTCACTAGCCACTAGCCACTAGTCACTAGCCACTGCTTTTGAGAGAGGAATACATGCCAGTAGCGACAGCGCAAAACGTCGGCAAGGTGGTCGAGATCATCGGCCCGGTGGTGGTGGTGGCTTTCGAAGAGCACCAGTTGCCCCCCATCTACAACGCGGTGGAGATCATTTCCGAAGGGTTTGACGTTCCCCAACCCATCAAAGTGATCGTCGAGGTCGAGCAGCACTTGGGCGAAGGCCGCGTCAAGTGTGTGGCCATGTCGGCAACGGACGGAATGGTGCGGGGCATGAAAGCTACCGACCAGGGCGGACCCATCACCGTGCCCGTAGGCCCCGGAACCCTCGGCCGCGTCATGAATGTGATCGGCGAGCCGGTCGACAATCTGGGGCCCATCCGGTTTGAGACTCGCCTCCCCATCCACCGCCATGCCCCATCTCTTGAGGATCAGAACACGAATCTCGAGATGTTTGAGACGGGCCTGAAGGTGGTCGACCTCCTCGAACCCTACCTGAAGGGCGGCAAGACGGGACTCTTCGGCGGCGCCGGAGTCGGCAAGACCGTCATCATCATGGAGCTCATCAACAACGTGGCCAAGAAGCACGGTGGGGTCTCCGTGTTCTCGGGCGTGGGCGAGCGCACCCGCGAAGGGAACGACCTCTGGCTGGAAATGACGGAGTCGGGCGTGATCACGCCGGGGGTTCCGGAAAAATCGAAAGCGGCGCTGGTCTACGGCCAGATGACGGAGCCGCCCGGGGCGCGTCTGCGCGTGGGCCTCAGTGGCCTGACCGTCGCCGAATACTTCCGCGATGTCGAGGGCCGCGACGTGCTCATCTTCATCGACAACATCTTCCGCTTTACCCAGGCGGGCTCGGAGGTTTCGGCGCTGCTGGGCCGCATGCCCTCGGCGGTCGGCTACCAGCCGAATCTCTCGACGGAAATGGGCGAATTGCAGGAGCGCATTACGTCCACCAAGAAAGGCTCGATCACCTCGGTGCAGGCGATTTACGTCCCGGCCGACGACTTGACGGATCCCGCGCCCGCCACCGCCTTCGCGCATCTTGACGCCACCACCGTGCTCTCGCGGCAGATCGTCGAGAAGGGCATCTACCCGGCCGTCGATCCCCTGGCGTCCACGTCGCGCGTTCTCGACCCGCGCATCCTGGGCCAAGAGCACTATAACGTGGCGCGCTCCGTCAAGGGCATCCTGCAACGCTACAAGGACCTGCAGGACATCATCGCCATCCTGGGTATCGACGAGCTTTCCGACGAGGATAAGGTCACCGTGGCGCGCGCCCGCAAGGTGGAGAAATTCCTCTCGCAGCCGTTCTTCGTGGCGCAGCAGTTTACGGGATTGGAGGGCCGCTACGTGAAGCTGGAAGATACCATCCGCAGCTTCAAGGAGCTCGTCGAAGGCAAGCACGACGATGTGCCCGAGCAGGCCTTCTACATGGTGGGCACCATCGAAGAGGCCATCGAGAAGGCCAAGCTATTGAAGTAGCCATCAGCTATCAGCGGTCAGCCTTCAGCAAAAAGCAGATGTGGCATCGCTTCTCTTCCTGATTGCTGACGGCTGAGGGCTGACAGCTTTACCGGGATGATTCGCTGGTATGGAAGATAGTCTTCCCACAAGACTTCAACTCGAAATCGTCACCCCGAACCGCCAGGTGGTGCGTGACTCGGTGCTGGCCGTGTCCGTGCCGGGCAAGGACGGCTACCTCGGGATTCTGCCTGGCCACGCGCCGCTCCTTTCCCTGTTGCAGCCGGGCGAAGTGTCGTACACGCGGAACGCCGTAAGCCACTACTTGGCCGTAAGCTGGGGTTTCGTGGAGGTGCTGCCGGACCGGGTGATCGTCCTGGCAGAAACCGGAGAGCGTGCCGAAGAGATTGATGTCTCACGCGCCGAGCGGGCCCGGCAGAAGGCGGAGGAGCGCCTGGGCAAGCTGAACGATCCCACCATCGACCGGGAGCGAGCGCAGCGAGCGTTGGAGCGGGCTATGGCCCGCCTGTCGGCAGCAGCCAAGCTAAAATTAGAAATCAGAAATCCATTGGCAGCGGACCCCGGATGAGTAGCAACTGACTGCTGGATGCCTCTTCAATCGTCAATCGTCAATCTGCAATCGTCAATTCTTCTTGACATCCTTCACGTCGCGGCGGCCCTCGCCCTGGGAGCCGAAGCCTTCCTCACCTTCGACCACCGCCAGCCTCCAGTGGAGGCATTTGCGAGGGAGAAAATGAGGTATACTCCTCGCGTCAACTGTGGAGGCGTCACATGACGGTCTGTTTAGCGGCGATTGCCGAGAGGTCAAAAGCTATCGTGATGGTTTCGGATAAAGCCGTAACTTACGGGGAGAAGGACTCTCTTGCTCCGATGCAGTACGACACCGATGTAAAAAAGGTCAGGCAGATAGGAAACACGCTCTGGTATGCGCTCATTGCTGGCGATCCGACTTTCGCGCTTCAAGTTATTGAAGGAACTGAGAAGATACTAGTAAACCGACCCGACCTTTCGAAATCGGTAGACGGAATGATGAACGCTCTAAAAGCGGCATACAAGAAGAGGCGAGAATCACTTGTAAATGACCTAGTTCTTTCACCTCGTCTCTTGACGAAGGAACTGTTGGTTGCAAGACCCAGTGAACTCTTGCCCCTCGACCGCGAGTTCTTTGTTGAGATCTCAGACGAAGCCAAGAGTCTGAGGACTAATTCCAGCCTACTTGTTTGCGGATTTGACACGTCTTTTCAGCCTCATATTTTCTCCGTCGTGTCCCCAGGTGTCGTGAAGAATCACGACATGACGGGTTTTCATGCTGTGGGGATTGGTGCGACGATGGCTATTTCTAGACTCTTGGTTCTGGAGTCTCTTAAAGAAGATTCATTGCCGTTGGCTTTATATCAGGCATTCGATTCTAAGGTGAACGCTGAGGTAATGCAGGGAGTTGGATACAACTGGGACGCCGAAATCTTAGTCTCAGGAAAGAAGGCCGTCGAAGTTCCGGGATCAGTCAGAAATCTCGTTGAGAGCGTGTATGAGTGCCTTCCACTTACCCCTTTGCTGCTACGAAAAAGGCAGAAGGAGCGCAAATATCCGAAAGAATGGAAGAGCAGACTGGACACATTCTGCAACAGGGTTATGCGAGGGGCTAGGCGCTCAAGCAGACGCAATGTCTAGATTACGATAATGGTTTTCGCCTAGACCAGCGAGTCCTGGCCGCTGGCTTGGCGATTTGCTGACGCTTCTTGGTGAGATGGCTCTCGCGCGGAGGTGAATCTATGCAGATCGCAAAGACGGCAGTGATCGTGTCTGCTCTCCTCGCGTTCAGCGCGACGGCCGGAGCACAACGCCGGGACGAAAACTGGTCGCGCTGTAAAGACGATCGCAGTGACCCCGACCTGGGCATCGGTGCCTGCACGGCGATCATCCAGTCCGGCCGGGAGACCAACACGAACCTCGCGTACGCCTTCAACAACCGGGGCAATGCTTACCTCAA
>Ga0326728_10021036_pt1 | contig 12334 bp, 7 predicted proteins | sample MB3enrmetagenome_FD_207602 | JGI IMG/M metagenome (GOLD analysis project Ga0326728, IMG submission 207602) | Lab enriched peat soil microbial communities from McLean, Ithaca, NY, United States - MB31MN | ecosystem: Environmental > Terrestrial > Soil > Wetlands > Peat | place: USA: New York...
GGTCCCCGGCCACTTGACGAACCAGCCCGCGTTGTCGAAATACGCGGCATAGGCAGATTGGTTTATCGACTGGTCATTCTGCGCGTTGAACACCCCTCCGGCCAGATTGACAATGCCCCCGTCCCAGTCGTTGACTCCGCTGTAAACGTCCAGATCGCCAGTGCCCGTCCAGTTCACCGTCCCCGCGTTGGTCAGGGAGCCGTAAAGCCCCAGCGTGCTGGTCCCCGCGAGATTCAGTACCGCGTTTGTCGCAATCGTCAGTGCGCCACCACCGCCTATTGACCCGCCCGTCCAGGTCCCGGCGCCCGTGAGGGTGATGGTTCCCCCCAAAGTGCCGCCGCTCCACGTCAGGTTTGTGATAGTGCCGTTAACCCCGACCAGCGTGCCGCCCGACAAGGTCACATTCTGCGCCCCGCCATCGAGCGTTACCGTTCCGCCACTGATGCTGTGGGCCCCAGCCCCCGTGAACGTGCCGCCGTTGCCGTTGCCAAAAGAGATGCCAGCGCCCGCGGCCGCGTTGAACGTGCCGGTCCCCGCACACCCGCTGGCGAAGGCCACCGTTCCGCTCTTCACGTCCACCGTTCCGCTATTGTTGAAGGCCACCCCCACCGTCGTCGTGTTGGTCCCCGGCCACTTGACGAACCAGCCCGCGTTGTCGAAATACGCGGCATAGGCAGATTGGTTTATCGACTGGTCATTCTGCGCGTTGAACACCCCTCCGGCCAGATTGACAATGCCCCCGTCCCAGCCGTTGACTCCGCTGTAAAGGTCCAGATCGCCAGCGCCCGTCCAGTTCACCGTCCCCGCGTTGGTCAGGGTGCCGTAAAGCCCCAGCGTGCTGGTCCCCGCGAGATTGAGTACCGCGTTTGTCGCAATCGTCAGTGCGCCGCCACCGCCTATTGACCCGCCCGTCCAGGTCCCGGCACCCGTGAGGGTGATGGTTCCCCCCAAAGTGCCGCCGCTCCACGTCAGGTTTGTAATAGTCCCGTTAACCCCGACCAGCGTGCCGCCCGACAAGGTCACATTCTGCGCCCCGCCATCGAGCGTTACCGTTCCGCCACTGATGCTGTGGACCCCAGCCCCCGTGAACGTGCCGCTGTTGCCGTTGCCAAAAGAGATGCCAGCGCCCGCGCCCGCGTTGAACGTTCCGGTCCCCGCACCCCCGCCGTTGAAGGCCACCGTTCCGCTCTTCACGTCCACCGTTCCGCTGTTGTTGAAGGCCACCCCCACTGTCGTCGTGTTGGTCCCCGGCCACTTGACGAACCAGCCCGCGTTGTCGAAATACGCGGAATAGGCAGGTTGGTTTATCGACTGGTCATTCTGCGCGTTGAACGCCCCTCCGGCCAGATTGACAATGCCCCCGTCCCAGCCGTTGACTCCGTTGTAAACGTCCAGATCGCCAGTGCCCGTCCAGTTCACCGTCCCCGCGTTGGTCAGGGTGCCGTAAAGCCCCAGCGTGTTGGTCCCCGCGAGATTCAGTACCGCGTTTGTCGCAATCGTCAGTGCGCTACCAGTGCCAATTGACCCGCCCGTCCAGGCCATCGCGCCGTTAAGCGTCACACCGTTCAAGTTGACGCTCCCGTTCATGATAACTGAAGCCCCATTGGCGCCCTGAAGAATGGTGGCCTGAACCAAAGTTCCGCCGGCCAGCGTGAAAGTGCTGTTGACCTGGACCGTGTTGGAAACTGTGAGGGACCCGCCAGTGAGTTGAAAAGCGCACTGGCTTACCAGGCTTTTGACGGTGTCCGTCCCGGAGGAGTGCGTGACTGTGACGGACGTGCCGGCCGGGCTGATCGAAACGTCGTCGTCCGGTCCAGGCAAGGCGCCCGTGCTCCAGTTGGCAGGCGTGCTCCAGTCTCCGCTGCCGCCGGTCCATGAAACCGTGGCTGCCTGGGCGGCCCAAGCTGTCACCACGAGGAGGACGTAGCAAATCCTTGCCGCATGGGCATCATGCGAGTTGTGGTCAGAGTTGTGAGCTTTGTTGTTCATATTCATGATAGGCCGCTACGGGCCCCCGTGCGGCCCGAGGGTAACGTGTGCTCGGGGCAGGCGTCAAGGCTTTTTGGATCGCCATTAGGTGTTGGCTTTTCTTGCGCCATCCCTACCATTGCGACGTTAGAACTGAAACAACTTCAGATCACACCGGGAACATTATGAAGAGACCTTCAGGCGCCACTCATCGGACGATCCTCGGACTGCTGATGGCCGCAGCGGCCGCCACCGCATCCTGCGGCGCGGCCACCTTATGGTCCGTCGGCGCGAAAGACACGAACACGGCCAAGTTCGCCCTCGGGCCGAAGGATTACCAGGCCTACCGCCAGCCGGGGGTCTTTATCGTCGGAGAGTCCGATGCGCGGAAGGACTGGCCTTATGTGCAGCCGGGCGTAGCCGATGGTTGGGGGCCGGGCGCCCCGCAGACCTTCGAGGTTTTCTTCGCTCTGGAGAACGCCCCGGGGGAACCGTGCCGGCTGGAGCTTGATTTTGCCGACACGCACTCGAGCAACCCGCCGAGACTGCGCGTCGAGGTCAATGACCTGGCGAAGGAATTCCAGACCCCTGCGGGCGCCGGCGACGCCTCGGTGAATGGGGAACCGGCCAAGGGCCGCCCTTATGTGATCAGCCTGGACGTGCCGGCAGCGACGCTCAAGGCCGGGGAGAATCGCGTCGCCATCACGACGCTGACCGGTTCGTGGGTATTGTGGGACGCGGCGCAATTCGAGGCGCCCTCGAGCGTCAAGCTCGCCACGCTCAAGGACCGCACGTTGGTGACTGCTATCGCGGCCAGCCGCACCACCCTGGCGTGGCATGAGGGCAAGCCGGCCCACGTGGTGACGCTCGACGTGCGGCGCATCGGCCCGCCGGCGGAGGCGACCGTGCGCGTGGGCGAGCAGCCGCCCCTCGAGGTCATGCTCCGGACGGGAACGCAAACTGTCGAGGCCTTCGCCCCGCCGGTGGCCGCGGGGGAAACGGTGCCCGTGGCGCTGGCCGTTGGCGGCCAGGTGGTGGCCCAAAAGGACGTGGAACTCGAACCGGTCCGGCAGTGGGCCGTCTATATCCTCATGCATTCGCACGTGGACATCGGTTACACGGACATCCAGCCGCACATCGCCGCCAAGCAGGCCCACAACGTGACGCGCACACTCGAGCTGATTCCCGTGACCAAAGACTATCCGGACGATGCCCGGTTTCGGTGGAACCTCGAGGTCCACTGGACCTACGAGCAGTTTTGGACCAACGCCACGCCCGAGCAGAAGCGCGCCTTCGAGCAGGCGGTCCATGACGGGTACATCGGCCTGGATGCGATGTACGGCAACCTGCTGACCGGGATTTCCAGAGGCGAAGAGTTGGTCCACCAACTGGCCTTCGCCAAGGAACTGGGCCGGCGCTGCGGGGTGAACGTCGACTCGATGATGATCAGCGACGTGCCCGGCCTGACCTGGGGCCTCATCCCGGCCCTGACGCAGGCGGGCGTAAAATACATTTCCGACGGACCGAACTACGCCGACCGCATCGGCTGGACGCGGGTTACCTGGGAAGACAAGCCGTTTTACTGGATAGCGCCCAATGGCAGGGACAAGGTCCTCTACTGGGCCCCTTATTTCGGCTACGCCTTCGGCCACACCGTGGACAAAGTGACCGACGCCGTCCAACGCGACCTGAAACAACTCGACGAAAAGGGCTACCCCTACGATATGGTGCAGATTCGGTGGTCCAAGGGCGACAACGGCAGCGCCGATGAGCGTGTCATGCAGCAGGTGCGCGACTGGAACGCAAAATACGCCTCGCCGCGGCTCATTATCGCCACCACCAGCCGGATGTTTCACGACTTCGAGCAACGCTATGCCGACAAGATTCCATCCTTCCGCGGCGATTTCACGCCCTATTGGGAAGACGGCGCCCCTACCTCCGCCCAGGAGACGTCGTTGAACCGCCACTCCGCCGACCGTCTCTCGCAAGCCGAGACGCTGTGGGCCTTGCTGAACCCGGCGGGCTTCCCCGCCGCCGAATTCGCCGAGGCCTGGAAAGATGTCGCCCTCTACAGCGAACACACTTGGGGCGCTTACAACAGCGTGAGCCAGCCGGACCTTGATTTTGTCAAGACGCAGTGGAAATACAAACAAGCTTACGCCCTCGGCGCCGACGCCCTGTCGCGCGCGTTGCTGGCCCGCGTCACCGGGACCGGCCCCGCCCCGGGCGCTTCCGGGGGCCCGGCGGGCGGGATGAGCCTCGAGTATGACGTCTTCAACACCGCCTCGTGGCCGCGCACCGACCTGGTGACACTGCCCAAGGAAACCCGGGGCGACGTAGTCAAAGAAGCGGGTGGCGGGCCGGTTCCCTCGCAGCGGCTGGCTGGCGGTGAGTTGGTCTTTCTGGCGCGGGACGTGCCCGCCCTGGGCGCCAAACGCTACCAGGTCCTTGCCGGGGCCGTCTCGTCTGCCGGCAACGCCCGCGCGGACGGCGCGACGCTTACGACGCCGCGGTTCACGGTGAAACTGGATGAAACCACGGGCGCGATTGTCAGCCTGCGCCAGCAGGGTTTGGATGCGGAGTTGGTGGACGGCAAGCTTAACGAGTACCTCTACCTGCCCGGCGCCAATCTCAAGGACGTGAAACCCTGCGGCCCGGTTAAAATCACCGTAAAGGAGGCCGGGCCTCTGGTGGCCTCCTTGCTCGTCGAGTCGGAGGCCCCATCCTGCCGGCGGTTGGTGCGCGAGGTGCGCGTGGTCGAGGGCCTGGACCGGGTCGAGCTCATTGACCAGGTGGACAAGCTGCCGGTGCGCGCGCCCGAGGGTCTGCACTTCGGCTTCGAGTTCAACGTGCCCGGCGCAGTCGTGCGGATGAACAGCCCGCTGGCGGTGGTCGAGCCGGAGAAAGACCAGCTCCCCGGGGCGTGCAAGAACTGGTTTTCGATCGAACGCTGGGTGGACCTGGCCAACGCGCAATACGGCGTGACCTGGGCGACGGTGGACGCGCCGATGGTCGAGATGGGCGGCCTGACCGCCAACTTGTTGCTCTCGCAACCGAACCCCTCGGCTTACTTGAAGACCATCAAGCCTTCGTCGAAGCTCTATTCCTGGGTGATGAATAACCACTGGCACACCAATTACCGGGCCGAGCAGGAGGGCAACACCACCTTCCGCTACGCCATCCGCCCCCATCGCGGCTACGACCCGATTGCCGCCGCGCGTTTCGGCATCGAGGCCACCGAACCCCTGATTGCCGCGCCCGCCACCGGCGCCGCGCCGCCGCCGCCGCCGGTGCGGGTCGAACCCGACGGGGTCGTCGTGACCGCCTTCAAGCCTAGCGAAGACGGCAAGGCCTGGATTGTCCGGCTCTACGGCGCCTCCGGCCAGGACCAACTCGCCCGGTTGGTTTGGGACCGGCCGGTCTCGGTGACCTACAGCGACGTGGTCGAGTTGCCGGGACAAAAGGCCCCGGAGGGCATCCCGGTGCCGGCCTGGGGCCTGGTGACCCTGCGCGCTGAGCGGCACGCCCAGCCGCAATGAGGCCGGAGAAGGCAACGGAGCAGTTGGACAATGTTCGACTTCCTCGAAATGAGAACGCGCCGGCCCAGGTCCTTGGGTGCCAGGCTCTCGATGCTTTGGCTCCCGCTCCTGTGGGCATGGGGGGCCGGGGCGCATCCGATCTCTCTCATCAGTGCCACGGTCGAGGTGAGCAGCAACGCGGTGGCGGCGCGCCTCGAGGTGATGTGCGAGGATTTCGTGATGCTCTACGGCTACACGCCGGACCGCGATAATTACATCTCCAGGGCCAACCTGCAGGAGGGCATGAGCAAGCATGGCGAACTGTTGCTGCGCGATTTTATGATCCGGGACCGCGAGGGGCGGTTGTTGCCAGGCAGGGTCGTGGGTGTCGAGTCGCCGGCGCTGCCCGAGCGGGGCGTGCTGGTCGAGGATTTGATGCAGAACAAAGTAGTGTATCGCCTGCTATACCCGGCGGCCAAACCGCCTGAATACCTGACCTTCCAACAGAAGATCGGCAACACCGGCGGCTCGTTCCTGCCGTCGGTGCTGCAACTGGCGGTCAACCAGGCCGGGGCGGAACCGCGGCCAACGGTGGTGTTGACAGGGGAGGGTGAGGTCCAGACTTATCAATTCGATTGGTCGGGCGCCGGGCCCCAGTCCCAGGGGGCGACGGCGGCCAACGCGGGCGGCGACCAGGCGCCGCCCAACATGGGCATCGAGAGCTACGGCTCGATCTATGCCTTCGTCTATATCGAACCGGCCGAGGTGCGCATCGAGGTGCTCATGCCGTTGCTGACGCTGGAGACCTGGGTCGAGGCGCCGCGCAAAGACCGCAACTTTCTCGAGGTGTCGGAACAACAAGCGGCGCTGCCGGCGGCGAAGGAGTTTTTCCGGAGCCGCAACAAGGTGGTGATTGACGGCCTGGAGGTGTCGCCGGTAGTGCAGCGGCTCGATTTCTACGGCGTGGAGTTCAAGGACTTCGCCCTGGCGGCCGAACCGCAGCGCCTCAGCGCCTGGAGCGCGCGGGTGGGCGCCATCCTGACCTACAGCACCAAAGGGATGCCCCGGCGGGTGGACATCACCTGGGAGTTGTTTAACGACCGGGTGCTCAGCGCGCGCGCCGCCGTGTTCGCCGGAGAAGAAGCCAAACGCGTCCGTTTCACGCTCTACCAGCCCGCCTTTGCCTGGAAGAACCCCGGCGCCCCGCCCCTGCCCGAGATTGCCCCGGTGCGGAGCCGGGACTCGGACGATCGGACGCGCGCCAGCATCGCCGAGACGTTGTTGAAGAACATCTATCGGGCTTTCGATTACCGCGACGAGAAGGTCATTTACGACGCCCTGGCCCGCAGCGTGCAGGGTGAGTTGCTGGCGGACACGTATCTGCGAATCCACGGGGGGTTGCTCATGCAGGAGCAAGGCGGCGCCGTCGCGCGCGTGCAACTGGTCGAGCCGCTCGAAACCCGAATCAGCAACGCGCAGTCCGCCGCCTACACCGCGCAGGTCAAGTGGAGGGTCACGGGCACCGTCGAGCATTGGGGGCACATCCACACCCGTGTCAACGCCTACGAGGCGGTCCTCCGCATCAGCCGCGCCGCCGGGGCGTGGAAGATCACCGGCCTCGATCCGGGCAAGCAGGAGCGCGTCGGTTATTCCTTGAAAGTGCGGAAATTCTGACCGTGATCGCCATCGAAAATCTCGTTTTTCATTATCCGCGCTCGACCTTCACGTTGCGCGTGCCCGAGTTGGCGGTAGCCGACGGCGAGAGGGTCGCGCTGGCCGGCCCGAGCGGTTCGGGCAAGACGACGCTGCTCCACCTGCTTGCCGGCATTCTGCTGCCGGACCAGGGGAAGATCGTGGTCAGCGACACCCAACCGCCGCGGCTCAACGACGCCGGGCGCCGCGCCTTCCGCATCGCGACCCTTGGACTCGTCTTCCAGGACTTCCAACTCCTCGAGTACCTCGACGTATTGGAGAACATCCTGCTGCCCTACCGCATCAATCCCGCGTTGAAGCTTACCGGCGCGGTGCGCGAGCGCGCCCTCCAATTGGCGCGCGAGACGGGCATCGACCACCGGTTGGCGCACCGCCCGGGCCGCCTGTCCCAGGGTGAAAAGCAGCGCACGGCCCTATGCCGCGCGCTCCTGACGCAGCCGCGGTGCCTGTTGGCCGACGAGCCGACCGGCAACCTCGATTCGGCGGCCAAGATGCGCGTGCTCGAGGTCCTCTTCGAGCAATGCGCCCGCGCCCAGGCCACCCTGTTGATGGTGACGCACGACACCGGCCTGCTCGGCCGATTTGACCGGGCCATCCATCTGGCGGAGGTTTCGCAATGAAGCAGGTCTGGTTCCTCGCCTGGCAGTCTCTCCGGTTCAACCGCTTGCAATCGGTCATCCTCATCTTTGGCCTCGCCGTTACACTCTACCTGCCGCTGGCCGTCAACGGCCTGGTGGCGCGCTACCAGGCCGGCCTGCTGCAACGCGCCGCCACGACCCCGCTGGTGGCGGGCGGCCTGGGCAGCCGCTTCGATCTCGTGCTCCACGCCCTCTACTTTCGCGGCCGCGTGCCGCGCTTGCTCAAGATGGCCGATGTCGACGCCCTCCGCGATACCGGCTACGCCCAGCCGATACCCTTGTATGCGCGTTACACCGCCCGGCGCGCGCCCATTGTCGGCACGACCCTGGATTACTTCACCTTCCGCCAACTCCGCCTGGCGCGCGGCGAACAACTGCTCGAACTGGGTGACTGCGTGCTCGGCGCCGAGGCCGCCGCCGCCTTGGACCTCGCCCCCGGCGACCGCCTCATGACCGACCCGGAGAACCTCTTCGACATCGCCGGCTCCTACCCGGTCAACCTGCGCGTCATGGGCGTGCTGGTCCCAGCCCGCTCCCCCGATGACGGGGCGGTCTTCGTCGACTTGAAGACCGCCTGGCTCATTGAAGGTTTGGCGCACGGCCATTCCGACATCACCGGAACCAACGCCGACTCGAGCGTCGTGTTGAGCCGCAACGCGACCAACGTCACCGCCAACGCCGCCCTGGTCGAGTTCACCGCAGTCACGGCGGAAAACATATCGAGCTTTCATTTTCACGGGGACCCCGCGGACTTCCCGGTTTCCGCGGTCCTGCCGGTGGCCAAGGACGAGAAGTCCGCCGCCCTGCTGCGCGGGCGCTACCAGGGACCGGAGGCAACGGTTCAAATCCTTGAGGCGCGCAGCGTGGTCGAGGAGTTGCTCGGCTTCGTCTTCCGCATCAAACGCTTCTTTGACGCCAATGCCGCGCTGGTGGCGGCGGCGACGGGTCTGTTCCTGCTCCTGGTGGTGGTGCTGTCTTTGCGGCTGCGCCGGCCGGAAATGGACACGATGTTCCGACTGGGCTGCGCCCGCGGCCTGGTGGCCAGGCTCGTGGCGGCGGAACTGGCCGCCATCGGCCTGGCGAGCGCGGCCCTTGCGCTCATCGGCAGGGAAATTACGCTGGCCCTGGTGTCGTTATGGTAGCCCGCACTTCGAAAGTATCCGGACGCAGGTGCCGAGGGGCGAGTGTCGAAAGGCGAGTTTCGGGGGAACGGACCGCCCCTACTCGCCCCTCGCCCCTCGGCTCCCTCGCACAAATCTGGTCCGTGTGCCTCTTGCTCCTGGCGTTAGCGGGTTGCCGGCCGCGCGCGGCCCCGGCTGTGCCCGCGGCCTCGCGCCGCCCGCGGGTCTGCACGACGAGCTACCCGCTTTTCTACTTCGCACAACGGCTGGCGGGGGATCGGGCCGAGGTCGCTTTTCCCGCGCCGCCCAACGAAGACCCGGTCTTTTGGCGGCCAAGCAGGGAAGTCCTTCGCCAATACCAGCAGGCCGACCTGATCCTGTTGAACGGCGCGGATTTCGAGAAATGGGTCAATACGACCTCGTTGCCGCTGGCGCCGCAGGTGGACACGTCGGCGGGATTCAAGGGCGAGTGGCTGATGTTCCCCGAAGTCATCACGCACAGCCACGGCCCGCAGGGCATGCACAGCCACGGGAACATTGATTACAACACTTGGCTGGACCCGTTGCTGGCCATTCGCCAGGCGGAGACGGCGGCTGCGGCCTTGGGGCGGTTGTTGCCGGAAGCGGACGCGGACATCCGCAGACGCGCCAAGGAATTGCTCCGCGACTTGGAGGCCCTGGATCAACAATTGCGGGACCTCTCCGTGCGTTTGGCTGGACAGCCTCTGCTGGCCTCGCATCCGGTTTACGCTTACCTGGCGCGGCGCTACCACTGGGCCTTGTTCAGCGTCCACTGGGAACCGGACGAGCCCGTTCCCGACGCGCAATGGGCGGCCTTCGACGCCCTGCGCGCCCGGCACCCCGGCACGCTGATGCTTTGGGAAGAGGAACCCCTCCCCGCCGTCCGGGCCGAGCTGCAAAAGCGCGGCGTCCGCCCGGTCGTGTTCCAGACCTGCGGCAACCGGCCCCCCGCCGGCGACTACCTCCAAGCCATGCGCCGCAACCTCGACGAACTGCGCGCCGCGGTGCGCCCAGGTTCATGAGCGAGCCGAGGGGCGAGGGGGGCGGTCCGTTCCCTCGAACCTCGTCCCTCGACACTCGTCCCTCATCCCTTGGCGAAGGCAACGCAGTCTCTTATCCTCGGTCGTGCGGTCGCCAGCGAGGACACTGGGGGAAAAGGGAGGCGGGCCGAGGGCAGGGGATGTTACAGGGAGATTATTCCCTGTAACAGGGTTGACATGAGGGCCGGCTTGGGCCATAACTTGGACATGGCGCGTTCGTCAACTACATATCCCCGGAAGTGGACCTTGGGGAGAACCACCGTAATTCGGGTCCCGGAACGAATCGCGGACCAGCTCTTGGACATTGCCCGCCGGCTAGACGTTTCGCCGAATTACTGCCTCCGCGAGGATGGAGACAGCTTTGTGCTCGAAATCGTTCCAGCCAAGCGGGTGCGATACACGGCTGACAAGCCCATCAACGTGGCCAGTGTGCCACAGCGCAGCCCGTTCCGATACCCGGGGGGCAAGACGTGGCTGGTTCCGTACATCCGGGACTGGCTAAAGAGCAAGGGGATTGCGCCGGCCAGGCTTATAGAGCCGTTCGCCGGGGGCGGGATTGTGAGCTTAACGGCGGCGTTCGAACGTCTGGCAAAGCACGTGATCTTCGCGGAAATGGATCAGGGAGTCGCGGCGGTTTGGCGGATTATTCTGAACGGGCAGGCGGAGTGGCTGGCAAAGCAGATATTGAATTTCGATGTGACTCTGGAGAGCGTGACGGCGGCGCTACAGGAGGTGGCGCCTGGTTTGCGGGAAAGAGCTTTTCAAACGATTCTGCGGAACCGGGTGCAGCGTGGCGGGATTTTGGCGGCAGGCGCGGGCTTGGTGAAGACGGGTGAGAACGGGCGCGGGCTGTTGTCGAGGTGGTACCCGTCGACTCTGGCGCGGCGAATCCGCGAGATAAATCGCCAGAAGGATCGGTTCACCTTTGTGGAGGGTGATGGCTTCGGTTTAATCGAGGAGCACAAGGCGGACGCTGAGGCGGTTTTTTACATCGACCCGCCGTACACGATTGCGGCGCGGCGCCTTTACACAGTGTGGCGTGTGGACCACGCGCGCTTGTTTCAGGCGATGGCAAGCTGCCTGGGCGATTTTCTGATGAGCTACGATAACACGGCCGAAATTGCTCGACTGGCACGGGAGCATGGATTCGAGAGCCGGCCGGTGGCGATGAAGAATACTCACCACGCCAAGATGACCGAGTTGCTTATCGGCAGGGACCTTTCGTGGCTTGGCGAATGAGGGTGCCGAAAGAGTGCTAGACCTTTTTCATTGCGAGCGGATGCGCGGGTGCGACGGCGCTGAGCTTGAAGCGCAACTGTTCTTCGAACTTTTCCTTTGAAACCGGAACTCCACCGGTCAAGGACTTCACCGACGCGTCAAGTTTCGTGAAGACGCTTTCGCGGGGGACCAATTTCCAGCCTCTGGGAGCGGGTTCGTAGGCGACAACGTACCAAGCGATCTCCGCGTTGGAAAGGTGCTTCTCGCGCTCGAGGCCAACCAGTGACGAGAAAAAGGCTTGATCAATGACCACTGCCATTTTCCTGCCCCAAGTGCGAATTGTGGGGACTTTCGTCTGTAGCTGAGGAAGGAGGCGCTTTGGCCCGGAACTGCGCCAATCGGGCCTGCGGTGCTTTGCTGGATATGGCAACGTTTCGCTCTCTGCCTCGGCGAGCATCTTGAACTCGTTGCTCATGCTCTGACCGGAGAAGTAAACGGCCTGCAATTCGAGTGCGCACCAGTCGAGCGGTTCCTTGCATGGATGGACAAGGACGTTGTCGATTCGACCGATGAAATCCCGGCCGTCGGTTTCTTAGCTTCTGCCACGGGCGTTGTTTAGCAGATCGGAGCAGGCTGGCCAACGCAAAAGCTGCCCGGCCGCACAGATTGTAGCGAGCCTTCGGAACTGGCAACTCATGTGGCTTTTGCGATCGCCCGCCGAAAACCGTTTTTCAGAATCTCGTACCGCACACGATAACTCTCGGAGTCGTCTGGGCTGCGATTAAACCTGTCGTACTTCGTAAGCTCGGCATCGATTTCCCGGGAGTTTGGGTCCTGGGCGATCATCTCTCGGTTTTCCCGCCGCTCCAGCTCGAACTTCACAAGAAACTCGCGAACGCGATGATACTGCTTGTCGTTTCCTTTGTGTGAGGCGAGGAACCATCTGGGCAAGGCATCAGTGGAGGGGGGGCAGGGCCTGCTCCTTACGCGGATCTTCGGGGGCCCAAGGTGATTCGACCCCAACCTGTGGCCTGACCGATACCAAGCGGGTCTGGGCCGCTTTTCGCAGCCCGGAGGGCTGCCAGATGGAAGCTGGG
>Ga0326728_10021038_pt1 | contig 12334 bp, 7 predicted proteins | sample MB3enrmetagenome_FD_207602 | JGI IMG/M metagenome (GOLD analysis project Ga0326728, IMG submission 207602) | Lab enriched peat soil microbial communities from McLean, Ithaca, NY, United States - MB31MN | ecosystem: Environmental > Terrestrial > Soil > Wetlands > Peat | place: USA: New York...
AAGCCGCCATCATATTCCCCCCCTTTTGTAAAGGGGGGCAGGGGGCCTAAGAAGCCGCCATTATATTCCCCCCCTTTTGTAAAGGGGGGCAGGGGGCCTGAGAAGCCGCCATCATATTCCCCCCCTTTTGTAAAGGGGGGCAGGGGGGATTTTTCAAGGAAGGGTTTATCTCTTTGGGTGCAACTTGGTATTAGCTTGGAGTGTCTTCCTCTTTTTGGACGTAAGAACAGCATTCCCTGCAGGTAAAACCGCTCCACATCCCTTTGGCGGCCTTGTCCAGGCAGCAGTCGTAATTCGGGCAGGCAAAATTGCGGACGCCTTTGCCCTCCTTGCACATCATTGGATAGGGACCGTCCTTGTCCACCCTTTCAGGTTGAACCGGTTGTCCCCTGGTGCCTTTTTCCTTCGCCATGAGTAAAAACTCCTCGTAGGACAGACTTATATACGGCACGGAAGAAAAAAAATGCAATTCGTCGTCGGCCCCCGGTATGTGCTTCGCGCGCAACCGGCCGCGGTGTGTCTCAATCGGACGCGTCGGGCGTGAGCGGGAGGCCTGATACGGATTCGCATTCAAGATGATCACAAGGCGGCAAGGAGGAGGCGACGCAGGCGTACACGGTAGTACGTCGAGGAGCCGACGACGAAGCCAACACAGTGAGGGCTTGAATGCGATTTCGTATGATTACACTTCCCCTCCCAAACGGTTCGGTGCGCAAAAAGAGCGTAAAATCTTGCCTCCGGCATCCCGAACCTGGATATTACCCTGTAAATCTATTAACATCCTTCCCAATTCACTCTAACGACTCGCTTTTATTTAAACAATGGGAGCCGAGGAATCAAATACTTATTGTATTTCCTCGTAAAATTCGAACGAACAACAGCCCGCAGCCGCGAAGAAACACTGGAAAAGGTCCCTATGAACCCGGAAAACAAGAGAGTTTTAGCCTGGATCGTTATCGCCGCCAGCTTCCTTGCCTTTGTGATTTCCACCCTGGCCATGCTCAAAAGATTCGAACCTTTTTATTCCGGTTATTATTCGTTTGCCTGGTGGAGCTATATCCTCTTTATCGAGTCTTTCCTCTATTGCCGGGGCGGGGAATCGCTCCTTTTTCGGGACCCCTGGAAGTTCCTGGTCCTTCTTCCCCTGTCCGCGGTCGTATGGCTCGTCTTCGAAGCCCTGAATTTCCGGCTCTCGGACTGGCGCTACATAGACGTACCGTATCACACAACACTCAGATGGAGCGGATACGCTGTTGCTTATTCGACGGTTTTGCCGGGAATTTTTTCCACAAAAGCGCTGCTGAAATTTCTCGGTGTGCTGAAAAATTCGAAAACCGCCCCCCTCGCCTCCGCTCAAAGGCTCTATAAGCCTTTCATCATTACCGGAGCACTTTTTCTCGTACTGCCGCTCATCTGGCCGGACTACTTTTTCCCTCTCGTCTGGGGCGCTTTCGTGTTTCTTCTGGAACCGCTCAATCACAAGGCGGGCGGACCATCTCTTCTGCGGGAATGGGAAAGGGGGTCTCTCAGGGAAGCCCACCTTCTGCTTCTGGCCGGTATCGTCTGCGGTTTTCTCTGGGAGTTATGGAACTTCCGGGCCGGGGCGAAATGGATATATACCGTGCCTTATGTCGGCGGCCTCAAGGTCTTTGAGATGCCCCTGCTCGGGTTTTTGGGGTTCCCGCCGTTTGCCGTCGAATGCTATGTCATGAGGGCCGGTTTTTTTCTCCTGGTCTCCAGGATCGGGGAAAAATTCACCCACAGCCGCGCACTCGCCCTGTATGCGGCCGTGGCCCTCGCGATGGTGCTCTTCAGCCTGCTCGTCTTCGCGGGAATAGACCGCTTGACTGTCATCTCCTTTCAGGACCTCAACTCCACCCACTTCGGCCCGCGGCCGTGAGTGATTCGCCCGGTGACAAAAAGCCGGGAGAGTGAAGCGGAGCACCGAACAACCCCAACCGAGCGGGGGAAAAGTTTCCCCCCGCACCCCCCCGGAGATTTTCGGCCACACGCGCAGGCGCGTGTGGCCGAGCGCTCGGCGCTGTCGGCGGTACCCCGCCGCCGCGCCAATCTCCAAGCCCGCCGGGCATTATCCTTTTTTACTGCAATTTCAGATTCGCATTCTCCACAAAGAAGTCCCGGGGTTGGAGAGGCCATACGAAAGAAACCTGCCTCGGCAATCTCGATGGCCGGAGTGTTCTATCTACATATTCCCGCAATGTTGCCCCCGCTAATGATGTCCAAAGGCTCTCGGTGGACTCAAGAAGAGGCCCTTGGAGAAGATCGTTGAAAGCCACCCTAAGTACTGCCGTCAGACGGGGAGGATGGTTGAGGTGTAGAATTGCGACCCTGGTTGAATGCGCATTGCCGTCACCCTCAGAACGTTTGCGAATCCAGGTAGGATAGAGTAGAGTGATCCCTTGGCCGTTTTCGGCATTCTTTCGAAACGCAATCATGAATTTGTTGCTTATAGGGCACCGCACTTACGAATGGGCTTCTCCGTTAAAATCATGCAATTTTAACGGCCGAAACGGGTAATTGTATGGGTGCTTTCCAAGGACCGCAGTCTATATGTCCAAGTCTCGCGGTACTGTTTGCTGCGGCTGCGAAAGCCCTTCCAAGTGAGCCGTTGGTGGCCCTGAAGAAACTGACCCTCCTTGGTGACAACATCATTCGGCTTATTCTGGCTTTCGAAGGGCTAGGGGAGCCTGTCGAAAATTCACAGATCGCCAGGCTCAACACCCTTAGCAATCGAGGCTTTCTGCCCTTGATGCTTCTTCCTTTCTTTCAAGTCTTAAATAGTGTTGTACCACAGGAAAATATCACACCAACAACTGCTCAAATGCGAGCCGCTTTGGTGATGAAACTCTCGCACCGTTTGGCAATCTGGTTTGAAAAGTCATACGGTCCTCATCTTCCACCTGCCGTCCAAACAGCATTCGATATGGATGGCGCCATCCAAACCCTCCGGTGCATGGCAGTACCCGATGTCGTTCGTCGCTTGGCCAGGAAAGAGGCGATGCGTCGGGCCAAGACTCTTGAGCTTGCAGAGGAGGAAACAAGGGTAATCACGGATTTTCAACTCCGAACGGCAGGCTGGCAGGCCGACACCATCGGGTTACGTTACTCGCAGGGTGCTCGCCCTGTGAAGGGTTTTAATAAGGCAATAGCCGAATGGCCGACCGGAACCGGGCCTGCCGACTACGCTCTGTTTGCGGGACTCGATTTAATAGGGTTTGTCGAAGCCAAAAAGATGGGCAAGGATGTCGTTTCCGATCTCGAACAGAGCAAGCGTTACTCAAAAAGCGCCAACTTGGACGGTCAGGCCCGATTCACAGGCAAGCCATGGGGAGAGCACCGAGTTCCATTCCTCTTTGCAACTAATGGTCGTCCCTACTTGGAACAGCTTAAGGACAAGTCCGGCATTTGGTTTCTGGATATACGTTCCCCGACAAATCACCCACGGCCGCTTCAGGGCTGGTATTCTCCGGAAGATCTAGTTGCATTGTTCTGCCAAGATATTCCAGCAGCTCAGAAGAAGCTTGCCAAAGAGACGATGGGCTATCTTGGGCTTCGAGACTACCAGGAAAAAGCCATCGACAAGACTGAAGCCGCGCTGGATAAAGGCAGGAAACAGGTTCTCCTTGCCATGGCTACCGGTACCGGCAAAACTCGGGTTGCCATTGGACTAATATATCGTCTCCTCAAGGCTGGGCGTTTTCGGCGCATTCTCTTTGTAGTGGATCGTACATCTTTGGGCGAACAGGCAGCAGACAAATTCAAAGAGACCCGCCTTGAGGAGCTCAAGACCTTCGATCAAATCTACGATCTGAAAGAAGTTGACAAGAATATCATCGAATCCACAACCAAAGTGAACATCGCCACGGTTCAGGGCTTGATGCATGCTATCATGTATCCATCAGATGCCCGAGAGGTCCCGAGTGTCGGACAATACGACTGCGTCATCGTTGATGAAGCGCATCGGGGTTACACGCTGGACCGTGAACTCAGTGACGAGGAGGTCCTTTACCGGGACCAGAATGAATTCTTGAGCAAATATCGCCGGGTTATTGACTACTTCGACGCAGTCAAGATCGGCCTGACCGCAACACCCGCACCACACACGACAGAGATCTTCGGCAAGCCTGTTTTCACCTATAGCTATCGGGAAGCTGTCATAGACGGCTGGCTGGTGGACCACGAACCTCCGCACCAGATGGTAACGCGTCTGGCAAAAGAGGGCATTAAATGGGCAAAAGGCGACACTATCCCCGTCTACGATCCGGCAACCGGCCAAATCACCAATCTCGAAGACATTCCAGATGAAGTAAAGCTTGAAATCGAGCACTTCAATAAGCTCGTCCTAACTGAAAACTTTAACCGTACCATCGCTGCAGAATTGGTTAAATATCTCAACCCTGACGGCGAAGATAAGACCCTCGTTTTTGCGTCCACTGACGATCACGCCGACCTGGTTGTGCGGATTCTGAAAGAGGAGTTCGAGGCGAGTGGAGTTACCATTCCAGATGATGCCATCCTTAAGATCACCGGCTCCATAGATCGTCCGGAGAGTGCAATCCGCCGATTCAAAAACGAAAGGCTTCCCAACATCGCCGTCACAGTGGACCTGCTCACCACCGGCATCGATGTCCCTGAGATTTGTAATTTGGTTTTTTTGCGGCGCGTTCGCTCGCGCGTTCTCTTTGAGCAGATGCTGGGCCGTGCCACACGACGCTGCGACCGCATTCATAAAGATCATTTCGACATCTTTGATGCTGTTTCCCTTTACGAGGCCCTTGAACCTGTCTCCAATATGAAGGCTGTTGCCGCTGACCCTTCCACGACATTGGGGCAACTGGTTTCGGAGTTGGAACAACTGTTCGAAGATAATGCTAAGCCGGAGATGCTGAAAAAACAGCTAGAACAGGTATTTGCTAAGTTGCAGCGTCTCCTTCGTGGATTGGATGAGGAGACTCAGGCCGAATGGGCAGCGTTGTCCGGCGGTCAAACTCTGAAACAATTTTTGGATTCACTCGACATTAGGGATATGGAAGAATGCCGAAAGAAACTCACCGGCAAACGCAATCTCCTCCCCTTTCTCGACGAAAACCGGTATCGTCCCAAAAAGCAGCTCATCTCTCATCATGAAGACGAGCTTCATTCACATCAACGCGGATACGGCAAAGCTGAAAAGCCCGAAGACTACCTCAATTCCTTCAGAGAATTCATCATTAGCAACATGAACAAGATTCCTGCCCTGGTTATTGTCTGTCAACGGCCTCGTGCACTAACACGCCAAACACTCAGAGAGTTGAAGTTTGCGCTCGATCAGGCGGGATTTACCGAGAGAAGTCTCCAGGTGGCATGGAAAGACTGGAATAATGAAGACATAGCTGCCGATATTATATCATTCATCCGCCGCCAGGCACTTGGCGACCCTCTCATCAGCCACGAAGACCGTATCCACAGGGCCATGGTTCGCATCTATTCCACGCTAGAGTGGACCGCTATTCAGCGTCAGTGGCTTCAAAGAATTGAAAAACAACTTTTGGCCCAGACAGTCTTGGATCGCGAAGATTTTGACCGGGGCGAATTCGCAGCGCAGGGGGGATTTAACCGGCTAAATAAGATTTTCCAGGGCAATTTCCAGAAGGTGTTGGATGATATCAACGAAAAGCTTTACCCAGAGGAGAAAAAGACGGCGTGACAACCACTGAGATTGTACAGAAGCTATGGAATCTCTGCAACGTCCTGCGTGATGATGGAATCACGTACCATCAGTACGTCTCGGAGCTGACCTATATTCTATTCCTCAAAATGGCCGAGGAAACCGGCGTCGAAAAAAATATTCCTGCAGGATATCGCTGGTCGGACCTGACAGCCAGGAAAGGAATCGAACTGCACCAGTTTTACCGCAAGCTGCTGCTGGAACTTGGCACAAGAGGCAAGGGCCGAATTCAGCAAATATATCTTAACGCTCATACTAATATCGATGAACCAAAGAACCTGGAAAAAATTATCACAGCGATTAATGAACTTGATTGGTACAGCGCGAAGGAAGAAGGTCTTGGTGATCTATATGAAGGCTTGCTGGAAAAAAACGCCAACGAGAAAAAATCCGGTGCCGGCCAATACTTTACGCCACGCCCCCTGATCAACGCCATCGTGCAGCTCGTGAAACCGGAAGTGGGTGAACGGTGTGGTGATCCCGCTTGCGGGACATTTGGCTTTATGATCGCAGCCGACCAGTACATTAGGGCAAAAACAGACAACTATTTCGACCTCACCACAGAACAGCAGGAATTCCAGCGTCGAGAGGCGTTCAGTGGCATCGAACTGGTTCCCGACACTCACCGTCTTGCTCTTATGAATGCAATGTTGCATGGAATCGACGGCGAGATCATTCAAGGAGACGCGCTTTCTAATAATGGCAAAGCCTTTCGAAATTACGATGTCTTTCTAACAAATCCCCCTTTTGGAACGAAACGCGGTGGTGAACGCCCCACACGCGATGACTTAACATATCCAACATCAAACAAGCAGCTCAACTTTTTACAGGTGATTTACCGCTCACTCAAACCGAACGGCGAGGCTCGGGCTGCTGTTGTGCTGCCTGATAATGTGCTGTTTGAAGGCAATACCGGCAAACTGATCCGCGCCGATCTTATGGACAAGTGCAACCTGCATACGATTTTGCGTCTTCCAACAGGGATATTCTACGCGCAGGGTGTTAAAACCAACGTGCTTTTCTTTACTCGCGGGAAGAGGGACAAGGGCAACACCAAAGAAGTGTGGGTGTACGATTTACGAGCCAACATGCCCCAATTCGGCAAGCGCACGTTGCTCACTCGCGAACATTTCGCCAAATTCCAGGCAGCGTTTGGTGATGACCCTCTAGGCAGTGCAAATGCCCTCTCGCAACGTGTTGATTCTGGAGAGCAAGGCCGTTTTCGAAAGTTCACCCGCGCTTGGATTGCCGAACGCGGCGACAGCTTGGATATCTCTTGGCTGAAAGACGAGAGCGAAGAAAGTAACGGTGAATTACCCGAACCTGCAATGCTTGCACAGGAGGCGATCGGGGAGTTGGAAGCAGCGCTGGGAGAGCTTCGCGGAATCTTGGAAGAGTTGGGTGAGGAGATGGAGGCGTGAGTCCCAGCATACCCCAAAGCTGGTTAATTTGTGAGATTGGAGAGGTCGCCCAAGTGCTCAGCGGGGGAACGCCGCCTTCGAAAGACCCTGCAAATTTTGCCACTGATAGAGGAGTTCCCTGGATCACTCCCGCTGATCTAAGCGGCTATGGCGAAATTTACATAGCGAGAGGTTCCCGTGATCTTTCTAGAAAGGGCTATGCCGCGTGTTCTGCCACAATGATTCCGGCAGGAAGCGTGCTTTTTTCTAGTCGCGCTCCTGTCGGCTATGTCGCTATTGCTTCTAACGATGTTACAACAAACCAAGGGTTCAAGAGCTTCGTGTTGCCGGACGGGCTGGACAACCGTTATGTTTATTTTTATCTGCGACACATTAAGCCTATCGCCGAGAACATGGCGACTGGGACTACGTTCAAAGAGCTCTCAGGCTCGGCGGCAGCTCGACTTCCATTGATTCTCGCTCCCACAGAGGAGCAAAAGCGCATTGCCGAAAAGCTTGATGCGCTGCTCGCTCGCGTTGGTGCTTGCCGCGAGAGACTAAATCGGGTGATGCTGATTATAAAGAGGTTTCGCGAGGCTGTTCTGGCTGGCGCGGTTTCGGGCGAACTGACGGAAGCCTTTACTTTTGGGAATATGAATTGGTCCACGCGTCCCCTCGGGCAATTATTAAAAGACATCCGCTACGGAACCGCTAAAAAGAGCACCTACGATAAAAATGTTGGGCTACCAGTGATCCGCATCCCAAATATTGTGGATAGACGAGTTGACCCTACAGATCTAAAGTATGGGCATTTAGACGAACAGGAAATTGAGACTCTCTCGCTTAGAGATGGAGATGTGCTCGTAATTCGTTCAAACGGGAGCTTAGATCTTGTAGGGAGGGCAGCAGTGGTCGGCCCCGAAGTACAGGGATACCTTTTTGCCGGATACCTTATTCGGTTGAGAGCCGATACTTCTTTGATCGACCCACGATACCTTTGTATATATCTATCAAGCCCTCAAGTTCGTCGTTATATCGAACAAACAGCGAGATCAACAAGTGGTGTCAATAATATCAATTCCGGAGAGTTGCGGGCAATCGTAGTTAGACTACCCGATCTTCAAGAACAATATGAAATCGTCCGACGCACGGACGCCTTATTCTCATTCGTTGATCGCCTCGAACTCCGCGCAAAATCCGCACTCACGCAAGTTGAGCGTCTCACTCCCACGCTACTTGCCAAGGCATTTAGTGGGGAGTTGGTGCCACAAGATCCTAACGACGAACCTGCATCTGCTCTGCTAGAACGCATCCGAAATCAGCGAGTCTATAAGACTGCCAAAGAAAAGGAAAAGGGAAGTAAAGTGACGATCAGGAAGACTAAAAAATGGGATGTTCTCTCAGTCCTTCGTGAAGCCAATCGCGCGATGAGCACAGAGGAGCTCTTCGTAAAATCGGGCTTCGACGAAGAATCCGTAGATGAGTTCTATGAGCAGGTACGAAAAGCATGGAACTCAGGCGAGATTCAGGAGCAGCATGAAGGCATTCTGGTGAGGCTGGAGGCGGTCAAAAGGTGAGGATTCAGAAATTACACATCAGACGATGCAAATCTATCCCTGGATTTAAGAACCTATCCGACTTTATCATCGATTTTGACGCGCGCTCATCAATGACCGTTCTGGTAGGGCGAAATGGTACCGGGAAATCAAACATTCTTGAAGCTTTGACCGTTATTTTTCGCGATTTGGATCTGCTGATCTCCCAACCCAAATTCAGCTATGTTCTTGAGTATACCTGTCGCGGGCGCCAGATTACCGTGAACGCCGATCCCACCCGTGAAACAAAAAAAATTCGGATAACAGCGGGCGGTGAAGATCTCAGCTGGAGTGGGTTCACGGAGAAAAAACGGACCTTCTTGCCTAATTTTGTTTTTGGTTACTATTCCGGCCCGAGCAACCGCATGCAGGAACATTTCGCGAGCCATCAAGAACGATTCTATCGCGAGCTTATTAGTCATTCGATAGTTGCCCAACTCCCCCTAAGACCATTGTTTTTCGCGCAGAATATTCATAGTCAGTTTGTCCTTCTTGCTTTTTTCCTTGAACAAGACCCAGAAGTGCTAAAGTTCCTGGATCAATACCTGGGCATTATAGGGCTGGACTCGGTGTTGTTCGTATTGAAACAGCCCACATGGGTCAGTCGAGAAGGCGACGAACGATTCTGGCGAGCTCGCGGCATCGTCGAAGATCTATTGGTCCGATTGTATGACCACTCATTAGCACCGCTTCGTCGCAAATGGCGAGTGCCTCTCGGATTCCGCAAAACCACTGAGCTTGAACACCTCTATCTCTATCTGCCAAGTGCCGAAGTGCTACAGAAACTGAGGTCCGAGTATCGAACTCAGCAGGATTTTTTCAAGGCATTGGAGAGCACCTATATAAGCGATCTGATGCGTGAGGTGCGCACAAGAGTCAAAGCAAGAAGCGCCAATGCTCCGCTAACCTTTCGTGAACTTAGCGAGGGAGAGCAACAGCTTCTTATGGTGCTTGGGCTGTTACGTTTCACAAGGGAAGACGAGTCTCTTTTCCTCCTTGATGAACCGGACACCCATCTGAATCCTGCCTGGAGTGTCCAGTACCTCGACTTACTCAGGAATATTGGGGGATTGGGAGATAGTGGCCATGTCATTATGGCCACACACGACCCGCTTGTCATTTCGGGGCTCACACGGCAGCAGGTTCGGGTCATGGTGCGCGACTCCATCGATGCCCCGATCCGAGCTGAAATGCCTGAGACGGATCCACAAGGCATGGGGATAAACGGCTTGCTCCGCAGTGAACTTTACGGCTTGCGCTCGGCGCTTGATCTCCCGACTTTAAAGAAAATCGAGGAGCGTGATGCGATTCGTGTTAAGCAACAAGAATTGCTAAAGCAGGGAAAAGATTTGGAGCCTCAGGAAAGGCTCCGGCTTATTCAGCTCTCCGATGAGTTGGCTGCCCTAGGTTTTTCACGTGACTTTCGGAATCCGATTGAGCAGCAGTTTGCCGATGCTATGGCTCGAAGGCAAGCCAGGAAGGAAAAAATAACTCTAACTCCCGCTGAATTAGAAAAACAGGAGAAACTGGCGGACGAGATCTTGGCAGAAATTCTGAGTGAGGAAAAGAAATGATCTACGTTCCTTTGGATGGTAATGCCCCGCCTGAAGAATGGGTGAAAAAGGCAGAGGCTGTAACGCAACAGCTTAATAACGCGTCCACAACGCAAGAGCGATACGAGATTATTGATAAAAACAGTCCGCTCTGGGGCGAGTTGAAGAGTTGGTTGTTAGAAAAGTCGCACAATAAGTGCTGGTACACAGAAGCCCGGAATGATTCCGCGCATTTCGAGGTGGAACATTTCCGCCCCAAGAAATGGAAAGCAAAATCGGGAGCCACTGATTTTGAGGGATATTGGTGGCTTGCCTTCGAGTGGACTAACTACAGAATTTGCGGTAGTGCCCCCAATCGGAAAAAAGGAGATTTCTTCCCACTGCACTCCGACTCCATCCGTGCTTCCAGTGAAAAGAGATATCTTGTCGAAGATGAGAATTTCACGCTTATTGACCCAGTTGATCCATCTGACCCCCTCCTTCTCTCCTTCGATGAGAGTGGCAGTTGTATTCCCGAACGGGGATGTATCGGCTGGGATAAGGAACGTGCCGAAGTTTCGATTGGGCTTTATGCCTTGAATGGTTTGCCGCAGTTAACAGAGGGGCGGCAGAGGGTTTGGCAGGAATGTTGGATATTGCTCAATGAACTGGTGGAATTGAGGACCGAGAATGCGGAAAACCCCTCAGTAAGTAAACGAACGAGTATAAAAGAAAAGACCAAGCAACTGCGGGCCAAGATTAGAGCTGACCAACCATTTTCCGCCGTAGCACGATCCTGCCTTTCTGTCAGCGGATATCCCTTCGCTCAGAGCATTGCTGCAAGTGCATAATCATAGACGGATGCCAAAATCTCGAATGCAGAGCTTTACTTGGCACTGATCGACATCAAGCTTCCTACATACTTCAAAAAATGGTGACTGACGGCTCTCTAGTCGTGGAAGGAGAGCGACGCTGGACTCGCTACAGGCTTTCGTGATGGGCCTATGAGCAATCTATGAGCAATCTATGAGCAACCTATGAGCAATCCATGAACTCACGAACGATTAGTCCGGGAATAACCCTGCATTGTCGATATTTGCCTTTGAATCAATTCGCGAAGCTCATTGGAGTTATGCTAAAAGAAGCTTTTGTAATTGATCCTGGTAGCTCCGATTAAAAATTCAAGAACCAGCCAACTACCGAATGGTGGATCGGTGATCGACCGTTTCGGTCCGCCCGGTAGACTAATTCTTCCCTGTCTTCTTCGAAGTGTTCAACGGCAAATTTCCTCATCTCCGGCTTCGCTCCATCCCGCTCTGCTCTGTGCCTTTGTAGCGAACGCTTGACTCGTCTTGCTCCTGTTTACTGTTCACTCTTCGCTATTCACTGCTTTTTTGCCGCTTCCGGTTGCCGTTTTGCAGAGCTGGATCACCCCTGCTTTCGGGGCTGTGTCACAAAAGGCGACATATCGTGCATTTCCCTTCCGTCCTCCGTCCTCTGTCCTCCGTCCTCCGATTGCCGTTTCTATTGCCGCTTCTATTACCGCTTTTATCACCGCTTCTCGATGCCGTTTTGCAGCGTTGGATCACCCCTGCTATAAGATAGTGGGATTACTCGGCGGTGGATGACGCGGGCCGGAATGCTCCAGGGAGAATCGAGAATTTCAGCGTGGGGCTGATAGCTGTACAATGTCAATGAAATCAATTGCTTGTAAGATTAGGCTTCGTTTTTGCCACGGGGAGCAACACCTGTAATGAATTCGCTGGGTTACGCAGGTCCTTCCTGTATTTCCCCTGTATTTGCAGGAGCAGGCAAGTCATTGAAGTATTAAAAACCTGCTTGCGTGTCATCTCTCCCCGTCGAAAGAGGCTGTGTCTCAAAGGCGACATATTGCGTATTTCCCCCCTTTTACCCCTACAGCGATTTTTAGTGCCTTAGACAGGATTAACAGGATTTACAGGATTGAGGAAATGACCGCGCAGAGCGCCGAAATCTTTTGCTTTGGAACGAAAGGAGAATTCTCCAGCCTAAGAAGCGAGGGGCGGGAATGAAGTTAGTGCTTCATGCTTCGTTCATTTC
>Ga0326728_10021039_pt1 | contig 12334 bp, 20 predicted proteins | sample MB3enrmetagenome_FD_207602 | JGI IMG/M metagenome (GOLD analysis project Ga0326728, IMG submission 207602) | Lab enriched peat soil microbial communities from McLean, Ithaca, NY, United States - MB31MN | ecosystem: Environmental > Terrestrial > Soil > Wetlands > Peat | place: USA: New York...
CGAACGCCATGAACACGCCCGGTTCGTGGTGGTCGGTCGCGCCGCGCACCAGGAACTCCAATGCCAACAGGGTTTTGCCGCTACCGGCGGCGCCACACACGAGCGTCGGCCGCCCCCGAGGCAAGCCGCCACCAGTGATTTCATCGAGCCCCTGAATCCCCGTCGGGCACTTCGGCAGACCGCGTATGGCCGATCGTGGGGTGCGCTGCGTCCTGGCCAATTATCAGAGCCCTCCAACTTCACTTGCTTATACTTCCGTTGGCATTTTTTCAAAGAGCGACCGGTGAACACTCCACCCTCCGCAGGGCTCCGGAGGACGGGTCTGGAGTGCGGGCGGGGGGCGGACCATAGAAATGACGCCGACCGCGGGCCCCAGGCGAATCACTGCGGCGTTAGCACCGGAGCGTCGGTGCGTGTTTCACCGGCTGTTGCGTGATTCTTCGTCGTCGGCCGCGCCAGCTTCTTGGTCGGTTTCCGGCGGCGTGTCGTTTCAATCTTGACCTTCGCCACGCCTTTATTCGACATCCCGATCTGTCGGGCGGCGGCGCGAGAGAGATCAATCTTCCGCCCCTTCACATGAGGACCGCGATCGTTAATTGTGACCGTCACCGATTTTCCGGTCTCCAGGTTGGTGACCACAGCCTTGCTGCCCAGGGGCAATGTCGGATGTGCCGCGGTCAGCTTCTTCTGATCGAATGTTTCTCCACTAGCGGTCTCTTTCCCGTCTTGCGCTGGCCCGTACCAGGAGGCGTTTCCGACCTCCTTTACCTTCGGCCCCTCAGCATTGGGCACTTCCTCCTTCACCTGTGGCGCCACCACGGGCGGCGGCGGAGTCTCCTGTCGGCTGATCGGCAGCGCGCAGCCCGGCAACAGCAACGCCAGCATTGCTCCTCCGATTCCAAACACGACAAGCAATTGACGAGGATGTTTCATCTGAGTTCCGTCTGGTCACTCGGGTGCCGATCGGTTTCTCCGGGGCCGCGCGCGTCCTCCACCAAGGCCAGCAGGCGGACGTCGGTGGCAGTCCTCACTGCTCTCCCAAGACTTCCCTCCCTACGGACCCACTTCAGTGAAGCCGGTGACATCCATCGTCGTAACGAACCGACCGTCGGAGCGCTGGGGCAAGGGAGGGGTTTGGAAGGTAAACGGTGCGCTGGCGTTCGGGGCGACGTCGGCAGCAAACGTGAACGGCAGCGTCCTACCTGGGCTGTCGGTCCCGGGATGACGCTCGTTATTCCACAGCCACGTTTGTCGGAGCAGCAAGTTAACTCCACGAACAGTGGCAGACGACTTGTTGACGATGGTGCCTGAGACCGAGCCCTCCCGGACGGTCAGGTCGTTGATGACAATCGTTTGAGCGGCCTCAGAGGACGGCACGATTGCCGCCGTAGCGGTAGCGCCATGCAGCGGCAGGCTGAGAATGCCCAGCAGCGCGCCGAAGATCCAGATGCGTGTGACCATGATCAATTCTCCTTCTCTGTGCCGCGCCGGAGCGCCTGCTCAGGCGGCGACACGATGCGCCGACCGTCTCCCGGTCAGGCGTTTCGGGTTTCTATTGCTTTTGACACCCTCTATTCACAGGTGGTCCCGAGGTTGTGCCATTCGCCGTCCTCGCAGCGGAAGGTTGCAAATGGTTGACTCCGTCGCGACCGTGGCCCCGTTGTACAAGAGCAGGGCAAGCGCTGTAAGCTCGGACTACTACGCGCGTGGTTCTACGCGCATAGTCTTACGCTCTGACGCTGCCAGCGGAGATCGGCTATCCCTTCATCAAGGAGGACACTGTATGTCCCCGTCGCTCTCGATGACGTCGCTCTCGTAGTGGCCATATCACGCCCGACGAGCGCGCGCCTCGCAGAGGCATGTGCTCCGCGCTGGCCAGCGGGCGCGGCACGTGCTTCAGGCTTGCCCTTGCCCGCTTCCCGTCATCCGCTTCGCGATGGAAGCGCTGCAGCCCTACATTGCTTCCCTGCGCATGGTGGCGAAGCCGACCAAGGCCAAGAGGGCGATCAGCATGACCATCGCCCACCCGGAGAGCATGGGGACGCGCATGTCGACGGTCAAGGTCGCGCTGGCCGGGACGATGTTGTTGCCGTTGGTGGTCTGCAGGGCGTTGACGGGCAGCGTGTTGACGAAGACGCCCAGCCTCGTCATGATCACGTCCACCGTAACCGTACAGCAGCCGGAGATCGGGATCGAGCGCGTCAACGGCAAGATCACCGTGGTTCCGCTGGCGGTGGCGGCCACCGGGCCGCTCCCCGGACAGGTCGTGCTGGCGTTGGGGGTGGCGGCGATCACCACGCCATCGGGAAGGGTGTCGGTGAGCGGGGCGATCAGGTCGGCGGGACTGCTGTTGGGGTTGCACAGCGTGATGGTGAGGGGTGGCTCACCCTGTTCATGGATGACGGGCGGGCTGAAGAACTTGCTGAGCGTGGGCGGGGCCGCGGTTGTGTCGATCACGGCCAAGGTCGCGCTGGCCGGGGCGACGTTGCTGCCCTCGCTGGTCACCAAGGCGCCAGCGCCTATCGTGTTGAGGTAGATGCCCGCGTTCGCCGTGGTCACGTCCACCGTCACCGTGCAGAAGCTGGTGGCCGGGATCGAGTTCCCAGCCGCAGCCAGCAAGGTCACCGTGGTTCCGTTGGGATTGGCCACTAGTCCGCCTAGTCCGCCGCCACAGTTGTTAGTGGCATTGGGGGACGTGGCGATTTGCACGCCAGTGGGCAAGGTGTCGATGAGGTCCGTGGTCGCCAGGTTCGCGGGATTGCTGCTGGGGTTGATCAAGGTGATGGTGAGGGTCGAGGAACCGCCTGCATTGATGGTGGCTAGACTGAAAGCCTTGCTGAGCGTCGGTGCGGGCGGGGCGGCGTTGACGACCAAAGCCGCGCTGGCTGGGACGATGTTGGAACCTTGGCCTATCGTCTGCAAGGCGCCGATGGGCAGCTCGTTGAGGTAACTGGCCCCGGCCGCCCCGGTCACGTTCACCGTCACCGTACAGCCGCCGGCCTGGATCGTGCTTCCCGACGGCAAGGTCACCGACGTGGCGGTCTTGGTCGGCACCCCGACAACACAGGTGGTGCTGGGGGAGCCGACAGTGGTCATGCCACTGGGTAAGTTGTCGGTGAGGTCTGCGGCCAAGGTGGCGGGGCTGCCGCTATTGTTACCGAGCGTGATGGTGAGCGTCGAGAACCCGGGCAAATTGAGGATAGCCGGGCTGAAATCCTTGCTGAGCGTGACACTGGAGTTGACGGCCAACGTCGCCACGGCCGGGGCGGCGTTCGGGCCGTTGCTGGTTGTTAAGGCGCCGGCGGGTATCGTGTTGAGGTAGATGCCCGCTGCCGCGGTCACATTCACCGTCACCGTGCAACCGCCGGCCGTGGTGCCGACGCGGTGTGGAATGGTCCCGCCAGTCAGCTGGATCATGCCGGTCATGCCGGTCGCCGGTATGGTCAGGGTGCTGCCGCCACCACAGGTGTTGGTGGTAGTAAGGTTGGCGATCACCACCCCGGGGGGCAAGGTATCGGTAAACGCGGCACCTGTACCGTCACTGCTGTCGGCGTTACTCAACGTAATGGTCAGGGTCGAGGGGGGACCGCCCGCGTCGATGGTGGCCGGGACGAAGGCCTTGCTGATCGTGGGCGCGACGGGAGGCACCACGGCGCAATTCGCGACGGCGACGGCGTTGGTATCCAGCGTTACCGCACCATTTTGCGCCAAGGTTCTACCGGACACGCCGGCGCCGGTGGTTAGGGTGATCTTCGTGAGCGCAAGAATATTTCCCACGAACACCGTGCCTGTACCGAGCGTCGCGGAGCTGCCGACCTGCCAGAACACGTTGCAATTTTGAGCGCCATTGATGAGGACAACAGACGAGTTGCTTGCGGTCGTGAGCGTGCTTCCTATCTGGAAAATGAACACCGCATTGGGGTCGAACTGGGCGTCGAGAGTGAGGGTTCCCGTCAACCCAGCCGACGACGAAAAAAATAGACGCCCGGAAGGAGCGTGAGTCCACCCAGGTCCGTACCGGTCAAGGTGGTAGTGACCGGCTGGAGTGCGAGAAAATTGTACGCAGTGGTGACGTCACTCTGAGCCTGCCCCGCCACCGCATCAGCTACGTGTATCGTTCCCGGCGGGGTCACGATGCCCGGCGGGAAGCCAGAGACCGCGGTACCTGGGCTGACGCCGAGATCGCCGATGACCGTGGTGGCGCCGGTATTGGTCACCGCCGAGCCACCCAGGACTGCGAAGCTCTGCGCCGTACCCAGTAATACCTGCGCCGATGCTGGGGAGGGACCGTGAAGGAGCGCGGTACACGCCACACCCGCCACGAGACTCCAGTACTTGCCGTTCATTGTGAACCTCGCTTTCCTGAGGCCGGAAATGGTTACTCTACAGTGTACACTTTTCTTGTGTTTTCTTGAAGGCCCGGTATCGCCACCAAAGATCCTCTCGCCAGCTTCACCACGGATCCCAGCGCTCCGCCCGATTCGCCGGCTTCTTCCACTGTCTGTGTTCCTAAATCTTCCAAATGCGCGTCAGCGCCACGGTGCGTGAAGGCGCGGTCATCTCCTGCGTAGTGAGCTCCGTCAGGCTAGGCGCCGGCGTGAGGACTCGACGCAGAACGTCGCGGAACTTGTCCCCGCACGCTCAGACCTCGTCCCAGCCGAGGAGTTCGAGTCGATCGAAGGAGGACAACTCGCCGTTCGTGCGACGCCACCGCATAGGCCAGTGCGCGCTGGCTTCTCTCTGCCGTTTCCAAGTTGTAGTGCCGGTACTCGGCTCTGCGACCCTACGTTCATTTCCGCTGTCCATGGTCTACCTCCTCATCTCGATCGATGTGTCTGGCCGGAAGCCGCGCTCATTGAGTGCGCCGGTGGCCCGCAATGTGGCGGGGGTTGCATGGTGGCGATGCGGCTCTTCGCTCCCGCGCCGCTATCCGGGGACGATCGTTTCCAGACGCTCGCGCACCGCCGTGGCATCGAGGCCGAGCAAGTCACACACGTTGGCGAAAGCGAACGGCCAGCCGCGCGTGTCATCCCACAGCCAGTCACGCGCTTCGAGGAACTGGCGCCGCCGGGCGCCGCACCGCGCATCAACATTGCGAACGACGCACTCCACAGCGTCATCAAACATCGCCGCCACTAGGCGCATCTCCGGCATACGGGCGAGGCGGCGGCGGTCGATCGTCTGCGAAGGAAGAATTACCGCTGGTTCCCACAATGACGTAAGGTTGTACGCCACGGACGTCTGCTTCATGACGAGACTCTCCTCTGTGGCTCCTGCTTGGGTTGGACCTGTGCCAGGTCCCCCCAAACGCACGTCAGATTCCGATCCACGTCCATAGCCATGCTTCCTTGTACAGGAAGGCATGGCACCGCCGTAAGCTCGGAATACTACGCGCGTGGTTCTACGCGCGGGGGCTTACGCCCTCACGCCTAAGCAGTGTTGCTGACCGGCGAAGGATCTTCTGGGTGCGCTGATTGCTCCCAGGTTGCCGAGCCCACCCGCGCGGGGTCACTGCCGGGGCACGATGAAGGGATCGACGGAGGTCGTCGTCTCGCTCGGAGGTCGCAGCATCCCAAGGAACGTTCCCGAGTACGAGGCGAACGCGCAGCTCCCAAGGTGGAAACGTCGCGGTTCGCGCAAGTCCATGCTGAGCACATCCGCCGACCCCAGGCGCACCGCTCGCAGGGTCATCTGTCCCGCTAGTGGCTGCGAAGCCTCCTCACTTCCGAGCGTATACCCTACCATTTCGGCACGGTCACCCTGTCGACCGTCTACGATCCCCCATACGACCAGTTCCGGGTCAGCGACGAATCCCAGATAGACCTCTCTGTTCGAAGCTGCTGCCTTCTCCGCGCGCTCAACACTCACCGCCGCTTGCGAGGCGAGACTGCTCCAAATAACGACGACGTCGGTCGCGCACACCTCGCCGCCGCCACCGAACGCAACACCCCGGTAGACGCAGAAGGTGGCTGCCGGCATGTCGCTATCGAAGTGGTACGGACAGCGTGCCGGAGCGGTGTCGGCACGGTCACTCTGCGGCTCTGCCAACGCGGCGGCCACGACTCCGCCCAGTCTCGCCAGCCGTGCTGGCGCCCGTTCCTCGGCGAGAACGCCTGCCTGAGCGGAGCCCACGGTGATCGCCAACATCGCAACTGCCCGGAGTGCGTTCATAGTGACGTCAGCTGCTTTGCTCGTATGACGACATTGCTCCGGCCCGCGATAAGTCGTGGGAAAATCCTGCTCATACAAACCACGGTTCCCGCGACACACTCTACTGACACGTGGTCCCGAGGTCGTGCCATTCGCCGTCCTCGCAGCGCAAGGTGATGCCGGACGTGCAGATAGTAGACTGCGTCACGACCATTGCGCCGCTGTCCATACAGGGGCGCCCGTCCGGCGCCATCCGCGCCTCGATCTCGCCGCTCCTGCAAGCGACGACGAGGCTCCTCCACACTCCGTCATCACACCGGTACTCGGTGCCCGATTCGCATTTTGCTGAACCGGGGGAGTACAAGCTTCCGTTCAATGCGCAGCTCTTGGCGGTGACGAGCGGATGCTCTGCGCAGGCGATTCCCGACCCCTTCCACTGTCCGTCGTCACACCGATACTGACTTCCGGACTGGCAGACCACTGACCTGTGCGAGTACTTGGTTTCCTTGTACTGGCAGCCGTCATCACCAAACAGCGAGCCAAACGGGTGAGGAAGGCGGTCACATCCCGCAATCAGGACCGCGCCCAAGGCGAGAAGTACAACGTTCCTCTCAATCATAGTGTTATCCCTTTTTGTCCACGTGACAGAGCGGCTGCATGAGCCGCTGAGGCGCTAAAAGTTCAGCCGCCCCGTCAGCAGCAGGATGAGCACGATGATGAGGATGATGCCACCGATCCCGGATGGCGCATACCCGTAGTTATGGTAGCCCCAGTTCGGCAAGCCACCGAAGACCAGAACCAAGAGGATAATCAGAAGCAGCAGTGACATAACGTTCTCCTTTGTGCCTGAGGTTCAGGCGCTGGGTCCGTTGGCGGGCGCAGCTGGCTGTGGTGCCTGCGCGCGCAGATGTTCGCCAATCTCGCCGACTTTCTCGGCAATGTCGTGGCGGATAGCCGCCAAGACCATGGCAAAGGCGACCAATGCGGCGAGTTGGAGGGTGCGCGAGAGCAGCTCTTGCCCCTCGAGCAGCGCCAAATCGATCCGCTTGGTGGTCACGCCTTGACTGCCGGCCACCAAGTGCTCGAGCGATGACGACACGGACGGTTCGCCGGTGGGGCTGTCGTCTCTGGCGTTGTCGCTATTCGTTCCTGATGGTTCTGCAAGTTCCACGATTGACCTGCCCGATTACGCCATCTGCTCACGATCGAGCCTTGCGCTTGATGAGCACGGAGAACTGGCCACGGTTTGATTATACGAAAACCGCTGTGTCGTCGTAAGATCGGACAACTACGCGCGTGGTTCTACGTGCCGAGCCCAGTCGGAGGCAGCAACGGAGAGACCTCCTCACTAGTCCTTTGCCGCCGGCCGTACCGGGGCAGCAGGACGGCAGCTGGGAGCGGACTCGTACTGCCGCACGCAGTGCGCTTCGATCAATTGCAGCACCGTGTCGATGTCGGCCGGTTTGCGGAGAGACGCCACTGCCCCGAGGGACGCCCCGCTCTGCAGCGGGTCGCAGTGCCCTGACAATACGACAACGGGGATGTGGGCGAACTCTGGATCCCGAAGCTGCTCAGCACGAAAGTGTTGGCCGTCCATGGTTGGCATCATGAGGTCCAACAGAATGATGGACGGTCGAAGGCCACCGCGAAGCTGCTCGAGTGCGTCCTGCCCAGCCCTGGCTGTTTTTACCTTGTACCCGTCGAGTTGAAGGAGGGTCCGCAGGCTCTCGCGGACTTCGTGATCGTCATCAATAACTAACACGGTCTGTCTTCTCGCCTCTGCGCTCATGCGGATCCTCGTGACGTGCGTGCGTTACTCGCAACGTCAGCGAAGCTTGGTCGACGTCATTTTACGCGCAAGGGACCTGGTTCGCGTCCGCTCAGCGCGGTGCGGACCAGCTGCACGGCCGAGGAGACGTTCACCTTCAAGAGCACCATGCGGCGGTGTCCTTCCACGGTACGGACGCTGACATGCAACGCCGCCGCGATCTCCTTGGACGGTTTGCCCGCGATCAGCAACTCCATTACTTCGCGCTCGCGGGGCGTGAGGTGCGCGAGTCGCTCGCTGACGGCGGCGCGGTCGGTCGTCGCCGCGCGTGCCTGGTGATCGAAGTCGATCGCGGCACCGATCCGCTCCAGTAACACAGTGGGCGGCGCCGGCTTTTGCAGGAAGTCGAATGCCCCCGCCTTCAGCGCCCGCACGGAGGTCTGCACATCCCCGTGGCCGGTCAGCACAATGATCGGGAGTATCCCCTTGCGCCGGCGGAGTTCGTCCTGGAGGTCCAGGCCGCTGCCGTATCGCAAGCGGACATCCAGCACCAGGCAGCCCGGGTGCTCGGGATCGTAGGCAGCGAGGAACTCTTCACCCGAGGCGTACGTCTCGACCGCGAGGCCTGCCGACTCCAGCAACGCGCGCAACGACTTGCGCACCCCGGCGTTGTCGTCCACCACAAAAACAGTCGCCGCGGCAGTAGGGGCATTAACGCGGCAGTCTACGAGCGCCCCGCGCCCGGTGGGCGATGGCAGTGCTCGCCGAGCCGGCCGCGCACTGGGGACGAGACGGGTCACTGCTGCCTCCTTGAGTTTTGGGGGGGCCCCGGCGGCACCGGAGGGGGGTTCCGGAAACGCCGCCGGGGCTGTGTCTGTAGGATTTGCTGCGGTCATTCGACGCGCAGCTCTACACGTCTGTTCTGGGCTCGGCCGTCCGCGGTGTCGTTGGACGCCACCGGGCGTGATTCGCCGAACCCTTCGGTAGTAATGCGGTTGGCTGGAATCCCGTGTTTCACCAAATATTGCCGCACCGCATCGGCGCGGCGGTGCGACAACTTCTGATTGTAGGCGTCGGTCCCGACGCTGTCCGTGTGGCCTTCGACAATCACTGCGATGCCGCCTTCCGCTTTGAGAACTTCAGGTCCAGCGTCACGTCGCTCCAATGCGCCGAGCCTATCTGAACCGAAACGATCCCAATGACCCAATGATTCCGAATGCTTGCAGCAACCATATGCAGACCGCAAGAATGACAATGATGTGAATGATGCGTTTGATCGTTACATCAATTGGAAGAAGGGCCTCTACAACGTAGAGAAGCACTCCAACGATCACTAGAACTATGATCACGTTAATCAGTGGCATAGTGACTCACTCTCCTTTCTGACAGTCAGGTACGAGGTTGCAACCAGCCTAGTCCACGATGCGCAGATCGTCCTGCACCGAGCAGACGCCCAGCGTCGACCGCGCCACGACCGCGGCCTCGAGGTGCTGCATCCCCGTGGGGACGGTTCCGGTCAGCCGCGCAACGCAGTTCTTCACCGCTACGTTTACGTTGACGCCATTCAAGTTCTCATGGTTCTGGAGGGCCTTCTTCACCTCGCGCTCGATCTCGTCGTCCTGCGCCTTCACGCCGGGCTGCTTGGCGCTGGGCACCACCTGCAGCTCGTTCCTCACACGCCGTACGCCGCTCACCTTGCGCGCATCGGCCTCTGCAGCCCTCTTGGCTTCGTTCCCCGGGACGATGCCGAAGAGCGTCACCACGCCATCGCGGGTGTCCACATTAATGTCCAGCGCCGGCGTCCGGCTGTCGGCCAGCAAACGCATCTTCGCCATTGACGTGATCCACACATCGCGCGACGCGTCGACGACGCCGTACTCGGCATTGGACTTCTGCGCCGGGCGCACGCGCCAGATCTCCTTATCAGCCAGTGTGTCGGGGCTCTGAATTTCGCTGGACACGTGGCCCACGCCCGGAACGCCGGACGCGACCTCGACGGCGCTCAGGTGATCTGTCAGCGTCTTCGCCGTACCGGCAAGCAGGACCACGCCGTTATTCACGGACTGCACGGTGATCGCGCTGTCCTTCAGTGAAGGCTGCGCCTGCAGCGCTGTATTCACCCGCTTTTGATGTCGTCATCAGAGCTCTGCACGGCCTTCTCGTGCTGGGGCGCCACCACCTCGAGGAGATTGCGCACGCCCTGCACACCGGTGATCGTCTTGACGACGGTCTCGGCCTTGGCCTTCTCCTCGGCGGAGCGCACCTTACCGTGCAAGGTCACCTGCTGGTTGACGGTATCGACGCTCACGGCTGTGCTGCTCACACCCTCGGTCGTCAGCAGCGCCAGCTTGCTCTTCGTTGTGATCCACGCGTCCGGTTGTGCCGCAGGAGCAGGGGCGGCAGAAACGGCCCGCAACAGGAAAACTGAACACAATACCACTAAGCGTTTACAGATCACGTTCACATTTCACCTCCTCTACAGATCACGTTCACATTTCACCTCCTCGTCGGTTCTCTGGATCGGTGGACTGGCCGTCCCGTTCCGCGTGACGCGCCCCAATTCACCGGTTCCACGAGTCTTAAGACATATTTCAAATCAAGCGCGCCCCAATCCTTACGGATGCGGGTGCTTGGGTCCGGGGCCGCCAGGTGCGTGACGCGGCGGCCCGTGAGGAATCTCGACGCCGTTTGCACTGACCGGATGTTCAATGACCTTGTGTCCGTCAGGCGTCGTCGCCGGAACATACTCGACCACGAGCTTCTGACCCATCGCGAGTTTTACGAGTCTGGCGCCATGCGGTCCAAAATGTACAAAATCACCGCTTTCGAAGATGACACCATTCACTTCGCCGCGACGGGCATAGTTCAGATACTTGATCGTGCCCTCGATCTTCTCGAGGTTCTTGTGCTGCGGATGTTCCCCTGGCTTCGGTTCGAGCATGACGATTTCTTCGCCCTTCGCCGACGTAAGTTTCTGCAACCGGTAAATGGGGTGGTCCCCCTTTGAGCGCTCGGCCACGGCAACCACGCTGATCTGATCGCCTGCTGTGACGACCTTCGTCATTTCCGCCGCCATGTGCGGGGGGAAGTTGACTTGCACCAGTGCCTCTGAACTCTTGAACAACATGCTCTCATAGCAACCCTGCGGGCTGTAGTTGAACCGCTCTACGACGCCCTTTAGCGTGTGGGGTTCGTTGTCAGGCGGAACAGCCCACGCCGACGTCGCACCGAACAGTAGTCCGGCAAGCATCAACGCTGTGCCACAGTACGGGGATGACCGCCTTTCGCTGGCTCGCTTGCCTGGTCCGCGCGAAATGATTGTCCTTCGTTGCATCATGATTCTCCTTCTGCGAGCCGCCCCTTGAGTTCCTTCCGCTTGCCTTTGATTTGATCCCAGTTCATTGTTTTGGTGCGCCCGCAGCGGTCAGGCTTCGTCCCAGCCATTGGGTTGAAACTTCCAGACGAGCGCGCTCGCTCTCTGCCGAGTTGCACTGTCCAACCTAGGGTCGAACGGCCAGCGTCGTAGAGCGGCTAGCGCTTCCATCTGGCCAGTGTGGTTTCCAGCGGCGCGGAACACGCGTTCCATCTCCGCCATTTGTCGGCCTGCATCGATCGTCACCAGGCTCAAGCCCAACGGCCCCGCTGCGGTATTGCTCTGCCGCCCGTTGGCGTCTCCCTCGAGAGGCGCCACCTGCCCGGTCGGCTCCGGCGATCCTGCTGAGATAGTTCCTCCTTCAACGGTCCCAACTCTCATCTTTTGGAGAAGGGCCGCACGTCAAGACATGCGCAATCATCCGCACAGTCGGCGCCACATTCAGCACCGCCCACGATGGCACGGCGCCGCTGCGGATGAGTACAGCGAGCGATGTAAATTCGTCTGCCAGCTGACGCGCCGCGCGGCGGTCAGCGAATGTTTTTGTCATGTGCTTGCACCTTCCACACGTACGCTCCCGGGTTTCCGTTCGTGTCTCGTACTGGTTGGGGCTCTGGCGCCACGCGCAGACGCTGCCGTACGGCGTTCGAGTCGAGACCGAGGACCCCACAAATGCATTCGAAGGAGTATGGCCAGTCTACCTCGTCAGCGAGGAACCACTGCTTTGCCTCGTGGAAGAGCCGGCGTCCGTGACTGCTCGTGGCGAAGCGATATTTCTCAATGCAATTGATCGCGTCTTGGACGACGGCAATCATGAACCGTTGCTCGGGTGCCTGCTTGCGCCGCGGTCCGAAGTGTTGCGACGGCAGGATGATGTCGGGCTGCGCCAAGCTACTGGGAACTCCCGCCAGCTGTAGATTCGTTTCGATCGCCATACGCCTCCTTTTAGAGGAGGGACGGCTGCGCCGTAAGCTCGGATTACTACGCGCGTGGTTCTACGCGGGTGGTTGTACGCCATCACGGCGCGGGGATTTGCAGGGTGC
>Ga0326728_10021040_pt1 | contig 12334 bp, 14 predicted proteins | sample MB3enrmetagenome_FD_207602 | JGI IMG/M metagenome (GOLD analysis project Ga0326728, IMG submission 207602) | Lab enriched peat soil microbial communities from McLean, Ithaca, NY, United States - MB31MN | ecosystem: Environmental > Terrestrial > Soil > Wetlands > Peat | place: USA: New York...
TCTGCGTGACCTAAACCATTCGGGAAGGTAATCGTCTGAAGACATTTTCTTTATTTCACCTCTAAGGCTTGTGAGTTTGTTACCTATAGTAACAGTCCCATATAAATTTTGTTACGCCAGGTAACGTCAAGTCTTCGGTTGCTAGCCGATTTTCTCCTGCCTGTCAAAATTCGGTTGCTACCTTACGAAGCCTGTTTTCAAAAGTCGTCGGGTGGCTTAAGTATCGTGCCCTGAGAAATCATGATGACCAGATTTGGATAAAGAGCGTTGGTTTGCGTTCGTCATCATACTTCTCATCATTCCCACGATTGCAGTTCCTGTCAATGAACGCTGGGTGACAGATACGACTGCTCTAGCAACAGAAATCGTCTCAGGCTTGGTCGTGGCCATGATCTGCGTATCTGTCGCTCTTTGGTATAGAGGCGGGAAGAAGCAGGGTGAAAAACAGAGTAACGAACCTAAACTGGAAGCTGAATCTGATGTGATATGGCATCTCTCTGGCGATATATTATCCGTACCCCCATTTGGGTCACAAGATATGATAGGCTCGAACAAGGCTTCAAAACTCCATGTTAGTCAGCGCGACAAAACTATCACTTTGACTGGCAAGATGAGAAAACTTAAACCATCATACACGTACGCAGTTTATCTCGGGAAGCCATTCCGTCCGTTTAGTATTGGCGAAACTGGTCCTAACCCCACAATTGGAGCGCAGGGCGCTCCTTACCGTGCGTTCACAACTGACAAGCAAGGGAACGGTAATTGGGATAGAGTTGTGACCGTGAATGAACTCACGCGTTACGGCATCGTTGATCGGTTCAGGGTACTGGTTAATGATGGACCAAAGGACAAAACCGTACTGATAAGCGAAGATATTTCGATGGCTATCTAGCGTCATTCACTTGACAGATGTGCAACCGATTCGATAGCAGCCATTGGTTGCGTATTGCTAGTTTCTGACTTGGACTGACTTCTTGTTGCTTGCATTTTGTATCAGCGTTAGCCACTTGTTCTCTCCCTCTATTTTGATGCCTGCGACCTCGGCTGGTGTTTTTCCTTTCAAGGCCATGTGTGGTCGAACGTAGTTGTGGTAGATTTCCATGCCTTTCAGTATCGGACTGTCGGCTTTCTCTAAGGTTCTCATCACATGTTCTCTGTCCCTTATTTCTCCGTTCATGCGTTCCATCTTATTGTTGTGAACTTGTCCGTTCATTCTGATCTCGCGGATATGCTCAGGGCGATTCTCGGCTTTCTGCGTCCAAAATTCGTCTTTGAATGCTTCATGGAAGTTTGGTGCTCCGTCCGTTATGAGTGTCTTAGGTTGTTTGTGGGCAATCTTCTTTCCTAGTCGGAAGAGTGGTTTGAGGTCGGCTGTGAACTTCGTTTCTGCTACTTCTTGAGCTATCCAGAATCGTGTTTGGTCATCCATGAGGGCATAGAGGTACTTCATGTTTCCCTTGACTTTCAGATATAGCTCGTCGGCTCGCCAAGTATCCGAAACCTGTGGTGTGATCTTGTCTAGGTACTTTTCCATTAGAGCCGTGTATTTCTCAATCCAGTTGTAAACGGTCTGATGTGAAACATGAGCACCGATTAGCCGTAGGGTCTTAGCGGTGTTTCTCAGCGATTCTCCTGAGAAGTACATTTGCATCGCCGTAGTTATCGCTTGTGGGTTGTGTTTCATTCTTGCAAAGCCGAGATTCGTGCTGAATGTTTTGGTGCAGTCGAGGCAGCAGAATCGCTGTATGTCTCCACACTTGTTATGTCTGACACCGAATCGCTTTAGGTGGCTTGAACCGCACGCGACACAAGTTGAAATCGTGATTGGTTCAATGGTCGTGTTCTCGTGGACTTTCTTCCTTAGCTCTAGGCTAACCTGAACTGCGATTATGTGTTTGCATCGTATTTGGCGGTAGTAGTGGTCGAAGCAACTGCAAATCCATGAGCCGTTCTCTTTCTGAGTTACATCGTACATTATGTCTCGGCTTTGAGAAGCTACTTTGTACGAGCGTTCATCCATACGCTGAATCTGGTCAGGTTTCTCAGCGATTATTCGACCTTTTTCTTCCCTTGAGAGAACGGCTTGCATGTGTTTCACCTATGCTGTAATACTACAGCATAAGATGTATATAATGCTTACTGTGATATTACAGCATTGGGAGCGAACATGGTTAGAAAACAAATTCTAGGCGATTGGGAACGAAAGATACTGGTAGGCTACTTGAAAGGTGAACGGCTAAAAGGTTACACGGCTCTGCTGTTTCACATTAGAAAGATGGGACTTTCCGCAATCATAGAAGGATGCGAAAACGACTTGAAAATTCTAAGGCAACTTGCTACGAAAGAGAAAGGAGAATGAGGCGTAGTTATCTGCCTGAACCCGCTTTGATGAGTCGAAGAACCCATATGCTCAGACTGAATCCTATTAGTGAAAAGATAGGAAAGCCCGCCTTCTGAATTGGGATCATAGTTGACCAATGCACCACACTGAACATTAGCAGAAATATCGAGGCAACAGAGAATCCAATAGCGTAACCGTAGAAGCAAATGTAAGAAAGTGGGCTGTGAGAGAGCATCCTTCGTTACAGAATCAAAAAGACAAACTCATTTCCTGTTTCGATATCTATCAATCAGTAAGATAGCAACTACAGGTATGAACGGTACGACAGCAATCAGGAACGGAAAGGTGGTGTTGTTCTCAACGGACATCTTGAAGTATTTGAGCATACTCGCAACACACGCCATGAACTCTGCAAAGATGATTAGCCCCATATCTTCGATCTTGGGTTTATGCTTCGGTTGAAGTGTGTAAGCTACTCCAAGCATGGAGCCTAACAAAAGCAATAGGAAAGAACCATACAACCCTATGCTTCCTACTGGCAAAGCCGCTAGAAGCGCAAACCCCAGAATGGCGGAAATCGAACCCGCGATTGCTAACTTATCCAATGACTAGACATTTCTGATTGCAACCGAGTGGCTCTTACGTTTTGTTGCCTCAGCAACCGAATTTTGACAACTAGAAGTTGACGGCCCAGCAACCGTTAACTTGACGTTACCTTACGCCAGGTAACGGATAGTCTACGGTTGATGGGAAAGGCTGGATAAAATCGGTTGATAGCACCTAAGTTAATGGTAACTGGATAACCCATGTAGATTTACGGTCGTTAACTCATCTGCTCAATCGTTGAATTACTGGTACGACAAGTTGCGCAAATTCCAAGCAAATTCCAAGCGCAAAAATTAGGACTGCTAGGGTAAAATTATAGGATGAGGTTATGAGCGCCAATCCTAGAAACAACAATGTCATTGAGATATTGTACGCCCATCTTCCCGCTTTCTCATAGGCTCTACATGTTTCGTTCCAAGTTGCTTGATTTGCAGTCCAATTGTGAAGATTCTTTTCAAGAAACGAATAGTATTTGTCAGGAAGGCTCCAGAAATCATATGCCTTGGCTGAAAGAAAGAAGCCCATTGCGGCGATGTAGAGAACCGAGGCTAGACCCAATATCATAACTGAAAGTTGTCCGATTGTAACCATTCCGTACAGCGATGCACTACCCACATTCTGACTGAAGACTAAGACAATTAGTGCGAAACAAAAGCCAGCCAAAACACCTGCTGTCTGAGCGTAATCGCCTAAAGTGCTGCGCCAATTGTAGGCCATGACTAGCCCACGGACGACTTAGGCAGACTCTACTTGCTTTCCTTCTTTTCCTGTCGCTTGGAAAGATTTGGTTCATCTGGTGGCGCAACCCTGAATCCGATGAACCTGTCAGCGGGTTCCTCTGGGGGAGCTGTTTTGAACTCACGCAGTTTCTCTCTTGCATGCGCTTTCTTTTCTTCTTTAGGCATAGCTTTTTCACCATTAGTGTTAGTAGTAGTCGTCTCTATCTCTGATTGTTAGTACTTGCTTTCTTCTTAGCGGGATCTGGGGGTGGAGCCGCCTTGAACTCCTTATTTTTCGCGACGGGTATCAGTTCAACTTGCGTGATTAGTGGTGGTTCACTCGGTATCCCGACCTTGTATCCCTGAAATACATGCGGAGATTTTTCTGGAACCGCCTTAACTAATGTTTTCTTTTCATCTGTCATACTTTAATTCTTTCAAAGTGAGTCTAGAAACATCGCAAGCGGTTATTTAGTACGTATGACATTCAGATTAAGAACGATTCTTCTGCGCGTTCTGAATAAGAGTCAACCACTTGTTTTCTCCTTCAACTCTTATGCCCGCTAATTCTGCTGGTGTTTTGCCTTTAAGGGCCATATGCGGTCGTATGTAGTTGTGGAAGATTTGCATACCCGTTAAGATTGGTGTATCGGGTTTCTCAAGCGTTCGCATACATCGCTCTCGATCCCGTAGCTCACCATTCATGCGCTCCATCTTATTGTTGTGAACCTCACCATTCATCCGAATATCTCTGATATGCTCGGTTCGAGTCTCTAACCGATTCGTGTAGAACTCCTTCTCATACGCTTCATGAAAGTTCGGTGCACCATCCGTTATGAGCGTTTTAGGGTTTTTCTCCGCAATCTCCTTGCCCTTCTGAAATAGCGGGCGCAAGTCTGCCGTGAATTTCGTGTCGGCAACTTCTTGGGCTATCCAGAACCTTGTCTGATCGTCCATGAGAGCGTAGAGATACTTCATGTTCCCCTTGACCTTAAGGAATAGTTCATCTGCTCTCCAAGTGTCGCTTACGTTGGGCGTGATCTTATCGAGGTACTTCTCCATTAGAGCTGTGTATTTCTGAATCCAGTTGAACACGGTTCTATGACAGACATGAACGCCAAGAAGCCGAAGCGTCTTTGAGGTGTTCCGCAAACTCTCTCCGCTGAAGTACATTTGCATCGCGGTCGTGACGGCTTGCGGACTATGCTTCATTCGCTCGAACCCTAGATTAACGCTGAAAGTTTTGTCGCAGTCTGCACACAGAAAACGCTGAATGTCACCGTATTTGTTATGTCTCATTCCAAACCGTTTCAGCGCCTTATCGGAGTGGCAGTAGATGCAAGCAGTAACTTCGACAGGCTGAATGACCACATTCTCTCTCACCTTTTCTCGTAACTGCTCGCGTATCTGGCAGGCTATGATGTGCTTGCACCGAACAATTGAGCGCTGTTCTAAGGCGCGGTAGTGGAAGTCTAAGCAATTACAAATCCAAGAACCGTTCTCGCGACGAATAACATCGTACATACCATGCCCATTCTGGGAAGCAACCTTGTATGAGCGTTCATCCATACGTTGAATCTGGTTTGGCTTCTCAGCAATCATTCGGCCTTTTTCTTCACGAGAGACAACGGCCTGCATTGTGTTATGGCACCACAATATTATGGTACCATACTCGTATATAAGCACTATGGCACCATAAACTATGTCACAACCGGTGCCGGTTCCTGAACCCAGACAAGCGAATGGCTATACTGGTGGCCTGTCACTCACATGATTGACCGGTCGTTACAAATTACCCTTATTCTGAGTGAACTCATCTTATATCTAAGTTCCGTAACTGACAAGAATGCTGCAAATTGAATGGTAAACTAAATTGGCAGTAACAATCGAGCTGAAGAGGTCGGACCTCAAGTCGAATGACGCCAAAAGCCTCTATGCCAAGCTAAACGCTCAATATCCCGGGCAATGGGTTGCGATCCTTGAAAATGGAGAGGTTATCGCGAACTTAAAACTAACAGAAATTTACGCCCAAGCTAAGGATTCAAAGATTATTGCATTGCTTCGCGCATCAAAATCGGGGCAGTTGCTCTTCAAGTAGGGCGCGGACATGCGTTGCCTCGCCTGGAGTTGCCAAAAACAGGCGACCATTTCCGTCTTCCTCTCCTAATTGGCGTCAATGACCTCCGCATGCTCGCACAAAGAGCCCTAGTGGACTACGGGGCTACAAAATGTGTCATTCCAAAGATTGTTAACGACAACACGTTCCATCTTCCAGTTGCAGGAACTGATGAGGATGTTGAGACTGGAAACGGGAAAAGAGATTTTGATTACGTAATTCTTCCTAGAGTGATAGTCGTTGAGATCAAAGTTGAGGGCGCGACATTACGGATCAAAGAAACTGGGATCGAACTGCATGATGTGCCTGCTTGGTTGGGAGACGAGGGAGAAGAATTTGTTGCAGGCATGTCGTTTCTTGAAAAATTTGATATAACAACAAAAAGAGGGGGAACGATTGTTATCGAGAGTTGAAGCCTTACTTACCTCTCTTCGCATGTCCACGATTAGGTGAATCACGTTTCGGCCTAAGAATCAATGTTTCCCCAGAAACCTCAAACTCTAATTCTTCGCCATCGTCCCAGTTGGCTTGCTTTCTCGCCTGATCTGGAACTACGATCACGTATTTGTAGTGCGGTACTTGTTCACCGTTTCGCTTTTTGTACGAGTACGCTAAGTGTTTCAGCAATTTGGGCATATTTTCACCACAAAACACATATAGCATGTATGGTTCCATAAAAAGTGGTGCCACAAAACTTATTTATTGTGGCTCCATATATGGAGCCACAAAGGGAGTATGAGAATGGCCAGAGATGATCTAGGCGGAATCGCGACTGTCCTCGGAATTATTGCGAGCTTGGTCACCATAGTAGGCTTCTTTGAGCGAATCACCTGCCCGTGCGATGGGACCAGTCTATCCCTAGCAGGCGACAGGTCGTTACTTGGCACGCGTTACTGTAAGACATGCAGACACAACCACTAGATAATTGGGGACTCAGCACACACAAAACATGAAGGTGATTCGAATGGCAGATGAAGAGGGAATAATCAAGCTAGTCGCGGTCATCGTCATACTCGTGTTGCTGGTCGCGACATGGACGCAAATTCAAAGTTGGTTCCAAGGCATGAGCACTAGCGAGAATCTGGGGCTTGTTGGCGGCTTAGGCGTGGTTGGCCTATTGGCGTATATCACGATTCGTAACAAGGTGTGAAGCCAGCATTGATAGAACGCCGATGAATACGAGCATAAAGAACAACCACGCGAAAGCCAGAAGCATATACACGCTTTGCAGAACAAGTAGGTCGTAGAGCAAAATTCCAATTGCGACCGATCTAGTCAGAACTAATGCTCTATTGATGCCGATCCATTTTCCAAGGCATGATATGATGGGATTCATCTCATGAACTGCATGAGTTTGCCCAATTTTCGTAATTGCTCCATCAATAAGAATGGCAAATAAGGCGAATGTGAACATCGCTACAAGTAATGGTGAGAATCCAAGATTTACTAATGCAGAGGGAACCAGAAGCCCGACTATTGCTGTCGCTCCTAGGATAGCAGAGAAGGGCACTAGTGCAGACACATGTCCGCGCTTCATGATTGAATGACTTTCTCTGAGGATGTTCTCAAGCATGCAGGGCTTGCACAGGTAAAGAAGAAACTGTACGGAACTCCCAATTTGCCGCATACGGCACCACCTAGAGAATGATGCCCCACCGACCATCAACCGATTTTATCCACTAAGAAAAATCAACCGTAGACTATCCGTTACCTTACGCCAGGTAACGTAACGTCCTCGTCTGCTACCTCGTAAAATTCTTGTTGTAACAAACCGTCTGCTGCTGAAGTTACTGATTTCGCTTCTTCCAATCCATCTCTAACTTGAACGCACGTAGTTGTGCCTCGTTCACGAGTCCGCCTGAGCCAGTATCTGAAACCGATATGTCTTTCAAAACATCTCGAAATTGAGAGTCGTTCTTTGCCTGCCTGAGCAGTTCAACTAGAGTGTCAGGTAGCATATTCACATATGAAGGAACTGCAATCCACGCGTCATCGCTTCCTCCTTTCGGTCGCAAGTAGTATCGAAATCGAAGTTCTTTGTATCCTTCCTGCCATTCCATCAGTTCTAGTGTTCGTGCGTACTCATAGTCCCCGAAAAACTCGCTATGGAACAAACGACGTATTACAGTGCCATGATGACCTTCGTAATCAACATCTTTTGAAGAATCTTCGAGCTTGACCATGTCCCGTACGAAGGCACGATATGATATTTAGTTGTTGTTGGATTGTTTTCGGCCTGCATTTTGGATAAGCGTCATCCACTTGTTTTCACCTTTTACTTGTATTCCTGCCGCTTCTGCTGGTGTTCTCCCATCTAACGCCATGTGAGGGCGAATGTAGTTGTGAAACAATTGATATCCTTTCAGTATTGGAGTTTCTTTCGTCTCTAACCCCCTCATCACACGCTCCCTGTCCCTAATCTCTCCGTTCATCCGTTCCATCTTGTTATTGTTGAAATCACCTTGCAATCTGATGTGGCGTATGTGCTCTGTCCGCGTTTCTAGTTTGGCTGTGCGAAATTCCTTGTTGTATGCCTCGTGAAAGTTTGGCGCACCGTCAGACACTAGCGTTCTAGGTGTCTTTCCTGCTACCGCTTTGGCTAGTTGGAATAACGGTCTAACATCAGCAGTATATTTCGTGTCTGCGACTTCTTGCGCTATCCAGAACCGAGTTTGTTCGTCCATCATGGCATAAAGGTACTTGAGATCCCCTTTCACTTTGAGGAACAGTTCGTCCGTAGCCCATGTATCGGAAACCTGTGGCGTGATTTGGTTAAGGTACTTTTGCATTAGCTCCGTGTACTTGGCTATCCACCTGTAGATCGTCATGTGGCTAACTTGAACACCAAGCAGTTTCAACGACTTGGCAACATTTCTGAGAGATTCGCCTGAAAAGTAGAGTTGCATCGCGGTCGTTATGCCTTGTGGGTTGTGCTTCATTCGTTCGAAGCCGAAGTTGACCGTAAAGTATCTGCCGCATTCTAAGCAACGGAACTTCTGTAAGTTCCCGTACTTGTTTCGTCTCAAGCCGTCGTGCTTGATTTGCTCACTCTTGCAATAGAGACAACATTCAATCCCCGTGATCGGTTCAATAACACGAGCCTTAACCACTTGTCTTACGGCTTGGCTTAGTTGAACGGCCCAAATGTGTTTACAGACCACATTGCGAAACTGAAAATCTGGGCAGTCACAGAGCCATCCTGAACTTTCTTTCTTCTTGGTTACGTCGTACATTCCGTGTCCAGACTGAGAAGCTACGCGGTAGAAGCGATCATCTAACCGCATGATCTGGTTGGACTTAGCAGCTATCGCCTTACCTCGCATTTCTCGTGTGTCGAGCATTGGTATCTACCTATTAGTAATATACCAATGGTAGCCTATATTGCTTGCGGTGACTTCTATGCCATTAGACCTTACGTCATATAGGAATGCTATTATACCAAATAGCGCGTACTAATCGGTATGCCCAAGGTTCAGATAATGGGCTACCGCTGCCTCCGCTGCGGGCACGAATGGCTGCCCAGAAGCAATTCGAACGAAGAACCAGAGGTATGCCCTCACTGCAAATCTCCGTACTGGAATAGACCACGCAAGAAGGGTAAGTAGAGCCTTGTCACGCCTTTCGAAGCGCAAATCTGCGAAAAGAAAAGTCGCAAAAAAGAACAATCAAACTAAATTACTGTCGGAAGAAGAAGCGCTTGCGAAGGAACTACGGCAGTTAGGATTATCTGATCGCATAGTCAGTGTTCTTCTTGGAGAAAAAGATAAGCCAGAGGGCCCCGTAAGAGCAGCGTGGATTAAGCGTCTCATTGTGGAGTATGGGTTTCCAGCTTCGAACCTAGACATCAATGTTGCTGCTGGAGTTGGACGTGATGCGGGCAAAGAGAATATTCCCGTCCGTGCCGACATTGTGGTTTATCGCGATGAAAGCAAAACGATGCCATTCGTTGTTGTCGAAACTAAAGCCCCTGACGAGAAGAGAGGCGTACCGCAAGCAGAATCATACGCTCGAAACCTAGGCTCTGAATATCATGTCTGGTCGAACGCGAGTAACACGCGATTTTTCAAAACATCGCATTATCCGAATCTATCTGAACCGATTAGTTACCTTCCTGTTTGGGTATCAAACAAACCTCAAGTTAAGAGAGTGCCAAAAACAAAAGAACTTCGACCATTTAAGGATGAAAAGGAACTGAAGCAAGTAATCAGCTCTTGCCATGATTTCATTCTTGAAAAGCTCGGCCATGACCCAGCAAAGGCATTTGATGAAATGGCGAAATTGCTTTTTCTGAAACTATATGATGAGAGGGAAGTCCCAAACTACTACGATTTTGTTGTTCTAGCCGATGAAGAGCCGCATGATGTCGCTGACAGAATTAGGAAGACATTCGATAAGGCAATTTCATCGAGCAAGTATCAAGATGTATTCTGGTCACAATTTAACACAATCCCAGTTCCTGTAACGCTCGAACTCGATGATTTCACCATTTTCCACATCGTGCAGATTTTGCAGGGCTACAGCCTTGTAAATACGACCGAGAACATTCAAGGAGCCGACATCAAAGGTGTAGTGTATGAGCAGATGGTTGGCACAACATTCAGAGGGGAACTTGCTCAGTTCTTCACGCCGCGAGAGTTAGTCGATTTCATTGTTGAAGTGGTTAGGCCCAATAGAGAGACGAAGGTCGCGGACATTGCTTGTGGTAGCGGCGGGTTCCTGATTATGGTTTTGAGGAAGCTGAGGGAGTGGATAAAGGAAGAAAATCCAAATCTCAGTGACGCTGACATTCGCGCAGAAATCAAATATTTCGCCGAGCATAAGATGTTTGGAGTTGACATCAGCGACCGAATGGTACGAGTCGCTAAGATGAACAGTATCATGCACGGCGACGGTCATTCCGGCATCTTTCACATTCTACGTGGGGGTGGACTCTTGACCGATCCAAACCTACCGGAGAGATTGAAAGAGGAACTGAAGGAAGGAACGGTAGATGTCATTTTCTCTAACCCGCCCTTCGCTGGCAGAGAGAAAGACCCCAAGATTCTGGAAAAGTTTGACTTAGGCAAAAACGAAGAAGGCGACCCTAGAACCGTCTCAAAAGAGGTACTATTCATAGAGAAGATTATCCGGCTCCTTAAAGTGGGTGGAAAAGCTGGGCTTGTCCTTCCGGCAGGCATATTCAACAATCCCAGCATGGAGCGCGTCAGAGACTACATCAAGGAACATGTGAAGATTCTAGCTCTAGTAGGGCTACCCCATCTTACATTCCAAGTGACCGGCGCAAATAACGAGGGGCACCTTCTCTTTATTGAGAAGGTTAAGGAAATACAATACAACTACCCAATTTTCATCGATTGGGCTGTTCACGTTGGGATAGATGCTGTTGGCCGCAAAACTGGACATGACGACCTGCCAAGTATCGCTGAACGTTTCCGCTCCCCGTCTCAGGGAAACATCATAATGTTTCGCGACCTGAAGGAGCGAATAGACCCGTGGTATTACCACCCAAACTACGCCAAGCTCGTAACTACACTCAAACAAGCTTGTCCATCATGGGAACAACTTGAAGTCGTTTTCACCGAGTCAACCGATTTGTTCGATCGTACAAAATGCGGAGATGAAACCCTTAGGTACATAGAAAAAGCAGATGTCGATGTAGAAACAGGCCGAGTTGTCTCGTTTTCTGAGCATACCCCCAACACGATTCCTAATCGCGCCACCTATGTTTTAAGAGCTAACGACATTTTGTTTCCTAATTCGTATGATTCTCTCAGGGGAGTCGCGATAGTGCCAAAGGAGTATGACGGGTATATTGGCTCAAATCGTTTCTTTGTTCTACGCCATAGGCCAGAGAGAATACGCTTAGAATACGTCCGGTATCATTTTACGAAACCAGAGATTCTTGCGTTGATAAAGCGAGAATGTTCGGGAGAGATAAATCCGGGAATTGCGTGGCCTGCTTTCTCAAATATCAGTATTCCTTTGCCATCGCTTGATGGACAGGATCGAGTTCTTGAAGAAATAAACGGTAACGTCAAGTCTTCATCGGATGCGTCCGATTCTTGTCGCTGTAAAAATTCGTCGGATAGCGCTTCTTCGCTAAGGGTTAATTATACTTCGCTGTACTCACGAAATGGTAATAATGACAGATTTACGGACTCAGAGACTTGTATCGGTAATCCTCTTTCTTCTTCTGGTTGGAACCTTCGTGGTCTATGTTCCCGTAAACCCTTCAGTTACAGTAAACTTTACCGTACAATCCGACCCGACTACGGGTGCCCCGAACATAGTAATAACGAGTTGGACAGATGGCAAACTGACGCTTGCTGCAAGTTCAAACATACAAAAAGGGCAGATTATTGTCCTAGGCTTTACCAACGTAACGACCTTCACCAATTCCAACAATCCTTCGTCCTCCACCGTTACGGCAACACAAACGAGCAGCACTTATTCGCTGTTAGTTGTTGTGAAGTACGGCAACGAAACGCTTTCAGTCCAAGGGTTTGGTGTAAGTCTAGGGCTCTATCAAGCGAGAGTAGTTTACTGGCCGAA
>Ga0326728_10021041_pt1 | contig 12331 bp, 8 predicted proteins | sample MB3enrmetagenome_FD_207602 | JGI IMG/M metagenome (GOLD analysis project Ga0326728, IMG submission 207602) | Lab enriched peat soil microbial communities from McLean, Ithaca, NY, United States - MB31MN | ecosystem: Environmental > Terrestrial > Soil > Wetlands > Peat | place: USA: New York...
AACTTTGCAAAGGCAGAAGAAGGTGAAGTCAATTTCCTCAACTATTGCGTATGCACAGATATGAAAGAAACTGATATCGTTTTCGGCGGTGAGAAAAAACTGAAGAAAGCCATTGATGAGGTTGTGAAGATCTTCAAGCCCGGAGCCATAAGTATCTCTGCAACCTGTCCTGTAGGGCTAATAGGAGATGATATCGAATCTGTTGCTAGGGAAGCTGAAAAACAGTACGGGATCAAGGTTATTCCTTCTCGATGTGAAGGGTACAGAGGGGTAAGCCAGTCGGCAGGGCACCACATTGCAAGCAATTCCCTGATGGAACATCTGATAGGAACCGAGGAACTTGAAAATCCTACCCCCTTTGACATCAATATATTCGGAGAATACAATATCGGAGGAGATCTATGGGAAATCAAGCCAATTCTGGAAAAAATAGGTTACAAGATAGTCTCGACTTTCACAGGAGATGGGTCTTTCCATAAACTTGCAAAAGCCCATAAAGCAAAGCTCAGCATCCTGCTCTGCCACCGTTCTATCAACTACACGAATCGGATGATGGAAGAAAAATACGGGGTCCCCTGGTTGAAGGTAAACTATGTGGGCACCAAAGGTACAGCTAAATCTCTTCGGAAAATGGCAGAGTTCTTTGATGACCCGGAACTCACTAAGAAAACGGAAGAAATTATTTCCGAAGAAAAAGCAAAATATCAGGCTGATATTGAAAAATACAGGAAAAAACTTCAGGGCAAATCTGTCTTTATCTATGCAGGAGGTTCAAGAAGCCATCACTATGTGAACCTCTTCGAAGAACTCGGCATGAAAATAGTTGTTGCAGGATACCAATTCGCCCATAGGGACGATTACGAAGGCCGACAGGTCATTCCAGAGATAAAACAAGGAGCTTTGGGTTCCATCCTTGAGGACATACACTACGAGAGGGATGAAAATATTGAACCTGCGGTCAGTAAAGAGAGGATTGAAGAGCTGAAAAAGAAAATTGGGCTCATGGACTATGAAGGTCTTTTCCCTGAAATAAAGGATGGAACAATCATAGTTGACGATCTCAATCATCACGAGACCGAAGCTCTTGTAAAGGCCCTCAAACCTGCCCTCTTCTGTTCAGGGATCAAGGACAAGTATTGGGCCCAGAAGCTTGGAATCCCGTCACGACAGATTCATTCCTATGACTATAGCGGACGATATACAGGCTTTTCCGGGGTTTTGAATTTCGCAAGAGATATTGACATGGCTCTGCACAGCCCAACCTGGAAGTTTATACGCCCGCCTTGGAAAGCTGGAGTAGTAGATTAAGGAGGGAAAAAATGTTAGACTACACCTCATGTGATGAAGTAACCCGAGAAGCAGTAACTATTAACCCTGCAAAGATCTGTCAGCCAATCGGCGCAGTCTATGCTGCCCTTGGAGTTCACAATTGTATGCCGCACAGCCATGGGTCCCAAGGTTGCCTTTCTTATCTGCGCATGTGCCTTAGTAGGCATTACCGTGAAAATACAATGGGCACTACCAGCAGCTTTTCAGAAGGAACCGCTGTTTTCGGAGGCGCAGCAAATCTCAAGGAAGCTCTTGAAAACCTGACTACAATCTACAGGCCTGAAGTGATCGCTATTCACACTACCTGTGTGGCAGAAACCATAGGAGACGATGTTAATACTATCGTAGAAGATGTCCGAATGGAAGAACTCGTAGATCCTTCTATCAAAATCTGTGCAGCTTCTACTCCCAGTTACGTGGGGACCCATGTTACTGGCTATGATAATATGGTAAAGTCTTTCGTGACGACCTTTGCCAAAAAAAGCAAACCAAATGGAAAACTCAATATCATTCCTGGCTTTGTGGAACCTGGTGACATTAGGGAAATAAAACACATACTTTCAATAATGAAAATCTCCAGCATCGTCTTCCCAGATACTACCGACGTCTTTGATGCTCCACTCACTGGAGAATCTTCAATGTATCCAAGAGGGGGTACTCCGATTGGGGATATCGAAGATTCCGCAAGTTCCTTTGGGACGATCGCCCTCTGTAGGATGGCAGGAGGCTCTGCAGCAAAGATCCTTGAAAGTCGCTATAATGTCCCTGCAAAAATAGGACCAATTCCCATAGGAATCAGAAACACTGATCGTTTCATCATGAACGCAGCAAAGCTTGCCAATGTGGCGATTCCTCCCAGACTTGAGGATGAGCGCGGTAGGCTGGTAGACATGATGACTGATGCCCATCCACATTACCACGCAAAAAAGGTTGCCATTTACGGGGATCCGGACATCATTGCAGGTCTCACGAGCCTTTTGCTGGAAATGGGCATGGAACCCAGTGCAGTGCTCACAGGTACTCAGAGCTCGGAGTTTGAAAAAGAAATGGAAGACCTTATTGGCTCTGAATACCCGGAAGCAGATGTTATTTCTGGAGGGGACCTCTTCATGCTTCACCAGATTATTAAGAGAAACCCTGTGGATCTCCTTATCGGTAATACATATGGAAAATTCATAGCAAGGGCAGAGGATATTCCACTGATAAGGGTAGGCTTCCCAATCATGGATAGGGCAAATCTTCACTATTTCCCGATCATGGGATATGCAGGCGCTGCAAGATTGGTGGAACGCATAGGAAACACCCTCCTTGATATAAAAGACAGAGATGAACCTGACTGGCTGCTCGAAACTATTCAGTAAAGAACGTGATTCAAAATAATAAATCCTGATACAGTTCAATAAGATAATTAAGAGTCTAACGTCGCGAAATTAAAACAGAGAATAAACTGAGAAGCAAAAAACTGAAAAACCAGATAATTGTCGCTGCAAATTTGAAAACAGAAGCAGAGGGTAGTGAAAGATGTGACAGAGAACACCGGATTAGTAGATACTCTAGAGGAAAGGCAACCATACATTGCCAGAAAGCAGGAAAACGGACAGATAATCCCCCTTGCCTGCGACAATAATTCCCTGGCAGGGGCTATTAGCCAGAGGGCATGTGTATATTCAGGGGCAAGGGTTGTCTTAAATCCAATAACCGATGCCATACATCTTGTCCACGGCCCAATTGGTTGTGCAGGTTATACCTGGGATATAAGGGGTGCAAAGTCCAGCGGGGTAGAGACAAACCGCAGCAGTTTCAGTACAGATATGAAAGAGCTAGATGTTATATTTGGAGGCGAGGATAAACTATCAAATGCCATTGATGAACTTGTGGGGCTCTACACCCCCCCGGTTATTTTAGTTTATTCAACATGCATTGTGGGAGTTATAGGGGATGACATTGAAGCAGTATGCAAAATGGCAAGCATGAAGCATAATATTCCGGTAATCCCTGTAAAGTCAGAAGGGTTCAAAGGCAATAAGTCCGATGGGTACAAGGCTGCCTGTGACGCCTTGAAGCAGTTAATCAAAAGACCTCAGAAAGAGAAAACTGCAGAAAATAAACCTGAAATAAGCTATGAAATCATGAAACCAAGGATCAATATCCTCGGAGACTTCAATGTGGCTGGAGACGTCTGGCTCATAAAACCTCTCTTTGAGCAAATGGGAATTGAGGTCCTAGTCTCCTTAACAGGGGATTCAACTGTCGAATCTATATCACGAGCTTCTGAAGCCGACCTTAACCTCGTGCAGTGCAGCGGGTCCATGACTTATCTTGCAAAATGGATGCAGAAAGAGTATGGAATTCCATATCTTACAGTTAGCTTCTTTGGAATTGAAGATATCTCAATAGCCCTGCGAAAGACTGCGGAATACTTTGGCTCAGAAGATATTAAAGAGAAAGCAGAAGAAATTCTGGAGATCGAAACAAATCGCATAACGCCTGAAATTTCCCGGGTTCGTGAGAGAGTTAAAGGGAAAAAGGCTGCCATTTACATGGGAGGGCCTGCTAAAGCTCTAACGCTTATCAAAGGCTTTTCCGAACTTGGCATGGATGTGGTCATCATTGGGACTCAGACTGGGCAAAAGGAAGATTATGAGCAGATAAGCTATTCGGTCAGGAATGGGACGGTTATTGTGGACGATGCAAACCCCCTGGAACTTGCCGAACTGCTCGTTAAACAAAAAGCCGACTTAATGGTTGCGGGCGTAAAGGAGAGGTTTATAGCATACAAGCTAGGTGTTGCTTTCTGCGACTTTAACCACGATAGGGTAGTGAAATTCGAAGGCTTTGATGGCTTTGTGAATTTTGCGCGAGAAGTAGACACCTCCATTAACAGCCCTGTCTGGAAATCTATAAGACAGCGAGTCTTGAAACCTGAAACAATAAGCTCAGGAAAAGAAGCAGTAAAAGAAAAGATTTCCGAAGAACCACATGCAAAAGAGTATAAAATCATGGCCGTGGAACCAGAGTTATTGTACCTTAACATAGATGTAGCAGCCAAAAATCAAATATCTGGAGAGGCATCAAGATGACGAAAAGGAGCTATACAACCGTAAACCCCTGTATCATGTGTCAGCCTATGGGAAGTGCCCTTGCTTTCAAGGGGATTGAAAGCACGATGGTTATCTATCATGGTTCCCAGGGCTGCAGCACTTACATGCGCCTGCACCTTGCCCACCATTTCAGAGAACCTGTAGATATTGCATCGAGTTCTCTAAGCGAAAAGGGAGCAGTATACGGAGGCAGGGAAAACCTGAAAAAAGGGCTAAGAAACGTCATCAACAGGTATCAACCGAGGGTAATTGGAGTTGCTACTACATGCCTTGCCGAAACCATCGGGGATGACGTACCTGCGATAATCCGAGAATTCAAAGAAGAGGAGGAGATTGGAGATGATCCTAAAAAAGATATCATAATCATTCCAGTTTCCACTCCCAGCTACGGGGAGAGCCACGTAAGTGGGTACATAAAAACCTTAGAAGCAGTTGTTAGGAATTTTGCAGAAAATCAAGGAAAAGGTAGAGCCATAAAAATTCCAAACGGAAAAATTAATCTAATCACCGTTGAGAGTCTCTCTCCTGCAGATGTGCGGGAGATCAAAGAGATCCTTGAGTTTACTGCAGAAAATTATATCTTCCTGCCTGACATTTCAGAAACCTTTGACGCCCCTCTGCGGGATGATTTCCCTAAAATCGCTCCCGGAGGTACTCTCCTTTCCGAAATTGAGGATATGCCTAATAGTCTGGCAAGTTTGGGTTTGGGTATAGTCAGCAAGAACCTGGCAATGGAATTTCTGGAAGGAAACTATAGCGTCCCAGGACACGGTGTTCCAATACCAATTGGGCTTTCAAACACGGATAATTTCTTTACGAAACTTGTTAACATCCTCAGCTGCTCGATTCCTGAAAAGTACCAGAAAGAAAGAGGAAGACTCCTCGATGCCATGGTGGACGTACACAAGTATCTCTATGGTGTAAAAGCAGCAGTTTACGGGGATCCTGACATGGTATTTAGTCTCACGACATTCCTGCTAGAAATTGGGATGCATCCAGTACTAGTAGCCACTGGAAGCAAAAGCCGGGACTTTGGAATGAAAATCAGACAAATATTCAAAGAGATAAGGCCCGAACTGGAACCTGTGGTTCTAGATGGGATTGATTTTGATAGTCTGAATGATGCGGTCAGCAACTGCAGCCCGGATATCTTGATCGGAAACTCGAATGGGAGATACATTGCCAAAGACCGAGATATTCCTCTGGTGAGGGTCGGCCTGCCAATCCATGATAGGGTGGGTGCACAGCGTATTCTTACTGTCGGATACAGGGGAGCACTGGAACTGTTGGACAGGATCACGAATGCCATTCTTGAAGCAACTGACACTTTCACCTCACCGGTACAGGCAAAACCAGCAACATATACCAGTAAGGTAACCGAGGAGGAATGTATTGAGGGAATGAAATGAATTAAAGAAAGGAAAAAACTGATACTTCTAGTCCTTGTAGTGGTTTTCTGCCTGGGCGTGGTTGCTTTCTTCGCGACATCCCACGAAGTGGAAGAAGCTCCATAAAAACCAGGAAAAACCATAAATTTTTTAGAAATTATTATGGACTCTGGGAACTGGAAAAGGATTTAATGGGAACATTTCAATTGGTCATGAGCCGGCACCTACTCACTGATAAAATCTCTACTGTTTTAGCTTTCTTTGTGGTTATTCTTGGGATTATAATTGCTTATCTGCTGGCAAAAAGAAAGTTCATTAAAAAGTGGCTAGCAGATGTTTTCTTGACCATATCCCTGGTCTTGCCCCGACTGTAACAGGATACATCCTTATAGGTCTTCTCGAAAATTTTGCTTCACATTTCTTATATTTTTTCTATTGTTGTTGTCATGTCCAAGGGTTTTGCGTAATAGGGAGCGCTTACGACAATAATATCCACAAAAGGAGCATAATAAGGTATATTTTCCACTTCAATTCCTCCTACTGCAAGCTCAAGTTTGGGATTTAATTGCTTAAGTTCTGGCCCTACCTTTCGCAATTCTGCTGGGGATAGATGATCCAGAAGCATTATGTCTGCAGCTTTTACATATCGGAGGGCTTCTTCCCTCGAGCGTGGTTCGAGTTCTATTTTCTTCATAGCCCGAAGTTTTTTTAGCTCTCCGACTACTTCTAGATGATTCTGGCTGATTTGAATGGAATCGCTAAGAGAGTTCCTGTGAATATCTCCTCCTCCTGCACGAACGGCTTTGAGCTCAAAACGTCTAGCTCCTGGATGGGTCTTTCTGGTTCCTGCAATAATAATGTCAGGGTTCTCTTTTTTGCCTGCACTCACAAATGAGGCGGTTTTTCCAGCAATTGCGCACATCAGCGAAAGAAAAGTCTGGGAGACTCTCCAAAACCTGAAAAGGAGTTTCAAGTTGCCTTCAGCCTCTAAGATTGTATCTCCGGATTTGAACTTCTTACCGTCTTCCAGGTAATCCAAAACTTTTATTCCTTTTTTTCTATAATGTTCAGCCAGTTCGTCTGCACAGGCACAAACTCCGGTCTCTCTAGAAATAATTTTTAGTATACCTTTTCCTTTTATTCCCAACAATTCAACACTTTCATCTTCATAAGGACAATCTTCGTGAAAATACAGTTCAAATAGATCTATCATAATATGTCTCCTGGGCTCATTATCACAAATTCAACTTTTAGGCTCTACGCTGTTTTGTATGGGTAATTTATAGTCATTTTCCAAATGTGGATGCACATACACAATATCAAATCCTTTATTATAGAATATCACATTCAAGCTTGAAATTAATCTTTTTGGTGTGGTCACTTTTCCGCTAGAGAATTATTTTCAATCCATACAAAACAGCTAAAAATTGGGCAAAGAACAGGTTTGGTGATGGTGCCTGTCCAAATAAAAATTGTGAATATTATGGACTTACTGGTCAGGGTAATGTTTCGAAAATTGAATTAATGTTTTGAAAATTGAATTTATCTAAGCTATGGGAAAAAAATTAGAAAATACATTTGCTGTGGTAATAACAAAGTGTTCTGTAACCGTACAGGTATTTTCTATTACAACTTTAGTAAAAACGAATCCATTATTGAGTTGGCCCTTAAAATCTGTGGAGGGTTGAGTATAGAGGCTATTGCTGATGTACTAAATATACCATCAGCTACCTGTAAGTGGTTGGTTTAATCATTCGGTCGATAAATGTGATAAGGTAAATGAGAATTTGATGACCAATTTGGATGTGCCCAAGATAGAAATAGATGAGTTATGGGTAATAGTCAAAAAAATAATACAAAGAATGAAAGATTATGAGATGATGGACAATAGATATTGGTAGCTTTTGCATCGGATTGTAGGTTAATTATTACCTCTGTTCTAGAGCCAAGAAAACAATATGTTGCAGATAAATTAATGAGTGGTCCATCGATAACGAGGTGATGTTCTCTCGTTATCTGCATGATGTAGTTTTTGGTTCCCTATGTGCAGATAAGCTTAGAGAACAAATATATTTGAACAAAATGCACTATAAGATGAAAAAGGTGAAAATATCAACCAGCTAATGGGACACAACTTAAATCTTTGAAAACACCAATCATATAATGGGGACCAACCAGTCTTTCCATTCACAACATGACGTATTGTTTTTGGCGTTAAAAACAATAGAATGCTACTACTTTACTCATTTCCAATTTTACCAGGCATGAATCACTTGCATGCAGTTTAAGGGAATCAACAAATTGTGCAGGTACTTCTACATTCAGAATTTTCTTATGTCTGACAAGCTTAAGTGTAATTCGTTTTTTTGGTCCTTTATTAATTATACTGTTGATGAATGCTAAATACAGGTTTTCATTTTGATCCTCTGAACCGGAATCAGGCGAAAGAAGAGTTATGTTTTCAGGATGGATCCCCCAGCAAACTTTGTCCCTGACCTTACAATTCAGATACTTTACCGTTATTTGCATGCTTCCACTCTCTAATATTGTGCTTTTCGATTCTTCATCATGCTCCTTAACATAAGCATCATCAAAAATATTTGACAAGCCAAATATCTCTGCAACATGCCGGTTTTGGGGATTATAGAATATTTCTTCTGGAGTTCCAAACTGTTGGGCCTTTCCCTCATGTAAGACAAGAATTTTGGAGGCCAGTAGAAAAGCTTCTTCAAGGTTGTGAGTTATAAACAACAAAGGTATTCTAATTTTATTTTGTAAAGTTTTTATTTTTTTTGCAAGTTTGGTTCTTATTTCAGTGTCAAGTGCAGAAAAGGGTTCATCTAGAAGTAGAATCTCTGGTTTGGGAGCAAGAGCTCTTGCCAGAGCAACTCTCTGTTTCTGTCCACCTGAAAGTTGTGATGGGTAACGGGTTTCTAATTCCTCAATATGGAGAAGGTCCAGCATTTCCATAAATCTTTTTTCCTTGCTTTCTTTTTCCCAACCTTTGAGGCCACATTCTATGTTTTTTCTAACGTTCATGTGGGGGAAAAGTGTATCGTTTTGGAAAACATAGCCAAGGTTGCGCTTCTGGATAGGTAAATTAATTTTTTTGTCTTTGTCGTAATAAACGTTACTTTCCACAGTTATGATTCCATTATCAGGCTCTATGATTCCCGAAATACATTTAAAAAATGTGGTCTTTCCTGATCCTGAAGGACCAAAAAGTACAACAAGCTCGTTTTCCATTTCAAAGTTGACATCTAACATAAAAGATTTCTTAGTACTTTTTTTTCCATCGATTTCAGCTTTGTTATACCGTTTTGTAATGTCAATTTTAACGCTCAAGTTCTCATGCCTCTAATTTTCCTACGAATCTTCCGGTTAGAGCAATGGCCAGTAGGGACATAAGAATTAGGATCAATACAAGTACCTTAGCAAGTTCGTCATTGCCCGACTGAAAAGCGTTGTATATTGAAATCGACATTGTATTTGTTTTTCCCTGGATATTTCCTGCCAGCATAAGGGTTGCTCCAAATTCTCCAATAGACCTTGCAAAACTTAGTACCAGTCCTGCCAGTATGCCTCTTTTAGCAAGAGGCAATGTTATTACTAGCGCAGTCTCAATCTCGCTTCTTCCAAGGATGTAAGCTGCATATTCAAGTTCCTTATCCACTGCTTCAATGGCCGCCTGTGCGGTTCTTACCATAAGGGGAAGAGAAACCGTATAAGCTGCAATAACCGCAGCCTGCCAGGTAAACATGATTCCTGTTCCCAGAACGTTGTAAATCATGTGTCCAATAAATCCGTTTTTCCCCATAAGAAGAATCAAAAGATAGCCAATTACTGTAGGTGGAAGGACTAGAGGAAGTGTTATCAATACCTCTAAAAGCTTTTTTCCCCGGAAATCACGTCTCGCAAATATGTAAGCTATGATTACGCCACTACACAATACTAGAAGGGATGATACGAGTGCTATCCAGAATGTAAGATATAATGGAAACCATATCTGGTCTAACATAGAAATCAAATTTGATTATATTACTTTGGCTCTATAGAAATCTTCTGAAATTAAGAATCTTCATTAAATTGAACTAAATAGCCTGATCTATATTTACTTACCCATTTTTAGCCTAGATACGCTGGTTTGATAGGTTTTCTACAAGTCATTACTTGATAAAATTGTGAATCCAATAAACTTCTAGTATTTCCTGCTCTTATCGGATAACTTATTGGAGTACTAGCATAATACACTGGAAATGATTTATATAGTGTTGGAGAACGCGGTCTTTACATTGGTCATGAGAGGATTAAATACTTTTTAAAAAGACATTAATACATAATATTTAGGAAGCAAAAAAATTGTCTTGGAACTTTAGATTTATTCGGTTAAGGAAATTGTTAACATTAAAATGACTACTGCAATAATCCATTCTTCTTGATCTACATTTATATGTTTACAGAAAACGCAGCAAAAGTAGCAAGTTTCTCACAGATTGTATATTGACCGAATACAACTAAGTTCAACTACGTGAGTACTAATTAGTTGTCTTTTTGTGACACGTCTGGAAAATATAATAAACGACTCGGGTATTAATTATCTGATGCGATGAAAAGGATGGAAATAAAATGATTAATCTATGGCTATCATCACATTTGAGGCCTTGATTACCGCATATGCCTCGCTTCCTTCTTTTAGATTCAGGTTTTCAGCTGATGTTTTTGTTATGATAGAAACTATTTCTGTTCCACCAGGTAATTCGATTACAATTTCCGAGTTGACCATTCCAGGTACAATTTTTTTAATCTTGCCTTTCAAGACATTGCGTGCACTTAATTTCATTATTTGTCACCTCATTTAAATATTAATTACTCACTTTTATTAATATTAATTACTCACTATTGCTATGAATAAATTAATATATCTATATATATATATTCGTATTCGACTAAAGGATCTATTGATTCGGTTCTAAAATGAATATTAAATTTTTCGAATAAAAAGCCCAAATAAATGAAAATATTTTCTTCCTTGTTCTTTTTTGAACATTGACCACGTTGTTGTTTTGAACAGAAATTTAACCCAATTTTGATTTCCAAAGCCGCCTAAATACTAATCGGTAAATTTCCATGAAGCTCAAATGTGACTTAATCGGATGTTAAATTTATTTTTTAGGCAATTCCACTATCAAACGAATTAGTAATTTAAATTGGCAGAAATAGTAGCCAATCGACATTCTGCAGATATTATATAAATTTAGAATTTGTTGCCTATTTGCCCACTATTATTTTTGGATAAAATACCCTCTTTTGAGGCTATTGAATCTGGAACTCAGAATAATTTCGGCATCCTTTTATCTCTTGAATTATGCGTTATTAACGGGTTACTTTATAAAACAAATATAGGAATATATATATACAATAAACTAGGTAATAGGTTACTGTATTCCTCGATGACATATTCGTGATTCAAAAAACCATTAAGCATAGACCAGTTGGGGAAATGGTAGCAAGATCTGGTCTTATGGATTAATTTTGTTGGCATGCCAAATAAAATGATTAGCGTCATAGTGCATTCTGACTGGATGAAATAAGTAATTGCCGGACTTTTAGAAGCTTGGTATTATCTCTGAGATAATATTTTTGGCAGAGGAAGTAAAAGTGGATTACTGCTTATGATATGTATTATGATAGGCTCCTAAAAAAACTGATCATGATGTTTGTGAAAGATGAAGTCGTCGACGAAGTAATAAAAAGCATTTTCAGATATACAAAGTGGTGGATTATGGACGCAGAAATGATCCTAATAGACCAATTGCAGTGAGAAGGCATCTAGTTATTATATATATACTATAAAATCTAGATAAAATAATCGCGTCTTAATATAAATGCAAAATCTGAAATAATATAGAGGGAAATTATGAGAAAAAAATTGCTTCTTCTGCTAGTATTATTAAGTGTGTTCCTTGCAGTAGGATGCATTGGTGATAAAAGTGAATCTCCAAATACAACCGGAACTCCAGTTACAGAAGTAACTTCAGCTACAGCTGTACCTGAAACTATAACAGTTTCTGGAGCTGCTAGTCTTACGGAAGCTTTCACGAACATTGCTTCCAAGTTTAAAAAGGAGAATCCTGGAACGAATGCAAATCTCAACTTTGGAAGTTCAGGTAACCTACGCATGCAAGTAGAAGGGGGTGCACCTGTTGATGTTTTTGCCTCAGCTGATGAGAATCAAATGAATATACTTAGCAATAAATCACTTATTGTAAACAGTTCACGAAAAGACTTTGCTCATAATTCACTTGTGCTTATTGTCCCTAAAAGCAGTACTCTTAATATAACGAACATAAAAGATCTAGCTAATCCTAATGTTCAAAAAATAAGTATTGGAAACCCTGGTACTGTTCCAGTAGGTGAATACTCGCTCCTTGCACTGACTGACGCTGGTTTGTGGAGTCAGCTAAAAAATAAAGCTGTACTTGCTGAAGATGTCAAACAAGTACTTGTATACGT
>Ga0326728_10021042_pt1 | contig 12331 bp, 12 predicted proteins | sample MB3enrmetagenome_FD_207602 | JGI IMG/M metagenome (GOLD analysis project Ga0326728, IMG submission 207602) | Lab enriched peat soil microbial communities from McLean, Ithaca, NY, United States - MB31MN | ecosystem: Environmental > Terrestrial > Soil > Wetlands > Peat | place: USA: New York...
TAATCGCTAACCACTTTTTTACTAGCCACTAGCCACTAACCACTAGGCACTGTTTTAGAAAGGATGGTCCCATGGTGAAAGAAAACCATCTTGCTACCGAAGAAGATTTCCGGCGGGCGGCAAAGGCGCAGGCCGAAGTCGAACGAGTTGTGCTACCGAAGCTCGGAAAGGCGGTCCTGCTGCGCCGGCCGTCGCCGATGTGGTTTGTCTTCCGCGGCCGCCTGCCGCAGAGCCTCTCCGCGAGCCTGTTTTCCGGGACGGGAGAGAATACGGCCAGCACGATCGAGGAGCTGAACCTGCTCGCAGACTGGATCGTGGCGTTGCTGCGAGAGGTCATGCTTGAGCCGCGGGTTTCTCTCGAGCCCGGCGCCGGCGAGATCGCGCCGGAGTTGCTGGACGTTGAGGACGTCAATTTCATCATTCGGTGGGCATATGGCGAGGTCGGTCCCGACGCAGGTCGCGACGACCTCGCCGCCTTTCGTGGCAAGCGAGAATCTGCTGCTTCTGGCCCAAGTGGCCGAGACTTGGTCATGCCGGCCCAGCGAGCTAGTTGAGGCGCGTGGCACCACCGCCTTCCAGCTCGACTTGGCGTGTGCTGGGGCGCTTTGGCGGCGGCGGTTAGGGAACAGGGAATAGGGAAGACGAAGAATTGCCGATTGACGATTTTCGATTGACGATTGGAAAAGCCGGAGTGGCTTGCGTCTTCTCTTCCAATCGTCAATCGTCAATCTGCAATCGACAATTCCCTTTGATATGGCAGACGACACTTTAGGGTTTCTCTTCAGTATCGCGGGTGGCGGTGAAGGGCGGAGATCGCGGCGCCGTTCCGGTGGCTCGTCCAACGAAGGCCCAGGCGGAGGCTCGAACGGGATCGAGGAGATGTCGCAGCAGATTCGCGAGCTGAGTCAACAAATGACGATCCTCACCACCAGTGCACGCGCAGCCCAAACTGAGTTCACGAAGACGTTCGGGCAGGGCCTCAGCACCCAGCTCAAGGCGGCGACTCAGGACTTGAACGAGTGGTCGCGCGGCCTTAGCACTCAGATGTCGACGGCCGCCGTGGCCATGACGGCGTTCGGCGACGCGGCGCGTTCCGGGTTTGAGACCTTTGCCGCGGGCATGGCCAAGGGCATTGCCAACAGCCTGGTCTATTCCGCCTCGATCGGCGAGGCCATGGATAAAGCCCTCAAGGCGACGCTGGCCTCCATTACCGCCGAGGCGCTGGTACGGGCGGTTTTCGATACCGGACTAGGCTTTTACTACCTGGCCATCCAGGCGTACGACCTGGCCGCCCAGGCCTTCGAGGCGGCGGCTGTCTTCACCAGTGTTGCGGGAGCGGCGGGCGCCCTGGGTCGCGCGATTCCTGGCGGCGCCACCATTGGCGCGCGTGCCCCCAATCGGGGTTCGGGATTCGGGGTTCGGGGTTCGCAGGGTGGAGGCGGTGGGGGACTGGTGGGAGTTACGGCGGGAGCGATGGCGCCGGGAGCGGTGGGCGCGGGCCCCAGCGGCAACGGGATCATCCTCATCAACGGCGAGGCTGATTTTCAGGAGTGGGCCATCGGGCAGCTCAACCAAGGAACGTCGCGCGGCCTGACACTGAACGCCACCACGGCCCAAAGGGTGCCGCCCTCCGGCGGCTAGGAAGAAAACAAGATGAACCACAGAGACACAGAGACACGGAGAAGAAAAAGCGACTGTTTTTATAAGACTCTGCCTTTGCTTTTCTCTGTGCCTCTATGCCTGCCGCCCTCCGGCGGCTAGGAAGAAAACAAGATGAGCCACAGAGGCACAGAGACACGGAGAAGAAGAAGAGACTGTTTTTGTAAGACTCGGTCTTTGCTTTTCTCTGTGCCTCTATGCCTGCCGCCCTCCGGGGGCTAGGAAGAAAACAAGATGAGCCACAGAGGCACAGAGACACGGAGAAGAAGAAGAGACTGTTTTTGTAAGACTCGGTCTTTGCTTTTCTCTGTGCCTCTGTGCCTCTGTGGCTAAAGGTCTTTGCCTTGGCGAATCCACAGATCATCTACGATCCCGGTACCGGGCCCGTCGCCCTGCCGTTTCAGCGGCAGCCGCGGCGCGTCCCGGCTTACTCCTTCGCCGCCACGCGGCACGACAACCTGGCCAGCTCGGGCGTGCGGGAATCGATCGTCGAGCGCATCGATCAGTTTCTCGATCTGGAGATGGAATACGTGGCGTTGGGCTCCGACGTTCAGAACTGGTCAAGCTTCATGCTCTGGGCCCTGCGCGGAGGACAGTTCGCCTACTATCCCGACAGTTCGCTGAACACGTTCACGAACTACTGGCTCGAAGATACCAACTGGAGCGCGGATTATAAGTTCGCGGGACAGTACACGTTCAAGCTGAGGTTTCGACAAGTTGTGACGTGAGGGAATGGTCCTTTGTCATTTGTCCTTTGTCATTTGCCCGTTGCCGGGACGAACGAATGGCAACAGGGGCACAAAGGACCAAGGACAAAGGACGAAGGACAGTAACGTTGTGATTCAAGGAAACCAAAGTTGGCAGAACTCCTTAGCCATGCTGCAAAAGCAGCCGCTCTACACGGTGGAGATCCCGGCCTTCGGGTTCATGATCGCCAGCTTCACCACGGCGCAGACCGGCGTGACCACCGCCGGGTACGGAGTGGTTTTGTACGGAGCGGGAGGATATGGGACGTGAGGAATAGCGAGGCTTGCGTGGGCGGGGAAGCGCAAGGGGAACCTGGGCGCGGGGCCTCTGACACGACTCCGGTTGCGGGGATGATCCCACAGCGGAGCGGGCGCGTAGTTTTTGCCGTCATCAACGAAGACACTTCCGAGAAGTTGGGGGAAATGCTGAAATATGCTGCCAGCGACGAAGTGGAGCTCATAATCACGGATGAACACCATCCGAGCTGCGTTCGGGAAGCGCTTCACACCAATGGCGTCGAAAGCGCGTGGTGCTCTTGAAGCGTTCAACCATTAGGAGGTCGTATGAAACGGCGAGAACTTCGAGAGGAGAAAGAAAAGGTCACAAAAGCGTGGTACGCGACCATAGAAGCATTCGAGCCAGTAGAGGGGGCAAGTTATTGCTGGATTTGGGACTACGCGAAATACCGCTTTGAATGGGCGTTCGAGAAGACACGCTACGCTGAGGAAAAGGCCCAGAGCCTTCTTAAATTGGTTCTCGCAATCAGCGCAGGTTCGTGGGCCGTCTTCTCACTATTGCTGGCAAGAAACAAGCCAATCAGTTCACTGGCAGAGTTTTTTGTGACGTCGGCCCTCGTTTGCTTAGTGATCTCTGGATATTTCTGTCTTCAGGCCGCGCGGCCAAGTGACCACGTTTACCCGCGAGGTGAGGACAAGGCAATTGAGTACGCTAATTTCTACAAGGAGGAAGGAGCGGCCAAGGCACGCTTTGCTCTGATCTTTGGGGATAGCACCGAACAGGAGCGGTTCGTAACGTTCGAAAAGGGAAGGCTGGTCAACTGGGGCACCGTCTTCGTCGTCGCCGCCATTGTTGCGTTCAGTCTTTCTCTTTTCGTACAACTGTTCCAACTTCGCTAAAGACCCCAGTCTTTCGGTCGTTCGGCGTGTCTACGAGGACTTGCACGGGCGGTTTCTTGGGTTGTTCTGCTGGCTTCGAGTCAGGGGTTCCGGGACTCTTGGGCTGCTGCTTTTGGTTGGCCATGGTCGCATTCTACAGGAGTCAAGAGGACGAGTAAAGTGAATCATCGCCATTCACAATCACCGTTCGTCATTCGCGGTTGAGAGAAAACATGCCCACGGTTGCGCAATACTATCCCGGCGATTTTTACGGCGACACGGCCGCTACGCTGGCGTGGCTTTACGGCCAACAAGTGCCCACGGCCGGCATCTGGCAGGCAAACGCGAACCCCACCGAGTTTCCGGCGAACGGGGCCCCGGGAGCGTTGCTGGTGCCGACCTCACCGCCGTTGGCCGAGTGCGGCATTGTGTCGCAGCAGCAATTCTCGGGCTTCACGCAAACGGTGATGGAGAATATCGCCTTTGCCCCGCCGGCCGGATGGATCAGCGATCCCACGCTGGGTCCGGACGGGTTTCCTGTCAACTACACGCCGGTGGTGCTGCCGGGCGGAAACCTCTTCAATCCTGTGTTGCAGATCACCAGCGCCGAGATTGCGGGCGCCTACGCGGCAGCGGTGGCGGCCTACCCGAACGGCGCGCCCCTCTGCACGCCCACCGGGGTCCAGACGCTTTATCCACTGAACGGGATGACGCTCTTCGGCTACGTATTCAATCTCCTGCAGCCGATCACCAATTACCGCGTCGACATTTTCAGCCTGAGCGACCAGTTCTATTACCAGTCGAGCGCGCCCGGCAGCGGCCCCTACTCGGTCGGTGGGCAGTGCTTCGGCCAGAATCCGGCTCCGTCGATCTTCCAAAGCGTGCTGGCGGAGCAAGGGCTGAACGGGTACTGGGCCGCGCAGGTGATCGGCCCGGGCGTGGTGGTGGCGGTTCTCTACCCGACCAGCGTCTCCCAGCCGTCGACGGGTTGGAGCGGGGCCCATTTGCCCGCCGGGTGGATTTGCCATTCCAACACGGGGATCGGCTCCAAGCTGGCCAGCTACTTCGCGCGCATCTACTCGAAGACGGACATCGAGTACCTCCAGGAAGACAATATCCCCATTATTCTGCAGGATCCCTATCACGCGCGCTGTGGCAGCTCGGTGGTGCCGGCGGCGGGCACGACCACGGTACACATTATCTACCAGGACCCGGTGGCGGGGCCCACGCTGGTCTACACGTCGCTTGAAAGCACCTCCGCCTTTGCCTGGCTGCCCAAGTCGTTTGCCGTGCCGACCTCCGACCCGCTCTACGTTCCCGACCCTACCGCCACCGACATTCCGGCGTTGCAAAACCGAAGCTTCATCTACGACTGCGCGTTGGCCATTATCGTCTACTCGGCCAGCGGAAACTTCGTGGCGGCGGCGAAGATCATTCAGGAACTCAACTCGATTCTCGATCATCCCGCCTATCTTGCCTCGCTGGTGTTGGAGAACGCCGAGGATGGCCTGACCTCGCGGTGGTCGGCGACGGGAACCGGCGCCACCGTGGCCAACGTGGCCGCGAACACCACCACGCCGCAGGAGCCGCCCTACGGCACTGGCCGTGTGATCGACTTCCACGCTGCGGCCGCCGGCAATAACTTCACTTATTCGGGCAGCGGTTTCCCGGACGCGACTGACACCGAGATCAGCTTCGAACACTACGAGGCCGAGAATTCAACCTTCCAGATCGATATCGGCGTGACAACGGTGGGCGGCAAAGTGACGGACGTGCAGGTGACGAGTGGTGCTGTGGGACCTGCCACCTTCAACTCTTCCACCAAGCTGATCACCCTGCCCATCGGGCCGGGAATCGGGCAGTGGCGGACGACGCTCGTGGATCTCAAATCTCAAATCTCAAATTTGACTGGGGACACGCTAACGTCGATTACCGCATACAAGGTCACGCTGACCGCGGCCGGCGACATGTATTTCGATAACCTCAGCGTGGGCACGCTTCAGCCCGCGAATTCCTTGAGCTTTTCCTATGACACCTACTACGGCCAGGTGGACCAGGCGTACATTCGCACCGGGTCGATGGCCTGGGTGGTCTACGCGTATTCCATTTACATGCAGCTCTCGCTCGATTACACCCCGGCGCTCTACTTGCAGCGCATGATCAACTTCCTCTTGACGCTCGAATCGAGCGCCAGCGACCTCACCCAGGGGCTCTTCTATATGGGATACGGACGGTATCAGGACCCCGGCTACCAGTTTGTCCCCGGCAAGATTCTGGCCGTCTCGACGGAGCATCAGGTTGACGTCTACTTTGCTTTCATGCGCGCCAGCGGGGTGCTGGGCCTCGCCGCCATCCAGTTGCTGAAGACGGCGACCATCACCAGCGCTCAGGCCGCGTCGCTCGCTAACACCGCCACACAGATTGCTGGCGTCGCGGCCACGGTGGCGACGCAGCTTATCGCCAACCTTTACATTGCGCCCGGAACGCTCCCGGGGCACTTCGCCCAGGGAGCAAGCGGAAGTACGCTCGACACCTCGCAGGCGCTCGACGCCGGCGGCACTTGGGCGGCATTGCTTTGCGACGCTTTCGGCCGCGACGACCTGGCCACCCAGTGCCTGGAGTTTGTCGCTCAGCAGTTCTACCTCCAGAACCAGACCATCGCCCTATCGAACGCTCCCAACTCTTATAACCAGGCCTACGCGCAGGCCACGGACTTCAGCGGCTTCAAGCCATACAACGACAGCGCCGGCGGCTATTCCGGCTCGCCGGCCAGCGTGTGGCAGGAGGGAAGCTGGGGAATGATTCTGGCGCTGCTGCGGCTCTATGGAGTTGCCGCCCTGGCCACTTATTTTGCCGGCGCGCAGGGTGGCCTGGATGCGTTTCTCACCCGGCTGATCACTGATCAGCGCACGGTGCGCGCCACCGCCGGCAACGGGTCGCTGTTGGCGTTTTCACTGGCCGCGCGCGGCTTGCCCTACGAGCTGGAAGTGTGGCCGGCGTTTGCTTCCACCGCCTGGTTCTGGCTGGTGGCCACCAACCCCGGCCTGCTGCTCAGCGTCTCGAACAGCGCCACGATGGTGCCTTGCCTCCAGATTCCTTCCGGAGCCTCGCAGTCCATTGACGAGCTGAACGGCGCCTCTTCCGTGGGGACCGTCACCATCCAATCGATCGATCCCAACGGCACCATCAAGGGGCTGGCGGCCCAGGATGCGCTGATCGGCAAGATCATGCAGCTCAAGCAAGGATTTCCCTCGCTGGCTCTCGGCGACTTTGTACCGCTGGCGACGATGCAGGTTTACCAGGTGGGCTGGACCGACGACGGCAAGGTCACGCTCACCTGCCGTGACGTGCAGCGGTTCCTGCAAGGGCAGCAGGCGTGGACCGAAGGCGGCCCGGGTGTGTATACGCCGGGCGGCCCGGCGGCGCCGCAGCCGCAGGGTCCGGCCTGGCTTCCCAACGCGCTGCCCGCATCGGATTCGAACCCGCGCTATTTGCAGGGCCATCCGCTCGATATCTTTCTCGCCGCGCTGCAAAACGAAGGCGGCGTGGGCCAGGATCCCGCCCTTTCGGGCTCGAACTACGTGCTCCAGCGGCTGGCCGAGACCTACAGCGGACCCAGCTACGTCCCCGCCTCGCCGCCGGGCTGGGTGACGTACAAGCCGAACCCGGTGACCGGACTCGGCGATCCCAGCACGCTGATCAATCCCAATCCGTATCTTGACGTGCCGGGCATTCTGGCCTTGCGCGACGGCCAGTTCAGCGGCGTCTGGTTTGAGTTCAGCATCACGCGGCCCATCGATTTGAAGAGTTTCATCGAAGACCAGATTCTGAAGGTGCTGGGACTCTACGCCCTGGCGCGCGCCGACGGACGGCTCTCGCTGAAGTCGATGAAGTCGCCCCAGAACCAGACGCCAGCCTTCGCGTTTACCGCCAAGAACATTCAGGGCATTCCCCAGGTCCAGCGTCGCACCGTGACCAATGTGGTCACCGTCAAGACGGATGTGGACGGATACGGCGCCTCGCTCGTTCTCGGGCCGACCACGGCTGCGCGTCAGTACTACAACACGCTCACCTTTGAGCAGACGCGGTCGCTCCAGACCTACCAACAGGCGGCGATTCATCAGATCGAGTCCACCGGCCTGCGTCTCGCCCGCGGCGGGAGCCTGATGGCTTACTTGATTTCCGATCGCATTTTCCGCCGTTACGCTTTTGCGCCCGCCGTCTATCGCTTCAAGGCGTTTCTTTCCGCGCTGCCGGTGGAGCTCGGCGATCTGGTGTGGCTCACCCACCCGCTGGTGCCCGACTACCACCGGGGGCGGATGGGCTTGGCCAGCGTGGTGTGCGAAGTGGTCGAGCGGCAGCCCGACTTGGCGAACGGCAGCGTCTCGTTTGGGCTGCTCGACCTGCGCTATTGCCAGATGACCACGCCGTATCTGATCGCGCCGGCCAGCGCCGGAGTTCCGAATTGGACGAGCGCGAGCCCGCAGCAGAAGCAGCAGTATATGTTCGTTTCGCAGGCGGCGACGGGCGGCACGTACAGCGACGGTACGCCGGGGAATACGATCTTTTGATTTTGGATTTTCGATTTTGGATTTTGGATTGAAGAGAAGACGACAAACTTTGGTGGAGGAAACGATGGATCGAGGGTTTTGGTCTTTAATCCAAAATCCAAAATCCAAAATCTAAAATGTCCCAGCTGACACTTAGTTCCATTCCGGGATTCTTCGACATCGCGGACACCGTCCTGACGGGCAACCAGCCGCTCACCGACGATTCGCTGCTGAAGATGAGTCACAATGCGAAGTTCGCCGCCGTGCGTCCGGAGGTGATTCTCATGGGCTTCTATCAACCCGGGGACACGGTGCCGGCGCCGCAGAGTCCGGTGGATGGCTATGCCTACTCGCGGGCTGAGTGTATGTTCATCCCGCTGTTTGCCTCCAGCCGCTCGCCCGCCGCCGGCTTTGTTTCGGGGCAACAGAGTTTTCCGGTCTTATCCAGTACGGACCCTGGTCAGGGCAATCTGATCGTCGTTCCGTACCAACTTGACGTGAACGACGCCACGGGGCAGGTCACGTGTCAAACCTACTGGTCCGGCAGCGGGGCCGAGAATCAGGGGCTCGTGAAGGTGTACTGCCTGGCGGTGCGGTCGAGCGTGAATGTTTCGAGTTAGTCGAAGGTTGAAGATGGGAGGAATTGCCGATTGACGATTTTCGATTGACGATTGGAAAACCGGAGCGGCTTGCGTCTTCTCTTCCAATCGGCAATCGTCAATCGGCAATCGTCAATTTTGTATGGCTGTCACCAGAACAATTCTGCCGCGCAAGGGTCTCATCCAGCCGCAGCACGGTTTGACTGGCTATGAAGCCGATCAGGACGGCAACTGGGCCTTGCTGGACGCCAACGTGGCATTCCTTTCGGACTTGCAGTACCGCGACCTGGGAGTGAATGGCGTCGTCTCCGGGTTCACCTTGTCGACCTCCTCGACGCTCACCCCGGGACTGACCGCCGGGGTTCTCTACGCTCAGGGCGTTCGGTACGCTCCGGCGTTGGCCCCCAGCTTGGGGCCGGCCCCGGCGAGCTCAACTTCCTACCTTTTCTACAACTCGAATTCCGGGTTCTATTATCAGTCGGCAGCCGTCGGGGCGGCGAGCGGCGACGCGCTGATTGGCCAGGTCGTGGCCGGATCAACGGCGGTAACCTCCGTCACCCAGGCCACCAAGATCTATGGACAAGTGGCCGCTTCACCGGCGGCGGCGGGCAACTTCACGCTTCCGCACGGGCTGGGGCGGGCGCCCGTCGGGGCCGTGATCCAGATGACCTCGGGCGGGGCGATCTGGTTTCAGGCGGCGGGGATGTTTGACGGCACCAACGTCTACCTCGTCGCCTCCGACAAGGGAGTCACCGGCAAAGTGCAGGTCTGGTGACCCTGTGGGTCGATGGAGAGTAACGCGATGGATAACCTACGCGAGAAGCTGGAAGTTCCAGTGACCGGCAGGCTACAGGCAGAGAAGTTCCGAAGTTTGCAGAAATGGTGCAGCATCTCGCTCCGCAAACGCTCGGAGGTGATTGGCCTGGTGCTGGAAAGGGTGCTGGAGATTTATGAACACGAAGAGAGGACGGAACAGCCGCTGGAGCAGTTTATTCGCCGCCTGCGCCTGGATCCGCCGCCTTAGCGTGCCTTGAGGTGTCTAAGACGTTTAGGATGTCTAGAACGTCTGGAACGTCTCGAATGTCTAGGATGTCTATTACGTAATAAACGTTCTATACCTTGACAAGGCCCATAGGCTATTGTAAGCTCTCTGTATGACGCGATCATTAGGCGATCATAAGGGGGCGAAATAGTCATGTTGCCATGGCCATTCTAGTGGTAAGTCAGGACATGGCCGGGGGCCTCGCCAAGGTGAAGTAAGGACGAAAGACCGAGGCAAAGAAGTGAGGGGCAAAGGAGGCCTCCCGCCATGCGGATCATGTTTTGGGCGTTAGACGCTACGGTTCTGTTCAGTTTGTCGCTGCTCTACCTTCACCAGGGCTATCACCGGAAGAATCAGATCTTCACCCTGTGGCTGTGTTGCGGCGTATTGATGCAGTTGGCTGCGGCGTGGGGACTTGCCGCGGGATCGCCGCCCTGGATAAGCCGGGTGGGAGTAGCCTTTGACGTCATTCTCTATTTGCTCACCGCGGCGGTTATGGCGCTGGCCTTGATGCGTCGCGACTGTCCCGTGAACCGGAGTTTGCTCTGGGGGTTGGGCGCGATGCTGGTCCTCAATGTCCTTACGCGCTTTCTGGGCAGCGGCGTCGAACACGCGGTGCGCGTCTGGCTGAGAAACATCGCGTTCTTCGGACCGGCGATCTTCCTGCTGATTGCGCTCTCGAATATCAGGCTTGATCAACTTCCACTGTGGGTGGACTCGGCCGCGCGGCTGATCGCTTCCGGCTCCATCGAGGAGCCGGCGGCGGCCGCCATGCAAGAGGTCGAGTTGGGCACATCGCGCCCACATGTGGGGTAGGGCTGCCGGCTCGGCGCCCCTTCGGATTGGATAACCAGGGGCAACGTGTACCTGCCCGAGGCTCGAAACTGGAAGCTCCAAGCTTGCCCGGGCGCTGGCGCGCCCGCACTTCTTGGCCTAAAGAAACCTTTAGCAGACCTTACCTCTGCCCGCCGCGGGAAGGAGCGCGGGAGGTGGAGGGCCGAATGGGCAGGACCCTCCACTTTTCAACTAAGGCAACAGAAAGCCGGAAAGCAACTATTGCTTCTCGGCGACGTACGTTGAGGTTGCGCCGGTCAGCTTATTCGTCGAGACCACCGTCATTTTCTTCCCATCGGGCGCGACGGTCATTTTTCGCGCAAAGATCACCTTGCCATCGCGCTTGTCGGTCTCCTCGATGGTGCGGTCATTGACGCGCTTCAGAGAGACAGAGTTGTAGGTATACGTTCCCTTCACCGGGTAGTCTTTGCCGTCCAGCTTCGCAGTGTAGCTCTCGCCTGTCGGTTCGGACATGCTCAGCTCATTGCCACTGCTCGTGTAAGTGGTGGTGAGGCCATTGTCACTCTCTTGAACCTTGTTGACTCGCCACGAGCCAGAAGTCCCATTCGCTCCCGCCGGTGCCTTTCCTACCCGCGTGTACGTAACTTCCACGCTCACCGTTTGGTCGCTGTTCTCCGGATGGCTGGTAACCTTCGCCGTCAGAGTGTTGCCATCGTCCGACACGGTCCGAGTCTGCTCGGTTACCGTCTTGCCGTTCTTTTTGGTCGTGGTTGCAATCGACTTGGGATCAACTTCACGCACGCTGACCGTGTCGTAAGGCTGGCCGGTAACGGACTGGTCCTGCCCATCAGCCTTCACGTGGATCTTGGGGCTGCAACTGGAACAGTCATACATGCCTTTGTTCAACGAAAAGACGTTAGGCTTCGGTGATAACTTGGATTGGTCCATGTTGGTGCGCCAGGTGCCGTCGAAAGGGCCTTGCGCCAGCGATGATGCGGGAGCCCACAACACCAGCATGAGAAACAACGCGTAAGCGACGAGCCGCTCGATTTTGCTCATATCAATTCTCCTCCACCGGGATTTGGATTTTCGGGATTTAACGCAAAGCTAACATACCCCATTTTGAGCAGACTTGTCAAAGGCGACTCGGGTTGGTTAGTGTCCTAATCTTGCCAGTGGGTCATTCTGAGCCCCTCGCTGCGCTCAAGGGTACACTGACATGCCGGGGAATCAGGCACTACCCCTCACGGAGACTTTCGCGTCGATCGTGCGGTACAATGGCTATCGATCCTCTTTCAGGAGACTTCCGATGACCGGTACAAAGATTCTGATGTTTGCACTTCTCGCGGGTTTGAGTGTCGGAGTGGCTGGTAACAATTTGGGCTCTGCGGCCCGGCCAAGTGCTCTGCTTTCGCCGCAGGAGTCCAGTTTCACGCTGGAAGGCAAGGTGACGCAGGTGGTCAAAGACAAGCTCACTGTGAGCACGGAAGAGAACATCATCTTTCATGTGCGCGTCGACGATAAGACGGACATCAAACGCGACGACGGCTCGCCGGGGTCGGCGAAGGACTTGCACGCCGGCATCCGGGTGAAGGTTGCGGGCGACCTGGAAGAATCGGGTGAGATCAAGGCGCAGAAGATTGAGATTGAACCGAAGAATTGATCCATTGAGTCATTGGTTCATTGAGCCATTGAAGAACGGAGATGGTAGACGGTAGAAGGTAGACGGCATAAGGGGAAACCCCCATATGCCTTATACCGTCTACCCGCTACCCTCCGTCTTTTTCAATGGCTCAATGGATCAATGGGGCAGTGGATCAATTC
>Ga0326728_10021043_pt1 | contig 12331 bp, 11 predicted proteins | sample MB3enrmetagenome_FD_207602 | JGI IMG/M metagenome (GOLD analysis project Ga0326728, IMG submission 207602) | Lab enriched peat soil microbial communities from McLean, Ithaca, NY, United States - MB31MN | ecosystem: Environmental > Terrestrial > Soil > Wetlands > Peat | place: USA: New York...
GTGCACTTCCCAGAAGCAGGATCAGCCCAAATCCGAGCCTCCAAAACGGGATTCTCCTCGGCTTCGGCGCAGTTGGTTTTTGGGGTTCACTCATTTTGGCGTCCTGAAAAAGGCAATGGCCTTATGCCCGATCCAACTCCGCAAACAGCTCACTCAGCACGACGCGAATCGGTGTCTCGGGTACATTGAGCTCGCCCGGCCCTGCCGCTTCGAGCCCGCCAGAAATATAGCGATATGCAAGCCGCCGGTCTGGGTCGATTAGCCAAATGTGCCCAATGCCAAACCGGTCAAAATCCGCGAGTTTCTCCATCATTGCGAGGAAGCGGTCTTCCGGCTCAAGCACCTCGAAGACCGCCAGCGGTGGCGTCGTCAGAATCTGCTCCTTAGACTCGCCGCGCTGAAGCACGCACACATCAGGACACCGAATCCGAGTCGCCGCAACCCGCGTACGCAGGCTCGGCAGCGGCAGAAACGGCCAACTCCGCCATTCCTCTTTGCCCGAAAGAATCCAAAGCAGAGACGTAACCGTGCAGGCATGGCTGTACCAGCCCACAAGCCGTTCCTCTATGCGCCCATCCACGTAATCGCAGTCGGGTCGGTATACGGTTTGAAGATACTCTTCAACCGATGCGAACGGTGCGTCGATGGGCAGCGTGGCCATGCCAATAGTATGCTCCCAGCGCGGGCGAGAAGCCAAGAATAGCACTACTCTCAGGTTCCCAAGTGCGAGGGACCTGGGGCACCCATTTTCGAGATTTCTTGCTGTTTACGCCCACTCGCCTTTGCGCATCAGCGGCTCGGTGACGCCAGTGGCAGTGACGCCGTCGATGTCGAGCTCGCCGGAGCCGATCATCCAGTCCACATGGATCAGGCTCTCGTTGGCGCCGCGGGCAGCGAGTTCTTCCTTCGATAGCTTGTCGCCGTCGCGAATGCACGACGAGTACGACTGGCCGAGCGCGATGTGCGAAGCGGCGTTCTCATCGAAGAGCGTGTTGAGGAAGATGAGGCCGCTTTGCGCGATGGGTGAGGAGTGGGGAACGAGCGCCACTTCGCCCAATCGGCGCGCGCCCTCGTCGGTGCCGATGAGTTTCTCAAGCACCTCCTGCCCGCGCGTAGCTTTGGCCTCGACGATACGGCCCTCTGAGAAGCGCACGTGGATGCCTTCAATCATGGTTCCCATGTGCGAGAGCGGCTTGGTGGCTGTGACGGTGCCTTCGGCGCGAGCCTTGTGCGGCGCGGAGAAAACTTCTTCGGTAGGCATGTTGGGGATGCAGTAGATGCCGTTGCCGGCGGTGGTGCCTCCGCCGAGCCAGAGGTGATCGTCGGCCAGGCCGAGACGGAAGTCGGTGCCGGGGCCGCGATACTGGAGCGCGGAGTAGCGCTTTTCGTTCAGCATCTTCGCGCGTTTCTGCAGGCCGTCGTCGTGGGCCTTCCAGGCACCCACCGGGTCGTCGCCGCCGATGCGGGTGGTGGAGAAGATCATCTCCCAGAGCTTGCCGAGGGCGGCATCGGGCGCGTCGTTGGGGAACAACGCCGCAGCCCAGGCCGGCGTGGCGCTGGACACGATGGTCCAGTTGATCTCGTGGCGGGTGATGAGCTCGAGCGCGGGCCGATAGGCCTGCGAGACGGCGCGGTTGGCGCGGCCCACCTTATCGGGGTCTTCGTTCGACAGCAGCGAGGGATTGCCGCCCGCGATCGCCAGCCGCGCGGTGCCCGCCTTGAAGGCCGCGGCCATGCCGTCGTAGAGCCAGCCGGAGGCGCGGTCAAAACTGGCGTCGGGCGCGAAGTGGTAGCGCATGAGCGTGGCTTCGTCGTCGGTGTAAAGAGTGGTCACGAGCGTGGCGCCGACGCGATAGGCGTGCTCTGTAATCCGCCGGGCCAGCGGCAGCGCGTCCAGCGAGGCGGTCATCAGCAGCTCCTGGCCAGGTTTGAGTCCCAAACCCACTTTCACCGCAACTTCTGCCAGTAGATCGATCTTTTGTTCCTGGGTCTTGTCGATTTCGAGCGCCATTTGCGAGCCTCCGGAAATGTTCTGCAATAAGAGTAAAAGGCGGGATTCGGTTGGCTCAAGCCGGGGCAGGGTGGTTGAAGGGTTTCTTCCGCCCGCTCAAGCGGACTGAGGTCGGATCTCTGGCCGTTTTCCCCAGGCTCGCGCCTGAGGCTACCGTCTGACGCCCGCTTCGCGGGCTGGGGCTGGACCGGGTTCCGACGGCGGGGCGGGAACGTTCAGCATCGCGATTCCGTACCAAGGTGCAATGAGCGAAACCTTCAGTTGGGGCTGGGTAGAGCAGGAAGTTGCGCGAACGGCAGAGGACTGGGACGCATGCGCCGGGCTGGCTTTGCCGCCCGCGGCGCGCTACGGGCCGCGCGATCAGCGGCGGCGCGAGGCCGAGTACGACCGAGCCATGCACGCGGTAGAGCGCGAGAACGAAGCTGTGAGGCACACCCGTGCGAGGCGCCTTGCCGCGCAGGAGCGCATTCTGGCCGTATTCAGCGAGTTTGCAACCGTGGCGCTCTCGCTCCCGGCGGATGCCATCGACCTCATTACCGGCGTCTTTCTGCCCACGGGCGCGGAGTTTGCCCGCCGTTCGCGGCAATTCGACCCCGAGCTGACCATGGCGTCGATTATTCAGGCCTGCCGCAATGCGTGGACCGTGTGCGGCCTGCAGCCGCTCCTCGGCGAGCCTGCCGGAATCACGCCCTCGATCGTCGGTTACAGTCTTCTTTACCCCTATACCGACAACTACCTGGACGCCGCAGAGGAGTCTTCCGCCGCCAAGCGCGAGTTTTGCACGCGTTTCCGCCAGCGGCTGCGCGGCGTATCGCAGCCGGCCACTAACCGGCACGAGGCTGCAGTGTGGGCCCTGGTCGCTATGGTCGAGGGCCAGTATCCGCGCGCGCAATTCCAGCAGGTGTATGACAGTATGTTGGCTATCCACCAGGCGCAGGAAGAAAGCATCGCCCAGTTGACGGCGAAGAGCGCAAGGCGGTTCCTTCAGCTTGGATGGCGTCGCCCGCGGCTCGACGGCGCGCCGCCGGTGGAGCGCTTACTGGCCATCAGCTGCGCCAAGGGAGGAACTTCGGTGCTGGCCGATGCATGCCTGGCGCGGGGCTGGGTCACCGCCGAGGAAAGCCGGCTAGCTTTCGACTGGGGCGCGCTATTGCAGTTGGGCGACGACCTGCAGGATGTGCATGAGGACCTGCGCCGCGGCTCGGCTACGTTATTCACTTGTGCCGCAGCCGAAGGGCGGCCGCTCGATGCGCTCGTATGCCAGCTTCTGAATTACGCCGAGCGCGTGGGCGCCGAGATGGACGAATTTACCCATGGCTCGCCGGCGCTCAAGAACCTGTTGCGCACAAGCTGGCGGTCGCTCATTGTTGCAGCCATTGCCAACGCCCGCGAGTTCTTTACTCCGGCTTTTGTAAGCGAAATAGAATCGACCGCGCAGTTCCGATTCAGCTTTCTCGCCAGGCGGCATAAACATGTGTGCCGGCGCAAAGGACTCTACGCCGATGTCTTCGGCATTCTGAGCGAAACTGAGGAAGAAGCGCCGGCGGCGTACGGTGAGATGCGAGCGCAGGCGCCGGCAGCGGTGTGAGCGTGCGGGCGTGGACGCCCGCACTACAGCCGGTCAGGACAGGCTGCGGAAAAACTCATCAAACGCGACGAGATTCCCGAAGACCATTCCTCGGGGGCTTAAGCCCCTCCTCATTTGAAACGCCCTGACGGCACGACTGAAGTCGTGCCCTGACACTTTGTGCGCCACCGTTGAGTTTTTCCGCAAAGTGTGGAGACCGGCAGTACGAAGCTCAAGTCTGCGACGGTGCGGTTTCATGCGTGGATTCGTGCACTCCCACCCTTGCCGCGATGATGCTGCGGCAAGGATAGGGCGCGGAACTGTCGTATCGGAACTGGCTTCCGGCTAATACCGGTCGGCAAAGTCCGGGTCCACGGGATTTTCAAACAGCGAAGCATCGCGCGTCACAATCGTCAGGCCCGAGGGCGTAACGAAATAGCGGCGCTTATCTTCGAGCGGATCGTAGCCGATGACCGTGCCCTCGGGGATGTGGACATCGCGGTCGATGATGGCGCGGCGAATGCGGCAGTGCCGGCCGATGCTCACATGCGAAAAGATGATGCTCGAGTCAACTTCAGAGTAGGAGTTGACGCGTACATCCTGCGAAAGGACCGAGTTTGAAACCATGGAGCCGGAGATGATGACTCCGGCGGTGATGATGGAGTTGACGGCCATGCCGGAGCGGCCCGGTTCGCCGAAGACGAATTTGGCCGGCGGATACTGGCGCACCCGCGTGCGGATGGGCCAGCTCTTGTCGTAGAGGTTGAAGATCGGGGAGACCGAGCAGAGGTCCATGTTGGCCTCGTAGTAAGCGTCCAGTGTGCCGACATCGCGCCAGTAGAGGGCCTGCTTCTTGTTCTCGTCTACAAAGCTGTAGGCCATCATCTTATTCTTGCCCAACATGGCCGGCAGGATGTTGTGGCCGAAGTCGTGTTTGGAATCGGGGTCGTCGGCGTCGGCTATGAGCGCTTTGAGCAGCGTCTCGGTATTGAAGATGTAGACGCCCATCGAGGCGTCGACGGAGTCGGGACTGAAGGGTGAACGGAAGCTGGTGGAAGCCGGCTTCTCCTGGAAGCCGCGTATTTCGCCGGTCGGTCCCACCTCAACCACGCCGTAGCGCGAGACCTCGTCGGGCGCGATCGGCAGCGTGGCCAGGGTGACCTCGGCGTTCGTCTCTTTGTGGTACGCGAGCATGCGGCTGTAGTCCATCTTGTAGATGTGGTCGCCCGAGAGAATGATGACGTGCCCGGGCTGCTCGCTGCCGATCGAGTAGATATTCTGGTAGACCGCGTCGGCGGTGCCCATGTACCAGTTGGCGCCGGTGCGCTGCACGGGCGGCATCAGTTCAAAGAACTCGCCCAGCTCCTGGGCCACAATTCCCGTCCAGCCCTCGCGGATGTGCCGATTGAGCGATAGCGCCTTGTACTGGGTGAGGACGTACACCCGCCGCAGACCGGAGTTGATGCAGTTTGAAAGGGTAATATCGATAATGCGATAGTGCCCGCCGAAGGGTACAGCCGGTTTGGCGCGATCTCGCGTGAGCGGAAACAGACGCTCTCCCGCGCCGCCTGCGAGCAATACTCCGAGGGTGTCTTTCATATCCATTGGTCCCCCGACCTAATTTCCTTTGTCATCACGTCATCCCACGGTTCGAAGCGCGACCATCCGGAGTCTGGACTGCTTCCGGAGCCCCACCGGCGAGGATGGGATCGAACGCTGGAGAATACCACAACACGATGAACATTCGTCCACCATGCTTATCGATGAATTATTAGCCGGTGGAGTTGGTCCGCGTCAACCGCGGCAATGCAAAAAGCGAGGCGGCGCGAATAGCGCCGCCCGGGGAACCCGAATGTGTCTTCCTGGTGGAACCGGAGCCGCCGGCTACCAGCCCGAAACCCAGTTCGCCTTGCGCGTGGAGCGCTTGGCCCGGGTGAACTTGTACTCCCATCCGACCGAGATGGCGTAGTTCAAATCGAACTGACGATAGTCCGAGGTCGAGTACGGGGCGTCGTTGAATTCATAATCGGTGAGCACCATGTCCTGGGTAATGCGAAAGACCCAATGCTCCGATCGGTTCAAGTCAATGTGGGCGCCTGCAATGACTGCCGGGGCGACCTGGTTCTTGTAGAAATCGACCGCTGCAGGCGGGTTGCCGCGCAGGTCCTTCTCAAATTGGCCGCGGACCCCGCCCGCCATAATGTGCGCAATGAGCGCCGCGTGCTTATTGTGCGGTCCCAGCAACTCAGGACCGGCCACAAAGAAGTATTGCGCCACGAAGGGGCCTTTGATGTTCAGATCGTTCGTTCCCGCGCCGCTGGTGCCCAGGTAAGCGCGCCCCGAAGCCTGGATTCCCAGGTGGCGGGTGAGCCAGTAGGAGCCTTCCACGTCGAGGCCGCCGAGGTTTGCTCCCTGCAGAATGTTGGGGCCGGCCTTCATGTGGTCGTATGCCATTCCCAACGACACATCGTAACGGTTATCGTAACGAACCTTGGCCAGCGGGTCGATCTGGATGTACTCGGGAGCCGCGGGCGCCTGGTTGTCAGTCTGCACGGCGGCGGGCTGCTGGCTGGAGCTCGAATTCTGGGCTTGTGTTGGCGTTCCGGCGCACAGGGCAAAACCGGCGACGGCAGCTGCAATGACAAAAAACCTTACTTGAAGACGCATCATGAAACAGATTACAAGACCATACCGGCGAGGGACAACGCGGCCGGAGGTTGGAATTTGGGGGTTCAGGGTTCGCATCTCTCCATTTGATGCGTCCACAGCAGATATCGCACTGTCTTGAGCGTTTCGGAGAAATCCCGGCCGGCGTCGCGGGTCCCGGACTCCGGCTCCAGCGCAGGTGCGGCGTGCATGCTCCATTCGATGGGCGTACGGCTGAAGATAAGGGCCGAACGCTTCAGGTGCCAGACGCTCGAAACCACTTCAGCCGAGCGCCAGCCGTGCTGGTTCATCATGCTTACGCTCAAGCAGGCATTCTGGATGGTGTCGCGCGCCTGCGGCTCAAGCAGGACCGCCGATTCCGGAACTCCCTGGGCCTCGGCCGCGTGGGCCATGACCTGCGCCTCCACGAATCGATTGGTCACGGCGCCACCCGTAAAAATCAGCCTGGGAGCAGCGCCGCGCTCGTACTCATGCACCGCTTCGGTCACTCGCGCCAGCTCAGTTGGCGTGGGGTTGCCGTCGCGGTCGGCCGCGGCGCCAAGGACGATGATGGCGTCGAATCGGGTAAGCGGAGTATTCGAGAGCGGCGCCAGCTGACGGGCGAGAATCGCCCAGACAAAGACCAGGACGACGGCGAGAATTGCGGCGAGAATGCCGCGGGTTCGCCAGCTCAAGCGACGGCGTTTTGAGGCGGGACGGCGCACGCGGCGGCGCGCCGAGGTACGTTTTCTGCCGGATGGGGGTGCAGCGCTCAAGCCGAATCGCCTCCAGATTCAACTCTAACGCTGACCCCTGACCCTTGATCCCTGGCTATCCCAGGTCCAGCGGCTCGCCCCAAGCCGAGAACACAATCTCTTCGAGAGGCTTGCGATTCCGGGGGGCAAGCTCGCGCTTGATCAGCTCCTCGCTGCCGAGCGTCTCGGGGTCGTCCTGGTAGCCGAGGGCGATGGCCGCGGCAATCTGGTAGTCTTCCGGAATTTCAAGCAGCGTCCGTGCTTTCTCGCGGTCCACTCCGCCCATCTGGTGACTGGCAATGCCCAGCGCTGCGGCCTGGAGCACCAGGCAGGCGCTGGCTGCTCCCAAGTCATAGAACGCAAAGTGGTTCGGCGAATCGTTGTGGCTCATTTTGACCTTGGCCAGGCCCACGATCAACACGGGGGCCTTGGGCGCCCAAGCCTGGTTGAAGCCCATCAGCGAGGCGTGGATCTTCTCGTGGGTGCTGGTTCCGCGCAGGCCCACGATGTAACGCCAGGGCTGCTCGTTGTTCGAAGAGGGCGCCCAGCGCGCGGCCTCAAAGATGCGATGCAGATCCTGCCTGCTCACTTCGCGCGGGGAAAAGGCGCGGGGGCTCCAGCGCTCGTGGAAGACAGGCAACACGCCGTCAACGGCGGGGGCGTGCTTCAAGTTGCTTAGTTCAGTGGCAGATAAGGACATGAAAGAAGGCTCCTGTGGGAAATTGGGAATGCATACCTTTGATTCAGAGAGCTACTCTGGGGATTCCGGGAGTGGGGGTTCGCACCGGCCCTCCGGGGGGCGGTGTGCGCTTTAGCGTCACGTTCGGGGGCGATGATGACCCTATCTATTCAAGTCTGTAAGCTGATGGGGACCCGGAAAAACCTTCCCAATAGACCCATAACCGGCTGCGGCCTGGGCAGAGCAAAATGGGCGTCATGGCGCGATAGACCTCTTCGGCGTCGACCAAGCCCGAAAATTGATCGTATGCCTCCTCGGAAATGGTCATCTACTGGTCAGGGCAGGATAATTTGCCATAGATGATTCTGTGGCCGCACTTGCAGGTCATGCTTGGCATAGCCGACTCTCCGTTTTTCCAACCCGGTCGCCGATCCGCCCGGCGGTGTTACGGGTAGATCCGGTGCAGGGTGCGCGCAAAGGGGATGGTCTCGCGGACGTGGTCGAGGCCGCAGATCCAAGCGACTGCCCGCTCGATGCCCATGCCGAAGCCCGAGTGCGGCACGCTGCCGTAGCGGCGCAGGTCGAGGTACCACTCGAAGGCCTGACGGGGGAGCTGATGCTGGTCGATGCGGGAGCTGAGCAGCTCGTAGCTTGAAACGCGCTGCGAGCCGCCGATGATTTCGCCGTAGCCCTCGGGCGCCAGCACATCCACGCAGAGCGCATAGCGCGGGTCCTGGGGGTCGGGCTCCATGTAGAAGGCTTTTACGTCGGCCGGATACCGGTGCACCATCACCGGCCGGTCGTATTGCGAGCTGAGCCAGGTTTCGTCGGGCGAGCCAAAGTCGTTGCCGTACACAAAAGGCGCCTCGAGGTGGCCGTCCTTGTGGGCCTGGTTGAGCAACTCGGCGGCCTCGTCGTAGCGCAGGCGCGGGAAGGGCGGCTTGATGGTTTCGAGTTTGGCCGGGTCGCGGCCGATGGTCACCAGCTCCTGGGCGCGGTTCTTCAGCACACTCTGAACGATGTGCGAGAGGAAGTTCTCGGCCAGCTCCAGCAGGCCGTCGAGGTCCATAAAGGCTACTTCCGGCTCGATCATCCAGAACTCGGTCAAGTGCCGGCGGGTCTTGGATTTTTCAGCGCGGAAGGTCGGTCCGAAGCTGTAGACCTTGCCCAGCGCCAGGGCCGTGGACTCGATATAAAGCTGGCCAGACTGAGTGAGAAAGGCCGGATCGCCGAAATAATCCACCGGGAACAGCGTCGAAGTGCCTTCGCAGGCCGCCGGGGTGAGGATGGGCGGGTCGGTGCGGATGAACCCGTTGGAATCGAAATACTCGGCTGCGGCCCTCATGATCTCGGCGCGGATGCGCAGAATGGCCGACTGGCGGGGCGTGCGAACCCAAAGGTGACGGTGCTCCATCAGGAAGTCGACGCCGTGCTCCTTGAGCGAGATCGGGAACGGATCTGTCTCCGGCACGCGGTGAACGACCTGGATGTTCTCAACGTCCAACTCATAGCCGCCCGGCGCGCGCTTGTCGGCGCGGACGCGCCCCTCGACCACCACGCTCGACTCCTGTGTGAGGCCTTTGAGCGCTTCGAATACTTCGGCGGGCACGCTTTTTACGTGAGCAACGCCCTGGATAGTGCCGGTTCCGTCGCGAAAGATGGGAAACAGCAGTTTGCCGCTCTCACGCAGGTTGTAAAGCCAGCCGCGCAGGGTGACGGAGCGGCCATCGAAGGCGCCGATTCCGGCAATGGTAGCCACGGGATGCGGGTCAATTTCAGGAACGGGCTCGGGAACAGGAACTTCGAAGGGGTCTGACATGGTTTTTTCTCTGGTCTCTCTGGTTGCGCGGGCATCCCCGGGCACTCTTTCCCGCGCAACGGGCATCAAAAACTTATAGAGCCACGGCACGGGACTCTCCAGAATAACGCGGCGCCCAGAGGCTTGGCCGGATTGCACAAGGGGGCGGGTTTGTTTTGTAATACAGTAAGAACTTTTGACGGCAACAATATCTGCGCCCTTTGCGTCGTGCAAAGGCGAAGAGCAATGGCAACCAGGAGGAGCCGAAGGCAGCGATGACCGACCATGTTGAAGTCACGAGCGAAGAGATCCAGAAGACTCAGGCCGATCCTGAAACCGCTGAGCGGTTCATTGCCGAAAAGCACATCGGCGACCGAATCCGCCGGCTGCGTCTGAAAAAATCGATGGGACTGGTGGAATTGGGCCGGCACACCGGTCTATCGGCCAGCTTTCTTTCCCAGCTCGAAACCGGCAGGGTGGTGCCGACCCTGCGCAACCTGGCGCGCATTGCCATGGTTTTCTCAAAGGACCTTTCCTACTTCTTTGAGAGCGAACCCATGGCGATCTTCCGCGTGCACCGGCAGAAGGACCGCGTGCGGCTGCCGCAGACGGGCGTGGAACCGCCGACCTACACCTTCGAGAGCCTGGGATTCATGGTCCCCGACCGGCACATGGACCCCTACTTTGCCGAATTCATTCCGATGACCGGGGAGATTGAGCCGAAGGCGCATGTTCATCCCGGATATGAGTTTCTCTACGTCCTGAGCGGAGAGCTTAAGCTCTCCCACGGCGACCAGCAGACTGTGCTTGGGGCAGGCGATTCGGTCTACTTCGATTCCGCCACTCCGCACTCGTACCGATGCGGGGGGCAAACGCCGGCGGGAGCGATCATCGTAACCATCCACCAGCCGTTGCAGGCCCCGGCGCAGCCCACACGCAGCCAGGTTGCGGGAGCGAATGGGCCGAAGCCATTGAGCGCCGGGCCGCACCGGACGAATGGCGGCGAAGAGGCGGCTGAGGGCAGGTTTTAGTCGTGCCCTGACACAATGCAGTGCGCCGTATGGTTCTTCGTCGGCGTAGCTTTTCGGTCCCTCTACTCGCTTGAACCGGTGTCGTCCGCCGGCAGAAACTGGTAGCTCACGAAGGCCAGGCTCTTTGAATCGGGCGACCAGTTGGGCACGTTCATTGAGCCGTCGCCTCCCACGATGTTCGCCAGCACGCGAATGCTCAAATCGCTGGTGGATAGAATGCGAAGCGCCACGTCCTTGTTGGCCGCGTGCGTGGTCACGTCAGGCGGGTACGAGATGAATACGATCGACTTGCCGTCTGGCGATGGATGCGGCGTCCAGTTGCGGAAGTTGTCGTGCGTGATCTGCTCAACGCCGCTGCCATCGGCTCTCATGCGCGCAATCTGCACCCCGCCCCAGCGATCGGTGTTGAAGTAGATATATTGGCCGTCGGGCGAGTAGTCGGGATCGTCGCTGATGCCGGCGCCCGTGGTAAGTGCGGTCTCCGGACCTCCATCCACTGAGATTGCATAAATGTTTCCTGCGCCGTGGCTGGGCCGCGTGAAAGCGATTGTTTTCCCGTCGGGCGACCAGGTGTGGAAGTAAGAATCGGGATTGACGGTCACCGGCCGCGGCGTTCCTCCCGTTGCGGGAACGATGTAGACGCGGTTGCCGGGATTCGACGCCATGGTGCAGGTGATGGCAAGCCATTTGCCGTCGGGCGAAAGGCCGTGGCTGCCGTTGCAGCCGGTCGCATTGCCGGTGTCAATCGGCTGGGGTGTTCCACGCCCGTCGGCGGCCACGCGGAACATCTTTCCATCCTGGTTGAAGATGAGCCACGCGCCGTCGCGCGACCAGTTGGGCGCAGTTGCGCGAGCACGTGCTGAGTAGGCCACCATGGCTCGGCGCGCGCCGGGGTCGATCCCGATGGCCTTGAGCGAGCTGTAGACCGCCATCTGCGGCGGCGCGACCGGCGCGGCCAGCGGCTTGAGTTCGACGTGCGCAAACGTAGCGGCCTCAACCGCGCTGGGATTATGGGCCGAGAGCCCGATGCCCGCATAGAAAGGCTCATCGAGATGCATCTTTGTTGCCGCGCCCACCTGGTGCATAGGCTCTCCGCGCAGGCTCACAAACATGGTGAACTCGTCGCCGCGTTTTTCGAGTCTCAACCGCCGCGGAGGGTCGATGTTCAGCTCGATGCTCTGTGTTGTCGCGCCTTTCGCGTCGCGGAATTGCAGCCCAGTCAGTCCCGAGCCATGCTGCGCCGCATCCACGTAGGCTCCATCGGCGTCCAGCGTCTGGCGGAAGATGAGAATGGCTTTGCGATGCTCGTTGTGCGTACCGGTCTTCTCAGGAAAATCGATATCGGCCGTCAACGAAACATCGCCCGAGACCTTCTTCCACAGAAAATGGAATCCATCCGTTGTTCCCCACAGGTTGGCGCCTGCCGAGTGGATGGTGTAGATGCCGGTGGCGCGGTCAAACGAGGCAGCTCCCGGCGGAGTCACGCTACCCACGTCGGATTGACCTTCGAAGACTCCGGCCGCGCCGGATTGAGCCGCAGCGAAAGGGATGCAAAGAAAAAGAGCGAGAGCAAGGGCGAGGCAAACCCGTCTGAATGGCACAAAGATCTCCTGGGCGCGGATTGCCGCGCATGCGTTTCAGAAGGCCTCGAACGCCTTCGGCGCGGCGAGCAAACTATAGGAGCGGCGGGAGGGGTTGTCAAACGAGGAGCAGCGGAGTTAGCGGAGTCAGCGGAGTCACCGGAGTTAGCCCGCATTTCTCACAGGTTCATTGCCGATTGCGGCGACGATAGATAGGAAAAGTGTTGGAAAGGCCGTCTTTTCATGGCATAACTGCGTTATCGA
>Ga0326728_10021046_pt1 | contig 12329 bp, 9 predicted proteins | sample MB3enrmetagenome_FD_207602 | JGI IMG/M metagenome (GOLD analysis project Ga0326728, IMG submission 207602) | Lab enriched peat soil microbial communities from McLean, Ithaca, NY, United States - MB31MN | ecosystem: Environmental > Terrestrial > Soil > Wetlands > Peat | place: USA: New York...
TCGGCGGAAACGCGGGAAGCGCGCGCACCTTCTCGCCGACAATTCGCAATCCGATATGAATATGGCCCAGCAGCTGTCCGTCGTTGGAGTAGGAAAATCCGCGCTCGTAATTGAGCTCGTAGATCTTGCCGATGTCGTGCAGGATCGCGCCGGTGAGCAGCAGATCGCCGTCGATGAAAGGGTAATGCTGCGCCGCCAGGCGGGCCATGGCGCAGAGCGAAAGCACATGCTCGATGAGGCCGCCCAAAAAAGCGTGGTGAATGTGCTTGGCGGCCGGCGCGCGGCGGTAGCGGCGGGCGATGTCCTCGTCGTCCAACACCAGTTCGAGCAGGCCCTTGAGATGAGGGTTGGTGATGGCGGCGGCAATGGCTCGCAGCTCGCCCCACATTTCGTCCTGATCGCGGTGCGACGACGGGAAATAATCGCCGAAGTCGATCTCGCTGTCGTCCATCCGGCGCATCTTGTGGATGGTCATCTGCGGGCGGTTGTGGAAGATCTGCACCAGCCCTTTGACGCGCACGAAATCGTCACGGTCGAAGGCGTCGATCACCTCGGCCACGTTGTCCCACATCTTGGCGTCGAGTTCGCCGGTACGGTCGGCCAGGAGCAGCGAAAGGTAAAGCTCGCCGCTCTTCTTTTGACGGATCTCCTTGGAGTGGACCAGGAAGCTGGTGGTAATCAGCTTGTTCGGTTCGAGCTCATTTACGTAAGGAGACTTCATTGTTTGATGGGAGGCATTGGCGGGCTGCTGTCCTCTTTCGCCTGTACCGCGGCGGCCCTCGCTTCGGGGTCGGCATCCTGGGGACGCGGCTTGCGATGCGAGGGTTTGGGCGGCTTCTCGGTTTCCGCCAGGGTCTTGACTTCGGCGGTGGTGCCCGGAATGGACACGCCGAGAACTTTCTTATGCGCCTTGGAACTGGAGAGCACTTCTTCCTTGGTGGTGGTTGCCGGCTTCAGCTGCGACACTTCCTGCCAGCGGGTGTCTTTGCCGGGGGCGGCGCCGGTATCGACGTAGCCTTCCTTGATTTGCAGGAAGGCCTGCTCGCGCAGTTTGGTCAGATACTCGCGCACCCTGGGCTCCATCTTCGGTCCCACGATCGCCTGCTGCACGTCCTCGCGCACTTCCTCGAACGACGCCTGGCCGGCGGCGTAGTGTTCTTCCACTTTGACGATCAGAAATCCGGGAGGAGAAGGGAGCTTGATGGGATCGGTGATGTACCCTTTGACGGCTTTGTCGCTGAAGACGATGGCTGCCAGTTCCGGGCGCAAATCTGCCCGCTTGTAGGGGGCGCCGAGGTATCCGCCGTTTTGCGCGGTCTCCGGATCATCGGAGTTGTCGCGCGCCAGGTCGCTGAATTTCTCTCCCTTGCGGGCGCGCGCCGCCAGGTCGGTGGCGCGTTGTTGCGCGACGGTGACCTGCTCGGGAGATTTCCCTTCGGTGGAAATCAAAATCTGGCTGAGGAAGACTTCCTCGTCGCGCATGTACTGGGCTTTGTGATCGTCGTAATATTTCTGCAGTTCGGCCTCGGGTACCGAGATCTTCTGCACAACTTCATAGCCGACCACCCTTTGCGCCAGAAGCTCGCGCTTCTTCTGCTCCTTCATTTCTTCAAACGACCGGCCGAACTGCTGCTGGAGGAATTCGTGAAACTTATTTTCGTCATTGAACTTCAGCTGCGTCTGCCAGGCGTTGAAATACTTGGTGACGTCGGCGTCGACGGTCACCCCCGGCATGTCCTTGCCCTTCTGCACGAGCAAGAGGTTGTCGATCTCTCCGCGCAGCACGTCCGCCTGGGCTTCCTTGACCTGTTGGTCCCGGGCGGGCCCTTTCATGCCGGACTGCGCGGCGATCATTTCGATCTCTTTCTTCTTCTCTTCCAGTTCACCGCGGGTGATGATCTCGCCGTTTACCTTGGCGACGATCTCCTCCACCACGTGGATGTTCGGGGCGGCAGCGGTCTGCGCGCTCGCGGCCATTGCTGCCACCGCCAAGCCTGGTACTACAAACTTAAAAAACATATTCCTTAAGGCTCCTATTTTAGCAGGACCGTCAGCCGGGAGAACTGCCGATTTGGGATCGAGATACCTGTGCAAGAGGAAGTCCGAAATCGGATGGCCCTTGATTTCACGGGTTTGGTAACGGCCGCCCGGCCCATTTCGGCACGGGTGGGCCGGATTGCCGCGGCCGTGCTTACCCAACGACCACTCCCTTACCTGGTCAGGTGACTATATAGTGGTAAGATCAGAGCATGCCAACCCGGGTTCTCAGCGCCTCCGAATTCAAGGCTAAATGCCTGGCGTGTTTGAGTGAAATCGAACAACGCGGCGAGCCGATTACCATCACCAAGCGGGGCCGTCCAGTGGCGGTGCTGGGACCGGTAAAACGACCCGCGCTGAAGTCGCCACGCGGCAGTTGGGCGAAGAAGGGGCGCATCGTGGGTGACATCGTAGATACGAGCGATCTGATCACCTGGGAAGTCGCCTCCGAATAGGAAAATCAAGAGTTGCTGCCACGCCTCCTGCTGGACACCCACATCCTGATTCGATGGCTCTTCGAACTCAGAAAGGTCTCCACCAGTCAGCTTCGATCGCTTGAATCCGCCATGCGTCGAGGAGAGCCTGTGGCTTTCAGCGCCATGACCCTCCTTGAGATCGCCGTTCTTTCGAGCGCAGGAAGACTGGCCCTAACCGGGCCTCTCCACGAGTTTTTCCGCGACCTGAATTCCAATCCGGCGTTTTGTTTGCTTCCGCTGACATACGACGTCGCCATCGAGGCCGCCTCGCTGGGTGTTTTGCGTGATCCGGCGGACCGCGCGATCGCGGCGACCGCTCGGGTCCACAGGCTGAAACTGGTGACCTCCGACCAGCGAATTATCGAATCCGGGTTGGTTCCAGTGGTCGAATGAATCCAGAGCGGATCGCCGGCGCCTTTTGCCATAAACCGAAGATAATTGCCTTTTTTTTGCTTGCGACTTCGCAAGGCGATGCGCCATATTGGAAAAGGCGACGGAAGAGCTGTGTAGAGCACAAAGCAGGTAACAAGTCGGACCATCCGTATTCGTGCTCGAGCTGTCTGGCGCCGGGGCGTTTTCGATGGCCGACAACCTCTTGTACTTCACGGAATTGCTGTCCATGCCGGTGCTCGACCTCAAGCGGCGGCGCATTGGCAGGGTCAAAGACGCCGCCCTGGTCCCCCGCGAACACGCCGCCCGCATCGACCGTTTCCTGGTAGGCGGCGGCGACACCTGGCTCACCCTCCGCTTCGACCAGATTCGCTCCATCACTCTCCGCGAGGGCATCCAGCTGAGCGACGAGCAGCTCCTTCCTTACCATGACGACGAGTACATGATGCGGATCGGGCGCGACCTGCTGGATCAACAGATCATCGATGTCACCGGCCGCAAAGTAGTGCGCGTTACGGACGTCACCATGTCCATTCAAAACGACGGCCAGCGCGATATCCTTACCGTCCTCGAGGTGGATATCGGGGTGCGCAGCATGTTTCGCCGCCTGTTTCAAGGCGTGCTGCCGTGGCGGACGATCCGGCGCCTGCAGAGCCGCATCCCGCCTAACTCCATCCGCTGGGAATTTGCCAACGTGGTGGAACCCGACCCCCTTCGCCGCCTGCGGCTGAACATTTCGTACGAAAAGCTGGAGGACATGCATCCCGCCGATCTGGCCGACATTGTCGAGGACCTGGCGCCGGCGGAACGGGAAGCGATCTTCGATTCGATCGACAGCGAAGCGGCCGCGGACGCGCTTTCCGAAGTGGAAGATCCCAAGATGCAAGCCAGCATTCTGGAGGCTCTCGAGCCGGAAAAGGCTGCCGACATCGTGGAGGAGATGGCGCCCGACGAGGCTGCCGACATCCTTTCCGAGCTGGAGGAGGAAACTTCGGAGGAGATCCTCGAGGAGATGGATTCCGAGCCCAAGGTCGACGTACAGGAGTTGCTGGAATTCGATGAGGATACCGCCGGCGGCTTGATGAATACCGAGTACGTGGTGCTGCACGACAACGCCACGGTGACGGACGCCATGGCGGCGCTCAAAGGCAACGAAGAGCTGCTGGAATCGCTGAACACCCTGTTTCTGATCGACGAGGAGGAGCATTTGACGGCGGCGATTCCGTTGGCGCGTCTTTTCCTGGCGAGCGGCGACTCGCGGCTCAAAGAGTTGGCCGCCGAGACGCTGATTCAGGTGACGGTTGACGAGCGGCAAGACCGCGTGAGCGAGTATTTCGATAAGTACAACCTTCTTACCTTGCCGGTGGTCGACGACGAAGGCAAGCTGGCGGGCGTCATCACCGCCGACGATATCATTTCCCTCCTGAGGCAGAAATAGCGGATGCGGAAAACCTTGGAACGTTTCCGCTCCCATATACTGATCTTTCTGGCCGTGCTGGGGCCAGGGTTCATCACCGCCATGGTCGACAACGACTCGGGCGGCATATGGACCTATTCGGCCGCGGGAGCGAAATACGGCTATCTGCCGTTGTGGACGCTACTGCCCATCACGGTCGTCCTGATCGTAGTGCAGGAAATGTGCTCGCGCATGGGCGCGGTCACGGGCAAAGGACTGGCGGACCTCATCCGCGAAGAGTTCGGCTTGCGCGTGACCTTCCTGGTGATGGCCCTGCTGGTGTTGTTGAATCTCACCAACGTGGTGGCGGAGTTCGCGGGCGTGGCCAGCTCGCTCGAACTGTTCCACCTGAGCCGCTATATTACAGTCCCGCTGGCCGCCGTGGGGGTCTGGTTTCTGGTGGTTAAGGGGAATTATGCCAGCGTCGAGAAAGTCTTTCTGCTAGCCAGTTTGATTTACGTGACGTACATCATTTCCGGCTTCCTGGTGAAGCCGGATTGGAAGTCGGCCGCCATCAACAGCGTCAGGCCGATCTTAATGCTCGATTCCGGCTACATTTACATGCTGATCGGCATGGTGGGCACCACCATCGCTCCCTGGATGCAGTTCTATCTGCAATCGGCAGTGGTGGAAAAGGGCATCACGGCGAAGGAATACGCCGCCTCGCGCCTGGAAGTCATAGTCGGCTGCATCATGACCGATGTGATCGCGTTCTTCATCATCGTCGCTTGCGCGGGCGCCATCTGGAGGGTGGCGCCGAAAGATATCAACGATGCCGCGGAGGCCGCGCTGGGGCTGAAGCCTTTCGGTCAGTACGCCTTTCTCCTTTTCAGCGCGGGGTTGCTGAACGCCTCCGTGTTCGCGGCGTCGATTCTGCCGCTCTCCACGGCGTATTCGGTGTGCGAGGGACTGGGATTCGAGGCGGGCGTCAATCGGCGGATGCGCGAGGCGCCGGTATTCTATTTCCTCTACACCTCGCTGATCGTGATCGGCGCCGGCGTGGTGCTGCTTCCCGGTTTCCAGCTGGTAAAAATGATCCTGCTCTCGCAGGTGCTCAACGGTGTGCTGCTGCCGTTCATTCTGATCTTCATGGTGATCCTGATCAATAAGAAGGACCTCATGGGGGAGTGGGTCAATCCGCGATGGTTCAACTGGGCATCCTGGGCGACGGTGGTGATCATGATCGGGCTGACGCTGGCGCTGACGGGGATCACTCTGCGGCAGGGGCCGGGCTAGCACAAAGTAGCGCTCAGTTGAAGAACATCGCAGGTCGAGCTTCATCGCCTTTGGTGGCTCGCAGGGACAGGCCGGGCTGTCGCCGGCTGTCGCCCGGCAGGCAAGCTTATAGTGGATCTGTGCTTTTTGGTTTGAATTGAGATTATCCACAGCCGCCGTAGTCGCGACGGCTGTGGAAATCTCAAGGGCAAACGGCAATTACGACTTTGGCAAGCAGTCATGCGATGACTAGCTTCAGTGCGTCGATTTGCCGTGTCGCTCAGACCTGAAACGAATACTCAGATCTGGCCTGGTCAGACTCTACTATAAGCTCTTCGCCGGGTCCGAGCCAGCCCCCACCAAAAGGCATGCATTTCGAAAGGAGAGAATCATGCCGGAAGAGATGACGGCGGCGGAGCCGGAATATGCCGCTTACGTGGCCCTGGATTGGGCCGATCGGGAGCATGCCTGGGTTTTGGAACTGCCGGGCGGCAAAAAGGAATCGGGAAAACTGTCGCAAACCCCAGAAGCCATCGACGCTTGGGCGGCCGAGTTGGCCCGGCGTTTTGGCGGTCGGCCCGTTGCCGTGGGATTGGAACAATCCCGCGGAGCGTTGATCTACGCCTTGCAAAAATACAGTCACTTGGTGTTGTATCCCATCCACCCCTCGACCAGTGCCTCTTACCGCAAGGCTCTGTTTCCTTCTGGAGGGAAGAGCGACCCGGTGGATGCGGATCTTCTGCTGGACCTGCTGGTGCGGCATCGCGACCGTTTGCGACGCTTACAGCCCGACGACCCCAGGACCCGAAAGCTGCAATTGCTCACCGAAAAACGGCGCCAGTTGGTCGATCAACAGACAGCGCAAACCAATCGCCTCACGGATCTGCTCAAGGTGTATTTCCCACAGGCAGTGGAATGGCTGCGGCCCCTGGACACGCCGATGAGTATTGCGTTTTTGCAGCGCTGGCCGACGTTACCGCAATTGAAAAAAGAAGACCCCGAAGTGGTGAGACGATTCTTTTTTCAAAGCGGCAGTCGTTCTCACCAGCGGATCCAGACCCGCCTGGCGCAGATCCAGCAGGCGCGGCCGGCGATCGAGGATGAGGCGATTGTCGGCCCCTGTGTGCTGATGGCCCAGGCCCTTTTGAAAGTCATCACCGCTTTGCGGGAGGGAATCGCCGCTCTCCAACAGGCCTGCCAGGAGGCATTTGCCTCCCATCCCGACGCGGAGATTTTTAGTTCCTTCCCGGGCGCCGGGCCGGTTCTCGCCCCTCGGCTATTGGCCGCCTTCGGTTCCCAACGGGATCGCTGGAACACCGTCGAGGACATGCAACCCTACACCGGCATCCCTCCCATTACCGTCACCAGCGGCAACTCCCTGCAGATTCATTTTCGCTGGAAGTGCCCGAAATTTCTCCGCCAGACCTTTCATGAGCACGCCGGCTGTTCCATTCAGCACAGCCAGTGGGCTCGCGCCTTCTATGACCATCAGTGCCAGGTGAAAAATCACGATCACCAGGCTGCTGTCCGGTCGCTGGCCTACAAATGGCAACGCATCCTCTTCCGCTGCTGGAAGAACCGGACGCCCTATCAGGAGTCCTTCCACCAGGAGCGGCTGCTGCGACAACACGCCGCAGCCCCGGCACTGCCATCGAATCGCCGCTCTGGCACCGCCGGTTCAAATCCTGTTCATTTCCAGTTCAAAATGGTCGCCGGGTTTAGCAAATTATCTGATGCCACCTCTTGACAGACTGGCTCAGATTCACTGAAGCATGTTCCACGAAACAGGCCGAACTCCAGTGGCGAGCGGAGCTCGCCCCGGCGCATCCGGTCATGCCTGTTCCGAAATAGGTTGCCCGGCAGCCAATCTGTGTGTTCGCCCGCCCGCGAACCTCCTGCCGTATGCGATCGCCGGCCGTTCGACCCAGTAATAGCTGATCGCGGCGCAAGCGAAGATGGCCACCAGATTCCACGGGGCCCGCTGCCAAATACTGCTTCCACCCGGCGGCAGAAAGAGCTGCTGCCAGATGTACAAGCTGTACGACAGGCGCCCGATCCACGCGAGCAGCGGCATCTCGAGAATGCGGCCGGCCCAACTCTCGGGCCTCGCCACTGTCGCCGCCGGCAGCAGCGCCATCGACACAGCGATCGTCGTGAGATAGCCGGGCGGAGTCCAAATCTGGCAGCAGATCGCGGCCAGCGCAGCCGACACGGCCAGCGCGGTTCCACCAATGCGTTCGAACAGAGCGCGTACCCGCGGATCGTCCCAAACCAGCGCCACCGCGCAGCCGAACAGCAGGATGTCGATACGGTAATCGGTGCGCGCCACCGAGCCGCGCAACTCGGGATTCAATCGCCCGATCCAATCGTAATGCGAGTCCGCCGCGCGCCACACCGCGATCGCCAGGGCCAGCGCCGGCGCCAGCCAACGCGCTCGCCGGAACCCCGCCATCCATAACAGCGCCGGCCATAACAAATAGAAATGCTCTTCCACGGCCAGCGACCAGAAGTGGCCCGTATACCAACCCTGCGATACCGGCGCCGTCAGGTAATTGCGATAGAAAAACAGGCTGGCCAGCAGTTGGCCGCCGTCCATCGGAATGAGGCGCAGTCCCAACCCAACGAGCGCCACCAGCGCGAGGTAGACGACAATCGGCGGAAGAATCCGGAAGGCGCGCCGCCGGTAGAAATCCCCGAGATCGATGCGGCGCCCCTCCATCAGGCGGCGTGTGATCAGGAATCCGCTGAGCGCGAAAAAGACCGAGACGCCCATCGCGCCATACGGAGCGAGCGCGGCCGTCGGCCATCCCGCGTGGCAGCACAGCACCGCCACGATGGCCAGCGCGCGCCATCCGTCCAGTGTGGGCAAATAGTTGTGTTCTAGCGCCAAAGCCGATTTACCACGCGAATCAGAATCGCGCCGCTCACTACGAACACCGCCAGCATCGCCCAGAACAGCTCCATCCTGCCGTACAGAAAATTGCCCACCGTGAAAAGCGCCGACCAGATGGTAATACATCCCGTGAACCAGCCGAGCAGCGACATCGGGAAATTCAACGCCTTCTCGTCCTCGGCCTCCTGCGCGGGCGTGATACCCGCCAGCTCGCGCACATGCGTCCATCCCGGCCCCGCGGGGCGCACCTTGTGGTAGAAATTGATCAGCGCCGCCTTATCTGTCTGCGGCCCGAGGTACGCGGTCGCCACCCAGAGCACGGTCGTGCAGGCGATGGTGATCAACAGCGCCTGATAGGTGCCGGGCGCCGCGCCCATCTTTTTCAAAATCAGAAACAGGATCGACACGCCGAACGAACTCACCATGGCGACGATCTCGCACCACGCCGTCACCCGCCACCAGAACCAGCGGACCAGGTAGAGGAGTCCCGTCCCCGCGCCGATCTGCAGTATCACGTCAAAGCTGTCCTTGGCGGTATCGAGCGCGAAGACCAATGCCGATGACGCCACGAACAGGATCACCGTGGCCACGCGTCCGGCCTTCACGTAGTGCCGTTCCGGCATGCCCGTTTTCACGAACCGCCGGTAGAAATCGTGCACCAGGTAAGACGCGCCCCAATTCAGGTGCGTCAGGATGGTCGACGAATTCGCCGCGATCAATCCGCCCAGCATCAGCCCCATCCATCCCGCCGGCAGGAAGCGCAGCATCGCCGGAAACGCGATGTCGTGACCCAGCAGTTTCGGGTCGAGATGCGGGAAAGCCTTTTGAATGTCGCTCAACTGCGGGTAGACGATCAGTGACGCGAGTCCCGTCAGGATCCAGGGCCAGGGACGCAACACGTAATGCGCCAGATTGAAGAAGAGCGTGCTGCCCAACGCATCCTTCTCCGATTTCGACGCCAGCATGCGCTGCGCGATGTAGCTGCCGCCGCCCGGCTCCGCGCCCGGATACCACGACGCCCACCATTGCACCGTAATCGGGATGATGAAAACCGCCATCGCCAGGTCCCAGTTGTTCTTGAAGTCCGGCATCATGGCGAGGTAGTTCACGCCGTGCGGCCCGTGCATCTGCGAGAGCTTCGTCATCAAGCCGTGGAGCCCGCCCACTTGCGGCAATTCCACCGCGAAATACGCCGCCGCGATGACGGCCGACATTTTGATGAAAAACTGCACCATGTCGATGACCAGCACTCCCCACAATCCGGAGTGCGTGGCGAAGACCACGTTCAGCAGTCCCACGAAAAGCAGTGTCTGCCAGCGCTCGAAGCCGAACAGAATCGCGGCGATCTTGCACGCGGCGAGATTCACCGTCGCCATGATCACGCAGTTGAACAGCAAACCCAGATACACCGAGCGGAAGCCGCGCACCGCCCCCGCCGCTTTGCCCGAATACCGCAGCTCGTAAAACTCCAGATCGGTGAGCACGCCCGAGCGGCGCCACATGCGCGCGTAGAAGAACACGGTCGACACGCCCGTCAGCGTGAACGCCCACCAGCGCCAGTTCCCGGCCACGCCTTCCGTGCGCACGAAATTGGCCACCAGATTCGGGGTGTCGCTCGAGAAAGTGGTGGCCACCATCGAGAGCCCGGCCAGCCACCACGGCACCGAACGGCCCGAAGCGAAAAACTCCGCCGTGCTCTTCCCCGAGCGCTTTCCCAGAAACAGCGCGGGCGCAAAGCAGATTAGTACCGCGATAAGCGCTACCGCCCAATCAAGTGTTTGCAGTTGCATGAATCCAAGAGTTTACTGCGTTTCGGGGTGGAGCGCGCCGGCGCCGGGCACGGCATCGATCAGGTGCACGCTCTCGTCGAACTCGCTGCGGCCCGCGAAGAAGTGCTCGATCAGCCCGCGGCGCACCTTCGCCGCGTCCTGCGCGCGACAGAGCACCACGGCGCATCCGCCAAATCCCGCGCCCGTCAGCCGCGCCCCGATAGCGCCCGACTCCATCGCCGCTTCCACCAGCCGATCCAGCGCCGCGCAGCTCACCCGCAGGCGATCCCGCAGGCTCAAGTGCGATTCCACCAGCACCCGGCCGAAAGCGTCGCCATCCCCGCGCTCCATGGCACTCACGGCGGCGCGAACGCGGAGCGCTTCGCTCGTCGTATGGAGGAAGCTGTCGCGCTGCGGCCCGGCATCGAGCTTGGCAGCCGCTTCGTCTGCGATCTCCAGCGCGTCCCGGTACGATCGTAGTCCCAGCTTCGCCAATGCCGTATCGCCGGCCGCCCGGCGCAGATTGTACTCCTCGCGTGCCGCGCCGGATTTCTCCGCCCTTTGCAGACTGTGCGCCACCAGAAAATGCCAATCGCGCGGCACCGGAATGTGGCGCACCGCCAGCGGCGCAAATTCCACCAGCGTTGCGCATCCCGCCTTCGACGCGAGCGCCGCCGCATGATCCATACCGCCGCCGCGCGTGCCCACAAACTGCTCGCCATCCGGCAGGATCTCCATCAACTCCTCGAATGTCGCGTCGCGGCCGTTCGCCTGGAGTAGCGCGAGCGCGAAGGCTACCATCAGCGCGGACGAGGACGAGAGTCCCGCGGCCGCCGGCAGATCGGATGTGATTGCGGCACTTACACCGTGCAGGACGCCCCACCTGCTGCCGACCGCCTGTGCGGCCGCTCGCAGGTAGTTCTCCCAGTCGCCGGCCGCCACCGGCTTGAGGCTTTCGACCCACGCGAACTCGCGGCGCCCATAAGAGGGGCTCTCCGCCACAATTCGCCGGTCCGATCGCGGATGGAATCGCACGTGCACGCGCCGCCGCAACGCCATCGGCAGCACGGGAAGCCCGTGATAGTCGATATGCTCGCCGATCAGGTTCACACGCCCCGGAGCCCACACCGTCCGCTCTTGCGTTTCCTCGCGCACCCGATCACGATACCACTATGAGGGTTCCCTTCCCGCCGATCTTGTCCCTGGCCCTATTGGCCTTCGCCGCTCCTCCCGCTGGCACGCCTTCGCCGGTGCTGCTGGTGGTGAACAAGGAAGGTTCGCTGGCGATTGTCGACCCCGCTTCCAACGCCGTGGTGGCCACCGTCCGCACCGGCGACGGTCCGCACGAATGCGTGGCGTCCGGCGATGGGAAACTCGCCTTCGTCAGCAACTACGGCGAGGGGAGCACGCCCGGCAGCACCATATCCGTGATCGACGTCGTGGAGCACCGCGAACTGCGCCGCGTCGATCTCGGAGTGCTCCGCGGCCCTCACGGGCTCGCCTTCGCTGGCGGCAAACTGTATTTCACCGCCGAGCGCAATCAGGTCTTCGCAATTTACGACCCCATCGCGAATCGCATCGAGTGGATCCAAGGTACCGGGCAGAACACCACCCACATGATTGCGGTCTCGAGCAATCTGAATACGGTATTCACCTCCAATATCGGATCGAACACCGTCAGCCTGTTCGAACGCAACGGCCCGCAAACCTGGAACCAGACGATCGTTCCAGTCGGCAAAGGTCCCGAAGGGTTCGACATCACACCCGATGGCAAGGAGCTTTGGGCCGCACACTCGCGCGATGGCGGCGTCTCCGTGATCAACATCGCCGACAAGCGTGTGGTGCACACCTTTGGCGTGCAGACCAAGCGTTCCAATCGCCTGAAGTTCACCCCCGACGGCCGCCTGGTGCTGATTACCGATCTCGACGCCGGCACGCTCCTCGTGCTTCACCACGCCACCTCCAAGGAGCTGAAGCGGATCGCTCTCGGCCACCAACCGGCGGGAATCCTGATCGCTCCCGACAGCTCGCGTGCCTACGTAGCGGTCACCGGAGACAACAACGTCGCGGTCGTCGATCTGCAAACCTTCGAC
>Ga0326728_10021047_pt1 | contig 12327 bp, 9 predicted proteins | sample MB3enrmetagenome_FD_207602 | JGI IMG/M metagenome (GOLD analysis project Ga0326728, IMG submission 207602) | Lab enriched peat soil microbial communities from McLean, Ithaca, NY, United States - MB31MN | ecosystem: Environmental > Terrestrial > Soil > Wetlands > Peat | place: USA: New York...
GATCCCACGCATCTCGATCCGCTGGCGCGGCCCATGACGGGCGGCGTGGGACAGTTCATGGCGAACCTGGTGGGAGAAAACCTGAAGATCCGCTGCCGCACTGAAAAGCCGGGGCTGATTGCGCGGGCCGCGAGGGCGCACGTTTCCGCGCAGGACCAGAAGGACGCCGATCTCGTTGGCCGCGCAGGAGTGCGCGCGCTCGCTGCTGGCGAAACCGAGAAGATGGTGTCGCTGCTGCCGCTCGGAACTGAAAGCGAATATGAGCTGGTTTCATTGAGCAAAGTTGCCGATGCCGAACGTCCGCTTCCAGCAGAGTGGATTCACAACGCGGCGATTCCTGTGGGCGACGAATTTTTCAACTACGCGAAACCATTGGTGGGCGAACTGACGCCGTACTTCGTCCGCTATACGAATTGATGCGTTGTGTGGAAAGGATGAACATGCAAAAGTCTGTGACAGCGGCCGCGCAAAGACCGCTTGGCGTGCTGATACTGGGGCGCAAGCGCCCGGGTTTCGACCAGGAGTGGAACCAGATCATTTGTGGGCGCGCCCTGGCCGCGCTGAAGAATCTGGGATACGCGACGGTAGGGGCCGAGACGCCGGTGATTGACGATGCCACCATCGAGGTGGCGCTGGACAAGATTCGCGCGGCCGGTTGCCAGGCGCTGGTGATGTTGCACCCCTCGATGGGAAATGGGCAACTGGCGCTCACGGTGGCGCAGCAGTGGCCCGATCCAGTGGTTCTGTGGGCGACGCCGGAGCGGCCGGGCGATGGCAAGGTGAGCTCGTGCTCGCTGGTGGGGCAGCATCTGTGGGGATCAACGCTGCGGCAGGCGGGTCATGCCTTTGAGCTGGTGTATGGCGATCCGGACGACAAGACCTTGCGTGCGGAAATAGTGCGGGCGGTTGCTATAGCGCGCACCGTGGCCGTGCTGCGCAGCGCGAAGGCAGGCGTGATCGGGACGCACGCTCCGGGATTCATCGATCTCGCTGCCGATCCGTTTCTTCTGCAAAGGACCATGGGCACGCAGTTGCACCCGTTGAGCCTGCCGCAATTTGTTGAGCGCGTGCATGCGATTCCTGAAGAAAATGTGCGCAAAGATGTGGAGCGCGTGCTCGACCTGAAGCTGCCGATGCGCGACGTGACCAAGGACGATTTGCCCATGAGCTCGCGTTGCTACCTGGCGATGCGGGAGCTGATGGAAGAGGAGAGTCTGGACGCAATCGCGATTCAATGCTGGCCCGAGTTGCCGAACATGATCGGGCAGTGGCCGTATCTGGCGGTTTCGCGGCTGGGCACCGAGAGTGTTGCGGTCTCGATTGAAGGCGATGTGGATGGATCCATTGGCAGCCTGATGAGCCGCGAGTTAGGCGCGGGGACCGGGTATTTGAGCGATTGGCTGGAGCACGACCGCAACTCGATTTTCTTCTGGCATCCGGGCATGGCGCCTATGGATATGTGCAATCCGGTGGGCTCGGAAGGCGGGCCGACGCTGGCCAAGCACTTCAATATCGTGAAGCCGATGGTGGTGGACGGAACCCTGCGCAGCAACGAGGACGTGACGATTACTCGGCTATGGCGGTGCGATGGCCGCTACCACATGACGGCATTTGAAGGGCGCTCGGTGACGCCGCGGCGCAAGGTGACCGGGAACATGGTGCTGGTGGAGCTTGCGGAAGCGGAAGTGGCGCGCGGCGGCGATGTTCCCGAGCGTTTCGACCGCCTGGTGCATGCGGGCATGCCGCATCATGTGCTGCTGTCGTTTGGTAAGGAGCGAGAAACGTTCCGGAGATTGGCGAGAGCGCTGGGCGTGGGGTGGTTGATCTAGGGAGACGAAGCGGATGAACGGCGAACAGCAAAAATCGTACAAGGTGTATCTCGGCGGCAAGTGGATTGAGACCGCTGAGAAGATTCAGATCACGGACCCGGCAACGGGGCAGCAGTTTGCCAGCGTTTCGGCACTCGATCAGGATCAGGTGCATGCGGCATTTGACGCAGCACAGGCGGCATTCCCCGCGTGGCGCGGAATCACGGCCAAGGAGCGCGGTGCATTCCTATTTCGCGTAGCCGACGAAGTGCACAAGCGCACCGACGAGATCGCCCGCCTCATCACGCTTGAAAACGGCAAGCCGCTGGCGCAGGGCAAGGGCGAGATGGCGACGACCGAGGACCATCTGCGCTGGTTTGCCGAGGAGGGCCGGCGGGCTTACGGGCGCGTGATTCCGCACCAGGCGCCAGGCAAGCGCAACATGGTGGTCAAGACGCCGATCGGCGTAGTGGGCGCGATCGCCCCGTGGAATTTTCCGCTGGTGCTGGGCATTCGCAAGGCCGCGCCGGCCTTGGCAGCGGGATGCCCCGTGGTGCTCAAACCGTCTTCGCAAACGCCGCTGTCTTCAATCGCTTTTGCGGAGTGCGTTGAGGCGGCGGGAATTCCCGGCGGGGTGTTCCAGGTTGTAGTCGGCAGCGCGCGGATGATTGCCGAGGAGTTCCTGACCAATCCCATCTGCCGCAAGATCACATTCACGGGTTCGACCGAAGTGGGCAGGGAATTAATCCGGGGAGCGGCGCAAGCGATCAAGCCGCTTTCGCTCGAACTGGGCGGGCTGGCGCCGCTGCTGGTGTTCGACGATTGCAACCTGGACCAGGCCGTGCTGGAGACGCTGGTCGCGAAGTTCCGTAACACGGGGCAGTCGTGCATCGCAGCGAATCGCATTTACGTGCAGCGTTCGATTCACGACGAATTCCTGAAGCGGTTTGTTGCCGGAGTGCAAAGGCTGAAGACCGGTCCCGGACTGGAGCCGGGCGTCGACGTTGGGCCGCTGATCAACCAGCAGGCGCTGGATGCGGCTTTGGCGCAGATTGAAGATGCCGCAAGCCGCGGCGGAAAAGTGCTCTGCGGCGGCAAGCGGATGGGGACGACTGGATATTTTCTGGAGCCGACGGTGATCGCCGGAGTCAGCGCGTCGTCGCTGTGCATGCTCGAAGAGACGTTTGCGCCGATGGCGCCCATTACAACATTTGATACGGAGGACGAGGCAATTGAACTGGCGAATGGCAGCGAGTACGGGCTGAGCGCCTACGCGATGACGCGCGACATTGCGCGCATTTTCCGGTTGGCGGAGCGGATTGAGGCGGGAACGCTGGGTATCAACGACGGCGCGCCCACTACAAGCAACGCCCCTTTCGGCGGCGTGAAGCAAAGCGGATGGGGCCGCGAACTTGGCAGCGAAGGTTTGGAAGCATTCCTCGAGACAAAGCATGTTTCGTTTGGCGGAATGTGACATTTACACGGCAGGAAGAATGAAGGAGCAAATGCGATGATTCAGTTTCTCGTTCACGATACAGCGGACACGGTTGGCGTGGCCGTCGTGGATATTGCGGCCGGAACAGAGTTGACCGGCCGGGATCTCTCAACCAACAAGCCGCTGACAGCAAAGGCGGCGCAGGATATTCCCCTGGGTCACAAACTGGCGCTCAAGGATTTGGCCGTGGGCGATACGGTGATCAAGTACGGCTGCGAAATCGGAAAGATCGTGCAGCCGGTGAAGGCTGGGCAACACGTGCACGTGCAGAACCTGAAGACGAAGAGGTGGGCATAATGAAGGACCAGACCATTTACGCATATCGGCGTGAAAACGGACGCGTGGGCATTCGCAATCACGTAATTATCCTGGCCGTGGACGACATTTCGAATGCCGCGACCGAGGCCGTGGCCAACAACATCAAGGGAACTCTGGGCCTGCCTCACGCATACGGGCGCCTGCAGTTCGGCGAGGACCTCGACCTCTTTTTCCGCACCATGATCGGCACCGGCTCGAATCCCAACGTGGCCGCGGCGGTCGTGATCGGCATTGAGCCGGGATGGACGCAGAAGATCGTGGACGGAATCGCGAAGACGGGAAAGCCGGTGGCGGGATTTTCCATCGAGGGTCAAGGCGACATCGCGTGCATCGCACAGGCTTCACGGAAGGCGAAGGAGTTTGTGCAGTGGGCGACGGAGCTGCAGCGCACGGAGTGCAAGTTCAGCGAGCTCTACATCAGCGTGAAGTGCGGCGAGAGCGACACCACCACCGGGCTTTCAAGCTGCCCCACGGTCGGCAACGTGATTGACAAGCATTGCGCGAACGGCGGCATGGCGTCTTTCGGCGAGACGACTGAGCTGACCGGCGCCGAGCACATTGTGGCCGCCAAGGCCGCGAATGACACGGTGCGCGCGCAGTTCCAGGCCATGTTTGACGACTACCAGAAGCTGGTTTTCGGCGAGAAGACCAACGACCTCTCCGAGTCACAGCCGACCAAGGGCAACATTGCGGGCGGACTGACGACCATTGAAGAGAAGGCGCTGGGCAACGTGGAAAAGCTGGGCAAGCATACGAAGTTTGTAGGCTGCCTGAAACCGGCAGAGATGCCTACGGACAGGGGCCTGTGGTTCATGGATACGTCGAGCGCCGCGGCAGAAGCCGTAACGCTGTGGGCGGCCTCGGGCGCGGTGGTGCACCTGTTCCCGACCGGACAAGGCAACGTGATCGGCAATCCCATTGAGCCGGTGATCAAGCTCTCGGGAAATCCCAAGACCGTGAAGTTGATGGCCGATCATATCGATCTGGACGTGTCGCCGATTCTGCAGGGCGAGATGACGCTCGACGAGGCAGGCGATGCGCTGATCGAGATGATCGTGCGCACCGCAAACGGGCGGAATACCGCGGCGGAAGCGCTGGGCCATCGCGAATTCGTGATGACCAAGCTCTATCGCAGCGCGTAGATCTTCGATCGTCGAACAGTTGTGGTTTCCCAGGTCTCAAAAGCGAGACCTGGGGTACCCCAGGTTAGCGCAGGAGCAAGGAATCAGAGATTTAGTGTGGCCTTTATGAATCGTTATTCCAAAGAAGTGCTCGTTAATGTCGTGACGCAACTGGCAACCGGAATGGGTGTGCCTGTTGCGGATGCGGCGCTTTTTGCCGAGGTGCTGGTGGACGCCGACGTGAGCGGCGTGTCAACCCACGGCGTTTCGCGGTTGAATATTTACCTCAAGCGCATCGAATTGGGACTCATCGATCCCAAGGCGAAGCTCGAGATCGAGCGGCAGGCAGGGAGCGTGCTGGTTCTTAATGCTGGGAACGGGCTGGGACAGATACAGGCGCGTAAGGCGCTGGATCTGCTGATGCCGATGGCCCGCCAGAACGGTGTGGCGACGGCGACCATCCGCAACTCGCAGCACTTTGGCGCGCTCTCCTGGTACTGCAACTACGCGGCCAGCCAGGACATGATTTTGCTGGCCATGACCAACTGCGAGCCGGCCATGTCGCCTGAAGGCGGATACGAAGCATTTTTTGGCACCAATCCTATCGCTGCTTCATTCCCCACCGGCAAAGGATTTCCTGTCAAGATCGATCTCGCGACTTCTGGAGTGGCGCGCGGCAACATTATCGCCGCACAAAAGAAGGGCCAGTCTATTCCGCTGGGCTGGGCGCTCGATCCCGAAGGGAATCCGACTACAGATGCCTCGCAGGCGCTGCTGGGCACGGTGCTCACCATGGCCGGGCACAAGGGATACGCGCTGGCCATGATGGTGGAGCTTTTCAGCGGCGTGCTTTCGGGCGCGGCGATCGGCCCCGACGTGGGCTCGATGTACAAAAATCTCGATCGCAAGCAGGATGTGGGCCATTTCTTCTGCCTGTTCGATGTGAAGGCGTTTCTCGATTACGGCGAATATCTCGAGCGCATCGATGCGACCATCGATCGCATCAAGAATTCAAAAAAACGCGCAGGCGTGGAAGAGATTCTGGTTCCCGGCGAGCGTTCCGCGCGGAAGGCCGCCATCAACAGCGCACAAGGCATTCCCATTTCACCTGAAACTGTCGCGGAGATCGAGCAGTGGTGCTCCCGCTTGAACGTCGCTTTCAATTGCCATGAGGTGGTAGGCCAGCCATGATCGATATTTTGATTTCCGAAAATATTCAGGGCGCTTCCGTCGATGCGCTCAGCTCGCGGTTTCGTGTCGTCTTCCAACCAGATTTGTGGAAGGATCCGGCGCTGCTTGCCGAAAAGGTGAAGCATTGCCGTGCGCTGATTGTGCGCAACCAGACGCCGGTAACGGCGTCGCTCATCGACGCTGCGCAGGAGTTGCTGGTGATCGGCAGGGCCGGTGTGGGGCTCGACAATGTGGACTACAAGCATGCCGAGAAGGCGGGCATTGTGGTTTCGTTTACGCCCGACCAGAATGCCATCAGCGTGGCCGAGATTGCTATCGGCATGATGCTTTCGCTGGCGCGATTTATTCCCGCCGCCGACGCGGATACGAAGAAAGGCAACTGGAACCGGCAGCGCTTTGTGGGTACGGAACTCTACGGCAAAACGCTGGGCATCGTCGGCGCGGGTAAGATCGGATACCTAACTGCGCGGCGCGCGATGGCGTTCGGCATGAAGGTTCTGGCTTACGATCCGTTTTTGAGTCGCGACAACATTTTGCTGAGCGAAGTGCAGGCCGAGCTCGTGGAGTTGGACGAATTGCTGGGGCGGGCGGACGTGGTTTCGTGCCATTTGCCAGCAACGGCGCAGACCGTGGGGCTACTGAACCGCGAGCGGTTCATGAGCATGAAGCCGGGCGCGTTCTTCATCAACACTTCGCGCGGCAAAGTGGTTGTGGAGCAGGACCTGGTGGAGGCGCTGAAGGCCGGGGTGGTGGGCGGAGCGGCGCTGGATGTGAGAAGCAAAGAGCCTCCGCAGGTTGGCGAGCTCGAGACCATGCCGAACGTGATTGTTTTGCCTCACATCGCGGCGTTTACGCGTGAAGCGCAGGATCGCGTGACAGCGGCGGTGTGTGAGGATGCGGCGCGGGTGCTGGATGGAAAGCCGGCGCTGAATGCGGTGAAGCGGTCAACTCCAGCAACGAAACCGATGCTGGGCGTTACTGCCTGATCTGGATCGGCTTTTGGCCGTCTGGTTTGGGGACGAGTATATCCTGCCAGACGAGGCCGCACTCTTTGACCATCTGTATCGGGTATTCGAGGCGGCCCAGCTCGGCCTCAGCGTTGTTGGTGCCGAAGGAGAATTTACATCCGGCGGATTTGGCCATTTTGATGAAAGTAGGGCTGGGAATTCTGCGGCGATTGTTGATTTCAATCGCCACATCGTAACGCAGGGCGGCGTCGATCACGCGCTGCATTCGTTCGCGCGTCCACAGCGCGTCGTAATCCGCGGCAATCTGGTCGGGAATATAGGTGGCGTTGGCGTAGATGTCGATGGGTTCGCGCATCACGCCTTCAATGCGCTTGACCAGCATCTCCATGAACGCCTGCTTGTCGGTGATAATGCCGATCTCTTCGGGAATCCAGATCCGCATGCGTTTGCCGTTGTCATCGGTAAACGTCATCGCGTCGGTGAAAACGTAATCGAAGCGGGCGACGGATTCTGGCGAGACGAGAGTTCTCCATTCGCGCCCTTCTGCCTGCATGGCCACGTAGCAAGGCTGGCCCCGCATGCTTTCGAGGTAGTCGCGAATGCTTGCGTCGTCGTGTACCGGGAAGCTGAGGCCGCAATTGATGGCAATGCCGTAGCCGATGCCGACGCGCCGCGAGTTAATGAGGGCCTGATCGAGGGTGAGGCCACCTTTCAGGTGCGTGTGATAATCGACGACGGGAATGTTGGCCGCGCCGAGGCGGATGATGTCGCGATAGACGTCGTCGACTTGAGGATGCTCGTTGGAAAGTTGCGGGACGGCATCGGGCAGCGGGCGAACGCGAAGGTTGCGGAAGAATGTGACGCCTTGAGGGCTGCGCGCTTCGAGGGCGAAAGTGCCGTGGCCGATCCGGCAGTCGAAGTCCGGGTTCGCTGAGAAGGGTTCCTCCGGCTCGATGTAATCGACGACGAGCATGTCGTTGACGCGGACGTGCACCTGCTTCTGGCGGACGAGAATGTTCAGCGTGAACCACTCGTTGTCGCGGATGAATTGCTTCCAGACGTGGCGCACGCCATAGAGTGAGCCGGTCTTTCTGCGCTGGATGAAGCCATTGGGGCCGCGGGAGTCGTTGGCCAGCAGCACCTGGAAGCCCGGAGCGGGCGAGGCATGATTTGCGGTGTGGAAGCAGATTGCGGACTCGGCGCCGGGCTGCATCATGACTTCCGCGCTGCATTCGAAATTCCTGAAGTCGGCTTGACCTGAAGGGCCGATGAAGAAGAGGCGCGCATTCTCGCCGCGCACGACAATCTGGCCATCTGCGGCCTTGAACGCATCCGCGCGCCCACGAGCACGCCATCCACGCAGAGATGTGCCGTCAAAGAGCGAGATCCATTCGGCGGATTGGCCGGGAAGAGAATGGATCGCAGCAGGCGCGGCGAATAGGAGCGCCAGAGCATCGCGTCGCGTGAGAGTGGGCATGGAATCCTTTCGAGCCAGGACTATGCCGCGGCGGTTGCGGGCTGATCGAGATGGCGGTATTTGCGGCCGACCGCGAAGAGTGCGACCGTGCCGGCTAGAGGCATGAGGCCGACCAGCGCAAAGACCGGCGTGTAGGAAAAGTGGTCGACCAGAATGCCCGTGAGCAGAGGAAACAACGCGCCGCTCAAGTCTCCGGCAATACCCATCAGCCCTGCGGCGCGGCCTACCTGGTGTTCGGGAAAGAGATCGGTGACGGCCGCGAACATATGCGCGGAGAGAAAGTTGTCTGCTGCGATGGTCACAGAGAGCAAGGTCATGACCAGACCGATGCCGCGCAGAAAAGGCACGCCCAGGCTGAGCAGGCAGACGAGCGCGCTGCTATACATCAGGATCCGCCGCGTATTGCGCACCGAGAATCCGCTGCGAATCATCGCGCCCGCCGCCCATCCTCCTGCGATGCCGCCTACGTCGCCCATCAGAAACGGAATCCAGGCGACGAATCCAATCTGCACCATGGTCATGTGGCGCGCGCTGAAGAGATAGATGGGCGTCCAATACCAGTAGAACTGCATGACAGGCCCGATGAAGAAGCGGCAGAGGATGACAGCCCATGTGGAGGAGTTGCCGAGGAGTTCGCGTGCGGAGATCGAAGGCTGGCCAGCCGGCGCCGTCGATTTCGGCTCCTTGCCGTACATGAACCACCAGGTCGGAATCCAAAGGAACCCGGCAATCGCGGGCACAAGGAACGCGACGCGGAAGCCATAGTGCTCGAGGAGATACACCATGACCGGCACTGCTAGAGTTGCGCCAATGACGCTGCCGCCGTTGAAGATGCCGATGGCGAGCGTGCGGTCTTTCTTATCGAAAAGACGCGTGATGGTTTTGACTCCGCCCGTGTAGGTGCCGCATTCACCAGTGCCTTTCCAGAATTGCGAGAGGCCCAGCGAAAGTCCGGAGCCGGCGAGCGCAAACGAGGCGGTCGCAGTCGACCACCAGGCGAGGGCAGCCGTGAGCCCGAGGCGCGCGCCCAGGCGATCCATGAGATAGCCCATGGGGAATTCGCCCGTCATCATCCCGAAGCCAAGCGCGGAGACGATTCTTCCGTAGGCGGTGTTGGAGAGATGAAAAACCGTGCGCAGCACCGGCGCCATGACCGAAAGCGCCAGGCGGGCGATGAACATGATGACGGTGAGAAAGAAAAGCAGGCAGAGAATGAGCCACGCGCGTCCACTGCTGTGAGGCCCGAGTGCCTGCCCGCTCCCGGTGCGGCCGATTTCTTCAGCGTGCGGCAAACTTCCTCCAGGAACTCCCTGAGCTGCCGTGCGAGATTCAAGCCGGCGCCAGGCTGCCGTTGGTAAAGTTCAAGCGACCGAAGAAAACATTCCCAGGAGCTAAAGCCCTGGCGCATTTTGCAGCGCTCACGGCACGACTGAAGTCGCGCCGTTTCACGCTTGCATGCTGCGGGCCTCATGCCAAGGATACGCGGACTTCAGCACTTTGTTGATGGCTCTCACGTTTTCGAGCCCCGTGGTGTTCAACCACGCCTCGAGCGCGGAGGCGCCGCCCTTGACGTAGACAGGAACACCGTCCTGCCAGGTGGCGCGGCCGGCTAGCACACCGTGAAACTGCGCGCCGCTTTCAACCGTCAGCTCCAGCGTCTCAAGAAACACCTGGCTGCTAACTCCAGCCGAGAGGAAAATGATCGGTTTACCGGTGAGTGCCGCCTCGGTGCGGATCAATTCCATTGCCTCAGCGCGCGTGTGGAGCTTCTGGCCTTTGAATGCCCTGGTCCCTTCGACATGCGCCATCTGCATGGGGACTTCGATCTTGAGCACGTCTGCGCCGTAGCGCTCTTTAGTGAACTCCTTCATCGATTTCAGGATGATTTCGGGCTTCCTGCGCGCATATTCGAGACTGTTTTCGCCATCGCCGTGCACGTCATAAGGAAGGAATTCGAGAAAAAACGGAATGTCGACGGCCTTGCACTCGGCACCGATGCGTTCGACCCATGCCTTCTTGCGATCGTTGACCCACTCTTTTTCGAAAGGCGTGTAGTAGACGAGAATCTTGACGGCATCAGCGCCCGCTTCTTTGATGCGCAGCGCCGACCAACCTTCAAACAGCGAGGGCAGCCGCTCCGGTTTGTCGGGACTATATCCCGCGTGTTCGTAAGCGAGCAGCAGGCCTTTGCCATTGATGTGCTTCGTAGCCTCAAGGCCGTACTCGATATCGAGCAGAATGGATGAGGCCTCTTTGGTCAGGGTCTGCGCAACCAGGGTCTTGAACTCCGACACCATCTCGGGCGGCGGCTCACTGCCTCCGAGCTCTTTTGCCAGCATGTTCCTTAGCAGCCCACGCTGATCCATGGCCAACGCGGCGATCACGCCCCGGCTGTCGGAGACAGCTTTAAGGCCGGCGATCTTTCCGGGCGTCAAGTTGATTGGCATGCAGTTCTCCCACAGCGGTGTTTCTCGGCGCCCACGGCACTAAACTCCTGCGCAGTGGGAGCGCAAAAAGCGCAGGGTGAGGGTCTTGCCCAACGAGTCGCAAGAACTATAACGGACCGGGTTTGGCGGTGTCAATCGATGATAACCGATAATCTCTGGATTCAGATTTGTTCGCGGCGTACAAGATCGGGACATGTATGGCGCGAGGGAGCGTTGGGACAGGCATTTTGCTTGTTAGGCCAGGGGTGACGGCGCTCATAAACTCACTTTAGTTTCTCTTTCGCATTCAATTAATAAGATGTTTACTATCTATATCTTACAAAAATCTATTGAAATTGATTGACAAATGTTATTGCCTCTGCCTATACTTCGGCCCGAATCAGAGACCGTAGTTTTTTTGCCCAAGACCAGACTGCAAAACTCTTCGAGATTGGAGTGGGTCGACGATCCACCTGCTGAATGCCGGTGGTTCCCGATCCAGATTCGCAATCCCGAAATTTGCGGAGTAACACGCCATTGCTATGAAGCAATCTGAGCAGAAAAACCGGTGGCACTTGACAGGGCTGGATGAAGGCTCTAGATTAGCCATACCCGAACGGGGGCAAGATGAACCTGCCAGCGGACGGGAGAATTTTGCAGTCGACGAAAGCAATGATTTCCGGATTCACTCCCGCGATGTGTATGGGCTGCTGCAGCGTCGCGCGGGCGTGTCTACCGGGCTAATCACTGAAGCGAATTCAGGATCCCGGCAACCCACCCGCCACGAGGCGCGGTGGGTTTTCTCATTTCCGGGAGATTCGTTGATTCCTGATCATTTTGAGCGGTATGTGATGGTGGAGTGAACGCGGATTTGTTCGTGCGTCTTCCTGAACGAAGGAAGTGGATCATGGCAATACTGAGAACGGCGGAATCGAGAACACGAAGGGAAGTTCTTCAGGCATTGGGAATGCTTGCGGCCGGTGGGACGATATCTCCGCTCGGATCGGCGCGCCTTTTCGGGCAATCCGGCCACGTTCCGGCGGGGATCCGGTTCGGCGTGCAGTTGAATGCATTCCCTATCGACCCGAAACATTTCGAGACCTTCGCGGCCACACTCGCGCAGGTGAAGCAGATCGGCTATCAGGGGTTCGAAGCGGGCTTCCGCTTCTTGAGCGAGCAGTTCGCCGCGCCGGAAATGGCGCGCCGCAGCATTGAGCAGACCGGCTTGACGTTTTTTGGCATTCATATCTTTTTCCCGGACAATCTCTACGACCAGGCGACGCGCATCGCAGCTGCCTCGGTATACGAGCCAGTAGCGCGTGGTGGTGCGGCGCTGGGCGCCAATCATCTGATACTGAGCGGTGCGCCGGCCGAAAATGCCGATCAACTGAAGGCCAAGATTGAAGCGTTGAATACCGCCGGCCGGTTTGCGCTGACCACCGGCCTTACGGCGGCCTATCACAATCACTGGTGGGAGTTCGAGTCGAAGATTGGCGAGATCGAAGCGCTCTATACGCAGACCG